>RRYU01005179.1_pt1 | contig 11055 bp, 11 predicted proteins | sample 2162651 | NCBI WGS metagenome assembly RRYU01 (sample SAMN10267283, study PRJNA491782) | microbial mat metagenome | isolation source: biomat in the production well | place: Japan: Minami-Kanto gas field, natural gas well KTG3 | collected 2017-06 | reverse complement strand
TCGGAAAATGAACGGTCTTCCTTTCCGCCTACAGGAACGATCCGCGAGAACAGCACGACCTCGCCGCTGTATCCGAAACCCGCGAGACCGCCCGATTCGAAGCGTTCAGGCGCCGGATATTCGATTGGAAGCGCCTGGTAGCCGTCGGGAAGCTCCCAACGGATTTCGACGGGCATTCCTGCCTCACCGGGATTCTTCCAGTAAACATGCCAACCCGGCGCGATCGTCATGCGCACCGCGACAAGCAGACCTTCTGCGGAAGAGTTGTCAACCGTGTATATCTCCGCTGACACCGGCGAGTTTTCCCCCTGCGTCGAGGCGAAAAGAGGAGAAAACACTGTCAGAACGGCAAGCAGCAAGCCTGCGAAAGTCTTGGCGGTAAAGGTGCGCTCGGACATCATTCAATTGACGATTGCTCGATTCACAATGGATGCTTTTCAGGAGCTTACGAAGACTGGTAACTATGAACGCTGTTTGCGGCCGAAGGCAGGTAGTTCACACCGAACCAGCAGACCAGCAGCACGAGGAACGCCAGCGCGAGGTACCACTGCAGGCGCTGCTTCTCGACGTTCATTGAATACAGATGCAGATAACCGAGATAGCCCAGCCAGGAAATCAGCGCCCAGGTTTCCTTGGGGTCCCAGGTCCAGTAATGGCCCCATGCCTCCTTGGCCCAGAGCGCTCCGAACACCAGTCCGAAAGAGAGGAAAACGAACCCGAGAACCGCGAGATGGTGACTCAGGGAGTGAACGTTTTGCCGATCGCCTCCCTTTTTTCTGAATATATTGTGCCAGGCTGCGGCGGACGATGCCGCCAAAAGCACGTAACCCACGAGATAGACCACCACGTGAGGAATGAACCAGCCGCTCTGCAGGGCGGGCATGAGACTCTTGTCGTAGACATCCGGATAGAGCAGGTTAATGGCGAGAAAGAACGAGGCGAGCACCACGCAATAGTATTTCAACCAGCCGATTTTCCAGCGATATTCGACCAGAAATCCGACAAGAGGAATCAGTACGGCGTACCACAATCGTGTCTCTCCGAGAGTTCTCAACGGCGGTCTGTCTATACCCGCCCAGAAAAGAACCAGAAAGCCGGTAATGACGGCCGTTCCGGAGAGCATGAGCAGCAACCCCGGCGCTTTCAGGGAACCGTTCCTTCCCTGCATGACGGAAAGCACGCTCCCACCGGCCCAGCAGGCCATGGCGCCGAGCGCGGCATATGGAAACTCAACCCATGTCATACGTTACTTCTCCCGAACCTGTTCGCTTCCGATGAAAAAAATCTTCATCACCGCATGGATGATGCAAAAACAGAAAAAAACTCCCGCGTTCGTCGCCCTTTCCTACAGCACCCTTGTTTTTTTCATCCCTTTCCAGAAAAACAGGGCGTTACCTGCGAGAATCATGAAAAAACCGATATAGACGAAAGGAAGCCAGGGATCGCGAACCCCTTCGACAAGGCTGAGCGTGGACCATCTGCCGGCCTTTTCGTCATAGCCCATCTGGTAGAGTTTCCATCCCATGACATCGACGGGACGATTGACCTCGAGAACGGCCGGGGTCCCCTCGCTCTCCGCGCCTCTCCTGACGATCACGCTGGACCGGTATTTTTTCGGCGAACCGGGAACAAGCACGATCAGCCGTTCCCCGACGGAAATGAATGCGGGCGCCTCGAAGGGGCTCCCTGTACTGACCCAGCCGCTGAATGACTGCCGACCCGATGTGCCGGAAACCCTGACGTACGGAACTCCCGCCGCCGAGTCCGCGGCAACCGGTTCTCCGGCGCCGTCAAGCATCGCATGCGGCAGAAAACGCTCCACGCGAACCGAAAGGGTATCCCAGGAAATACCGAACCCCTCGGCGATATCCTGCACGTGCTGGAGATCATCGGGCACAAGCCGGTCGCGCCCCGGGTCGTAAAGAGCGAGCTGGGGCGAATACTGCTTCATCTCGAAATCCTCGAGATGAAGGCTGAACGGAAGATCGAGCGTCGATTTCGAAACGGTATCGTAACCTCGTGAAGTCGAACGGCCCTCGTAGAGCGGAATGATAACCCGCTGAAGATCGGCGGCCCCCACGAGCCCGCAGGAAAGCGCTATCCAGAAACCGGCATGAAACAGGATGAATTGCAGGTTGGCGAACCGGAAAGGCACGGTTTTCCAGACAAGGGAAAGACCGAGATTGACCAGGAAAAAGATGACGGTCAGGGCAAACGGCCAGCTTGAGAACATACCGTTCAGTCTCATCATCCTTGCCCATAATGGACCGCTTCCCTCTTCCTGCGGCAGAACTCCGCCTATGAAGGAAAGCAGCGCGAGGGCCATGATCAGGCTGATGCCCAAAGGAATCCCGCCGAGCCAGGCCACAAAGCGCTTCTCCCTGAACGACAGGGCGGTACCGACGATACCTGCAAAGAAGAGAGCGAGCGCGATACCGTTACTGGGCCATTGCGGCAGCGAGATCCCTCGCCCGCCTGTCGTCGCTTCGATCACCAGGCCAGCAAACACGATCAGGACCGAAAAAAGAACACTTTCTCTGAACGACCCCGAAACGGCGGTTCCCCTTACTCCATGTGCGCTCATGCTCCGGAACGCTCCGTTTTATCTCCCGTGCCGCACACGCCGGCCTCATCGCCCTCGGCTTCCGATGTCAGTATCTGGCAGCAACTGCAGACAATCAGCCGTATTTCCCCCGAACCAGCTCCGTTACAGATCTTTTGCACTGCAATGTCGATCTGCTCGAGATACTCACGGCTCTTGATCGCCTGACGGCCCCGTTTTTTGTTGAGGTACTGCGAAACCGCGGCCGGAGTCACACCGAGTTTTTTCGCCGCGCTTGATTGCGTCATTCCGGTTTTTACCAGACCGGCCGCAAGGTCGGCCCTTATCTGCGGCAGATTGTACCAGACAGCCTTTTCACATGGAAAAATCACTATACTGTGAACTTATCTACTAATTAATCAAAAACAGCTCCGGAAGTTCCTCCACCTGCGTTTTCAGGGAGTTTCCAGGCACTGCAGAAACATTCAGGACGCCTCCGGAGTTCCATCGTCCTGAAACCGGGGTCGGCGATATCGAACAGCAGCATGCGGCTTTCAAGCAGTTTTCCGAACCCGCAGATGTACTTGAGCGCCTCGGCCGCCTGCAACGTTCCCGCCACTCCGGCGGCCACCCCCAGCGTCCCGAAAGGCTCAGGCCGAAAGGACGTGGCTGAACCCGGTGTTTCTTTCGGATCGAAGGCGCACCGGTAACATGCCGAACCGGGCCGGAAGGTCATCACCTGTCCCTCGATCCCCGAGACTCCCGCATGAACGCATGGCGTCGCCGTCCTGACGCAGGCATCGCTCAGCATGAGCTTCGACTCCAGAGAATCGGTCGCACTGACGACAATGTCATACGCAGCTACAAGAACATCCGCGGTGCTTGCGTCGAGGAAGCCCTCGTGCTTCCGGACGCTCACATCCGGATTGAGCGACCGGACCGCTCTTGCGGCAGAATCGGTTTTCCTGAGCCCCTCGTCTTCTGAACGATGGATCACCTGGCGCTGCAGATTGCTCCGCTCTACCCTGTCGCCATCCGCAAGCCCCAGAACGCCGATTCCCGAAGCGGCAAGATAGAGCGCGGCCGGAGAACCCAGGCCGCCGAGACCGACGATCAGCACCGAACCCCCTCGAATGCGTTCCTGGCCCTCGGCGCCTATTTCCTTCACCAGACGCTGCCGACTGTATCTGTCCATAACCGAAACCAATGCATGCCGTTACGCTCTCACCGCCCGATCCGGCGCCGCCACTATTGCGGAGGCCCCCAAATCTCCGGCTTTTTTCCCACGCCGACGTCATTTCCTGTAACAGTATACCATTTGAAAACTTCAGATAGAACGATTGGCGCGGACGAAAATCATAATGACCGAAGAAGAGCGCCACACGCTCAACGACCGTCGAAAAACCGAAACCGCTGGGAAACAGCCGCATGAAAGGATCGGAGGTCCCGCCGATGCGTCAGAAATTGAGCTTGAATCCCTCCGGACAGAATTCCCTTATTATCCCGATGACGGTTTCGGGATCGTCCTCCATGAAAATAAAATCCAGATCCTCGCCGGAGATATAGTTCCGCTCGCCAAGCATCGTGCTCCTGACCCAGCGATAGAAGCCTCCCCAGTAGTCGCTGCCCATGAGAATAACGGGAAATCGCCGGCTTTTCTGGGTCTGTATCAATGTTATGGCCTCGGAAAGTTCATCCATGGTTCCGAATCCGCCGGGCAGAACGACAAACGCCTGGGAATACTTCAGGAACATAACCTTGCGTACGAAAAAATACTGGAACGTCACCAGGCGGTCCTGATCGATATAGGGGTTCGGACGCTGCTGGTTGGGAAGTTCGATATTGAAACCTATCGATACGCCGCCGGCCTGCTGCGCTCCCTTGTTCGCCGCCTCCATGACCCCCGGACCGCCACCCGTGATCACTGAAAAGCCGTTTGCCGCGAGCAGTCGCCCCATTTCCTCCGATGCCGCGTATTCGATACTGTCCGGACCAACCCTTGTGGACCCGAAAACGCTGACCGCGGGCCCGGTATCCGACATCTTTTCGAAACCGTTGACGAACTCGGCCATTATCTTGAAAACACGCCATCCGTCACCGGTAAAATCGGTCTGACGAGCATAGCGGGTTTCGGGAGGATGGACGGTGGAAGGTACCGGCGTCTTTCCGGAATCCGGCCGAACTGGATCAGTCATGGTCTTGCAGCTCCAGAAAATTTCTGATGATATGTTTCCCCTCATGCGTCATGATGGACTCCGGGTGGAACTGGACCCCGTAGAGCATTTTTTCGCGGCAGTCCATGCCCATGATCACCCCGTCGTCCGTCCAGGCGCGCACCACGAGCGTTTCCGGCAGGGTTTCTCGCTCGACGACGAGCGAATGGTAGCGCGTGGCCATGAAGGGATTTTCTATCCCGTTGAAAATCCCCTCGTTATCGTGGTACACGAGAGAAGTCTTGCCGTGCATGATGCCAGCCGCCCTCACGACACGCCCGCCGAGCGCCTCGCCTATTGCCTGATGCCCGAGACATACACCGAGCAAAGGAATTGCACCCTGCAGCGCCCTGATAAGAGGTATGGAAATTCCCGCATCGGCGGGAATGCCCGGCCCTGGGGAAATCACTATTTTTTCGGGATTTCTCTCGATCACGCCGGCTACGGTAATCTCGTCGTTGCGAAACACCTCGACAACCGCCCCCAACTCCCCCATGTATTGCACGAGATTGTAGGTGAACGAATCGTAGTTATCTATTACAAGAACCATTGCTATTGTCTGTTACTTCCGTTTCCGAGGGACGCTGCACACCCGGGGCTCAGAGGGATGTTTTCGCCGCCCGTTCGAGCGACTCGACGTATCTGAACATGGATTCGTAGGCCGCGTTCATCCTGACGTTTCTGCGGGCCATGACCGCCCGGGCGGTTGCTACCGCCTTTTCCACATCGTAGGGCGTAAAACCTTCCCCGGCTCCACCCCATGAGAAAGAAGGTATGTTTTTCGGAGGAAAACCTGCTCCGAAAATGTTAGCCGAAGTACCGGCGATTGTTCCGGTATTGAACATCGAGTTGATCGAGCATTTGCTGTGCTCCCCCATCAGCAGACCGAGAAACTGCTCTCCCGTGCATACCTGCTCGCCGTCGATCACCAGGCTGACCTTGCCGTAGTTGTTTCTCAGATCCGAGGTATTGGTGCCCGCCCCGAGATTACACCATGAGGAAATGTAGGAATGGCCCAAAAAGCCGTCATGCTGCTTGTTCGAGAAAGACTCGAGGACCGAATCCTCGATTTCGCCTCCGGCTTTCGAAAAATTCCCTATCGCGACATTATTGTATATCCTGGCACCCGTTTTCGCTTTTGCAGAGACACCGAGAAAAACATTCCCGGAAAGCACCGCCTGGGGCTCGACAACCGCGCCCGGGCTCACGTAGACAAATCCGTCTTCCGCATCGAGCACCGCTCCAGGCTTGACGAGAGCGCCTTCCCCGACACAGATATTGCCCGGATTCACCAGGACAGCTTCCGGAGAAACGGCACCGGTGATCTTGCCGAGACCGAGCGTCCGGGCATCCCTCTGAAGCTCCACAGGCTGAAGGGTTACCAGGTCCCAAAGATTGGCTATCATGGGAAACCCGTCGACGGCGACGGTTTGCGTTCCGGCCATGATCGAATCCGTATCGATCAGGTCCGGCACGGACTCGCCGCGGGGGACAAACAACGCCTCACTGACGCGCGCGAAAACCATTTCACCGTCCTGAACAAGACACTGGCCGGGCGACGGCGGGTCCTCAAGCATCAGGGACGCCGCCCTTGCATCGCAAAGAAGGCGGCCGTTGACCAGCAGTATGTCCCTGCGCGGATCGCCCGAAGCCCTGAAAACACAGAGATGGTCGCGATAAAATGGCTCGAGGTAACGCCTCAGATGGCATGTCAGCCGTGCATGGGGACCGAGGTAAAAACGAAACTTCTGAAGAAGAGACCTGCAACCGGCATGTAATCCATACACCGGCTTGAGATCAACCAGCGGGCGCAACCGCCTGACGGCGGCGTCCTCGAAAACGACAATCTCCATTCCGTCCTAATCCCTGATTACCGAAGAAGCATAATGGCATCCGGAGCGCTTTCGACCCTCACACAACCGCCGACGTCCTCGAAAACCTCGCCATCCATATGCATGACCGTCGGGGCATGCAGAACGATCTCTACCGCCCGAACCTTGCGGTAGAGCACCATGGAATCATGAATCTGGGTCCCCCGCATGTACTTCAGCGCGTATCTGAAAAAGTCCCTCCTGGGAATCGCCTTCAGGATGCAGACGTCGAGCAAGCCGTCGTCGATTTCCGCATCCGGAGCGATCAGAAAACGCCCGCCCTCGACGCGGCCGTTTCCGATGGAAAAAGCAAAAACCGACTCTTCGATTTCCAGGGACTCGTCAGGCGTAACGAGCTTAATATGCATTTTTACAGGCGCATAACCTAAAAGCACGCGCAGCAGCGCGTACAGGTAGGCCGACTCGCCCCGCAACCATCCTGACCGCCGGACCTGGCGGGCAATCAATCCCGTGAAGCCTATTCCGAAAGAATTGATGAAGTATCTGGTGAAACCGTCTCCGACCGAAACCCTGCCGAGATCGGCCGCCGCCTCCGCCGCGCGCAGATAAGCGGCTGGGCGAAAATCGCTGCCGAAACCATGATTGAAAGATTTGATGAAGTCATTGGCCGTACCCGCTGGCAGCACCCCGAGGCAGACCTTCGAACAGGCAAGCTCGTTGGCGACTTCATGGGCTGTTCCATCCCCCCCGCACGCGATGACCGCCTTGCCTGACGACAGCGCGCAACGCGCAAGCTCACGCGCATGACCGGCGTACTCGGTCCAACGGGTTTGCGCGGCGGGCTCGCCCGCCAGCGCGCGGCTTATGCCTTTTCCGCGCCCTGCGGCTTTTCCGCCACCGGCGACGGGATTGATGATAAACGTATAATTGCGATTCACCGTCCCATGTAGAAAAACGTTTCCCGAAAGTTCAGCCGATCGCGGGGGAATCGGAAGCTCCGTCCGAAACACCTGCGCCCAGCAACTCCTCACAGATATTCTCCGCAGCCTCACTGAGCATGCCGCGGACAGCGAAAAAGTCGTCATCAGGACAACAATAGGGATCCCCTCCCGCCGTTACGCCCGGATCGGGAAGATAGTCGGCGAGCATGAACAGGTCCTCGCGCCGCGCATCGTCGAGCAGCAAAACCAGTTCATGGTAATCTTCATGGCCCATGGCGAAAATCCTGAAATATTCCCCAAACCGGAGATCCCTCGTCCGACGGGCCCTGTGCGCCGAAATATCCACACCGAAAGCTCGAGCCGCCGAAAGGGCGCGAAAATCCGGCGGCTCGCCCCTCTGCCGGCAAACCGTACCCGCGGATTCGGCGGAAAAACGGCACGAATCGCCGAGCCGGAGCACAGCTTCCCTGAAAAGCCCCTCCGCCATGGATGAACGGCAGATGTTTTCATGGCAGGCAAACAGAACCGTCCCATGCATGTCAATCCGGAATTTGAAGCTTCAGAAGTTTTCTCTGTCAGTCAATATACATTCCACACCGCATTCCCCAGTCAAGGAATGTAACGTGTACGTAGATGCCGCAAAAACAAAAAACACCCCATGCCACACGTCACTCCATTGACGTACTTTTCGAGATTTTGCGTTTTTTTTCTTTAAAAAAAGGATGGAAATATATTATATAGCAATATTACATCACGCAATACTCTATACCAACCGGTTTTTCAGCCTGAATCATGCAGAAACCCACAGTAGCGAACCTGACGGTAACCGAAAACCCTGAATGGCGCATCGCAAACAAGGACCTGGAGTACACCAAGGTCATCGTAAGACTGGGCAGCGACATCATCGACTACAGCATAGAAAGCGATCATGACGTATCTCTTGCCTCGATGGACATGGAGATGCTCTACAGGGCCTTGCGGGACTCGAACCTTGCCGGCAAATCCTTCTGCCTGCTCTGGAACATGAAGCATGTCACCGGCATGTCGCTCGTGTATAAAAAAGAACTCGCCCAGTTGCTCTACAACCCTACCGTCACGCCGGCCGCGGTTGTCGTCTACAACGTTCGGCCAGAGTTCGCCATGACTGTCGAAACCATCACGGCGATGATACCGGACACGATGACCGCGATCATCGCAGGGAACCGCGAGGATGCCATTTCGAAAGCTGTCGAATGGCGGAAAACCGCTCCAGTTGAAAACGGTTCGGATAATGAGTACCTGAGACGAAAAAAGGAATTCCTTGCCTGCCTTGGCCGGATTTCCTGGCTGAACATGACCAATCAGCATATCGAGATGCCGCACCCCGACGATCAGCTCTACCCGTTCTTCAAAGCCGTCGAGAGTCTGCAGGAAGACATCTGCGAAAACATGACTGCCCGGGAAGGCGAAATCGAAAAGATTGCCGCCGACCTGGAAAAACAGTTGACCGAAAAAAACATTCTTCTCAATGCACAGAAAGAGCTTTACCGAAAGCTCAAGGACCAGTTCGAAAAGGAAAAATCGGCTCTTCAGACGAGGATTTCCACGCAGGAAATGGAACTGACAAGAATTTCAACGGCCATAGCGGAAAAGACGTCGTCGCTGAAGGAGCTTTTGGACATCATCGGCTCACTCGACATCGATACCGGTCAGAAAAACGTCCTCATGGAAAACTGCCGGAACATGATAGAGACGGAAATGATCGAAAAACGTCTCAATATCGAACTGACGACCACCGATTCCGAGTTTCTCTCGCGGCTGCAGAAAAAGCATCCCAACCTCAACCAGAGAGAACTTCGCATTTGCCTGCTCATCAAACTCAATTACAGCACGCAGGAAATCGCGCGTTCCGTCGGGATATCGACCAGGGGAATGGAAAGCATTCGCTACAGGATGCACAAGAAAATAGACCTGTCCAAGCATCAGTCGCTCAAAAGCTACCTTACCGACCTCGCAGTCGCAACGGCAAACCAGGGCAGCCGCTACTGAACGAATGCATACGTTTAGGAACAATGGAAAACCCTTTTGATTTAGTATATCAACAGGCCGCGAGCACAAGATTGCCGCGCCGCCCTTAACCGCGTCGAGTCGAAGCCCCGACAAACAATTGTAGCGAGAAGATGGAACGATGCCCGGTTTCCGGCGCCCCAGTCACCTCCAGGCCCCAATGGGTGTATCACAACAGCAAGGAGGAATATTCCACCTGTATCCGCAGAATCGGGAATAACATTCTGTATCTATCCGTCACTGCCGAACGCCCCGTCATCCTGGATCATTTCGAAGGCGATCTTGTGGCGGAAGTAGTCAGGGATTCGGGACTCGAGGGAAAGCCGTTCTCCATCATCTGGAATCTCGACATGGTGGCGGGACTTTCACACTCTTATAAGAAGGGAGTGGGAAGTTTTCTTTACCTTCACCCCCAGCCGTCGCTGCGCTGCGTGGTTTTCCATTACATACGCCCCGAATTCATCCATACAGCCGAGTGCATCAGGTCGATCGCTCCCTCGACCATGGCCCTGCTGTTTGCTTCCGGATATGACGACGCGATGAAAAGCGCTCTTGCCTGCATGAAGGACGGCGCTCCGGAAACCGGAGAAAGCGAATACCCAAGGCTCAGGAACGAATTTCTCGGAGCGGCCACCAGAATAGGCTGGCTCAACATGCTGCACGAGCACATTCTGCTTCCACCGCCCGGCCATGAACTTTTTCCGTTTTTCAGCGGCATGGCTCTCCTGCAGAAGGATCTTGCCGAACAGCAGGAAATCCACAAGGCCGAGAAAGACAGATTGCTCGTACAGTACGGCAAGGAAACCGAAAGCATGAACACCCAGCTTTCGTTTTGCGAAAAAGCGATGAAGCAACTGCTCCTGGACAGTGAACGCGACAAAACAGCGCTTTCGCATATCCTTTCGGACAGAAAACAGGAAAGCATGCAATCCTCTTCAGCATACAGCGGCGATCGCTCCATCGCCCTGAAACAGCTTTGTCACGGCATTCACAATCTCGATATCGACAGGCAGCGAAAAAAGGAGATGCTGAAAATCTGCAATCTGCTGCTCGAGACCGAACGCAACGAACAGAAAATCGACCTGCCGCTCACCACGACCGATTCAGACTTTTTGACCCACCTCCAGGAAAAACACCCGAACCTCAACAGAAGGGAACTGAAAATTTGCCTGCTCATCAAGTTGAGTTACAGCAACGAAGACATCGCCGAAACATCGGGCATCTCCAGGAGAGGCATGGAAAGCATCCGTTACCGCATGCACAAAAAAATCGGCCTCCGGAAAAACCAGTCCCTCAAAAATTATCTCACCCAGCTTTCCACATCCGCTTTTTAGCGCGCCCCCTCCCTTCGACCGATCATACGTCAAAAAAACGCACGAAAAGAACGCAAAAATCAAACCTTCGGCGTTATTACGACAAGACATACTTGCCTCTACACAGAAAAAAGCGTATTCTTATCCTTATAATACGTCAAAATGCCC
>RRYU01009596.1_pt1 | contig 11058 bp, 11 predicted proteins | sample 2162651 | NCBI WGS metagenome assembly RRYU01 (sample SAMN10267283, study PRJNA491782) | microbial mat metagenome | isolation source: biomat in the production well | place: Japan: Minami-Kanto gas field, natural gas well KTG3 | collected 2017-06 | reverse complement strand
TGCCAGGCAGGCCCAGCGTTAAAGGGAATGTCATGGGCCAACGCCGCTTGGCTGTTACCTGTTTTTCTGTTGACTAGCTGCGACTATACCGCGAGAGTTCTCCTCGTTTTCTGCCAGCCCAGGCGTCATAACCGATCAGCTTCGCAGGACATGACGTATCTGATCTGTTTCTGCAGGTAACCGTCGGTCTGAAAATTGGGTTCGAACAAGGCGCCTGGCAATTGAGTCCGGTGATTCGCATTTTTACCGGTGACCCACAGCAGGGCCTTCTGTACTTCGACGTAACACGCCCCTCCAACCTGCCCGTTTTTTACATCCCAATCGGGGTCGCGAGCGTTGAGACCCTGCATCCACAGCTCGAATATGTGGATCCTGGCGGTTAGTCAGTTGGAGACTCTCTGCTAAGCCGATTTGCTGCTTTTACCCTTCTTTAGTGATTTGAGTATCGTTATGCCTTTTTTTCTTTGCGCGTGTGCTAGTGCTTTTTTCTTCTGCAGCTTTTCGAGTTTTTCCAAATCAGTTTCATCCTCCAGGCGCTGGTCGAGTTCTTCCTCGTGCTCTCGCAACTGCTTTAGTACCTGTTTGAGGTACTTCTTTTTCTCCTTTCGCTTGCGCGCCTCGGAGTTGAGAAATTCTTCAGTCTGAGAAATTAGTTTTTTAAGTTTCATTGCTGATTCTCCGGAACGGTGTCTGTGAGTAATTCCCCAATCTCATGATCTTCAAGCGCGATGCTTCGTTCGGCGCTACGGGTACTGCTTGCGGACGTCGAAAATAAAATTTCGCCAGCCTGAATCAGCTTGTTTGCCACCAGGGAGGCGTAATTGTTGTCATTTATCAGTGACGTGGCCATCTTGATAGTGATCTTATGATCGCGTATCAACGTGTCCACTTTCGATGTCAGTTGCTCGTGGTTGTTGCGTACATCGATTTTAAGCTCGTCGAGCGACAGGAGAATGACAGAATCATTGCCCTGTTCCCTCGCGGTGACCAGGGTATGCAGAACTGCGGCCAACTGGACTCTTAACTTTCGATACTGTTTTCTGATACTTTCATTTGGGGAGACAAGGTATCGGTTCAGGTTTTTTTGCAGGTGAGCAACCCCTTTGATGGCCTCGACAATGTCCTGACATGCTGTACGCAGGGCATAGATTTCATTGGTCTGTTCAGGTGTCATCCTTGTTTGCGCCTGACTTATATAGCCAATAATTTCGCTATACAAATCTTTGACATCCTGCCGATAAAGGTCGGGGACATCTGTCGCTACAGGCAGTTTTCCGATCGCGATGAGTTCACTTCGCGTATCTTTTTCGAAGAAGCGTTCCGGGTGCAGGCGCAAACCCCTGGCGATGACCGTAAACGCGTTATCGAACAGATGCAGCGCTTCTTTTCTGACCGCCTCAATGGATGTTTCGGCAAATTCATAGGACGCACCGTGAAGGTAACGAGGCTGCGCAGTTTTGCGAATTTTGGGTTTGATGAAATCCTCTAGAAACCTGACCATCTTGCCCATAAAAGGGGTCATAATGACGACGCCAAGCGTATTGAAAACGGTGTGGAATACTGCGAGTTTCAGGGTGAAATTATCCGCCGAAATACCCATCCAGTCGCTGATCAGGTCGACCAGGTCAGTCAGCTGATAAATAAACGCAATGGCTATGGTGGCGGTGGTCAGGTTGAATATCAGGTGCGCTCCCGCGAGTCGCCTGCCTTCTACATTCGAACCCAGTGCGCCGATGATCGCGGTAATGGTCGTACCTACATTCGCGCCGATAGCAAGCGCGAGACCATTTTCATAGGTTATTTGCTGGGCCGCGAGAGCAGTAATGATGAGCACCAGGGTAGCGTGGCTGGACTGCATGATGACCGTTGCAGCCATGCCGAGCAAGGCAAACAGGATAACCCCGAGGTAACCGCTAACGGCAAATGCAGTCAGGTCAATGTCACCCCTGAAGGCTTCGAATCCTTCCTTCATGTGGTGAATCCCCAGGAACAGGAAGCCCAGTCCCGCGAGCACGTAACCGGCCCCCTTGAGCCCTTTGCTCTTCTGAAACACAAGCACGACGCCAAAAACGATCATTGGCATCGCATAGGCTGCGATATTCACCTTTAAACCAAACGTGGCTACCAGCCATGCGCCGGTAGTCGTTCCCAGGTTCGCGCCAAATATGACGCCAATCCCACCGGCCAGGGTAATCAGGCCCGCCGACAGGAATGAGATCGTGATCAGCGATACCAGCGAACTTGATTGCATCAGGCTGGTTGTGATGATGCCGAAACTCAGGCTTTTCCAGTATTTGTCGGTTGTACGACGAAGCAGGTTCTCCAGCAAACCACCGGTAAAGGCTCTAAACCCGTTTTCCAGGCTGATCATGCCAAACAGGAATATGGCAACCCCGGCGGAAATTTCCTTGAAGTTCGGGCTCACCCAAAAGCCATAGGCGAGTACGATAAAAATCGTCGGGAGGAATATTTTAGCCAACACTGTTCACTCTGCCCTGGTTTGCTGGCGGCTGCTCTGCAGGCATCACGGCAGCATCATGCCGCGAATCGTGAAGAAAAGCGTGGCCGCCATCAGCGCAGATGCCGGCACCGTGATCACCCAGGCTGCCGCTATTCGCAGAAGGGCCGAACGCTTGACGAGCTCCTGGCGATAGACTTTACGCAAAGCTTTTCGCTCTTCTTTCGATAATTCGGCTTTAGCCGTATGCTCTTTCAATTGTTGCAGCATCATGCTTTTTTCCTGAATGGTCGCCGCATGGAATTTTTCGAGAAATTCCTCGACATCCTTCTGGTCCTTGCCCGTATGGTGGTGCTCGATCTCAACAATGATATCTGCGTAGTTTGATTTTATGTATTCGCGTAAAAAGCCGATTCCGAATATGCCTCCCACAGCAATATGCGTGGAACTGACGGGCAAACCGAGTTGTGAGGCAATGATAACGGTTATCGCCGCGGCCATCGCGACGCTGAATGCGCGCATCTGGTCAAGCTGGGTAATTTCACTGCCCACGGTGCGTATCAGTTTTGGGCCAAAAAGTGCCAGGCCTATTGAAATGCCAAGCGCTCCGATTGCCATAATCCACACCGGAATTTCAGCCTTGGTAGCTACGTTGCCACTGATGACGGCATCATTGATAGCCGCGAGTGGCCCCACCGCATTGGCCACGTCGTTGGCGCCATGCGCAAAACTGAGCAAAGCCGCGGCGAATATCAGGGGCGCCGTGAACAGGGAGTTGATGCTGGCTTTTTCATTGGCCAGTGTGCTGGCCTTTTTTCTGACCGACGGTGCGACCAGGAAGTAACTGATCACGGCCATAACCGAGCCGATGAGAAGGGCTGTCGGAAAATCTATTTTCCATATTTTTTTCAATCCCTTTAGCGCCAGGTAGGTGCTGAATGCCATCACCATGAGCGCAATGAGTATCGGTACCATGCGTTTCGCCGCAACGACCATATCTTTCTTGTAGGTAATGGAATGCTTTATCCAGTACAAAAATGCCGCAGCGATGATGCCGCCCATGACGGGTGAAATCACCCAGCTTGCAGCGATTTTCCCCATAGTCTCCCAGTCTGCAATGTTCCATCCACCCGCGGCGATCCCCGCGCCCAGCACCCCACCGACAATTGAATGCGTAGTGGAAACAGGTGCGCCAACCGCGGTCGCGAGGTTTAACCAGATGGCGCCTGCTAGGAGTGCTGCCATCATCAGCCAGATAAAGACTTCTCCACTGGGTATCAGCTCGGGGTCGATGATGCCTTTCTTAATCGTACCGACGACGTCACCACCGGCGATCAGGGCCCCCGACGATTCGAAAATGGCTGCAATGATGATGGCGCCGGTGAGCGTGAGTGCATTGGAGCCAACCGCCGGCCCGACGTTATTGGCGACATCGTTCGCACCGATATTCATCGCCATGTAGCCGCCGATCATCGCGGCGATGACAAGCTCAATGCTGAATGGTTTGCCCAGTACCTCTATCGTTGAGGCATAAAGCATGGTGACGACAATGAACAGTATTCCTGTGCCGAGGTGAAACATGCCGGTGCGACCAGAGCTGGTGGCATTTTCAATCGATTGGATATTTTTTAATTCCATGCTTTACCTCTGTTTTACGGGATTATTGAGAGTTGTCGCAGTACGGGAGCGCTTCGCCAGGCGGAGGCCGGTGCGAAGGCCAGAATTACACGCTTGATGCCAGCTTGTATTTATCTATAAAACTCCACGATTGCGATTTCGTATGAATTCGCAATACCCGTTAAGACTGGCAGCATTTTTTATTTTTCTTATTGTATCCTGATTCGGCATTCACGTATTGATGGGTGTCAATAAAAACTCTAGATAGTCAGCGCCGTTTTGTGGCTTTTTTGACCTTTTTCGCGTGGAAGCTTCTATGCTCGTGGTGACTGCCCGGGCAACGGGGGGACATTCGGATGCCAAACCTTCCTGGCATATCTGCACCGGATTGTCGATACTGTGGTACCCAGCTTTGGCTGTGAATAGAAAATAAGCGAGGTGTGCGATGAAGCAAGCGTGTTTCAAGGCCCTGGTCAGCGGGCGGGTACAAGGTGTGTTCTTTCGGGATTCGACCCGACGCGAGGCGCTGCGCCTTGGGTTGCAGGGCTATGCGCTCAACCTGGATGATGGGCGCGTTGAAGTACTGGCCTGCGGCGCACAGGCGGCACTGAACGAACTGGCGGCATGGCTGGCGCATGGGCCGCCGAGTGCTGAAGTGACCGCTCTTGATCTGTTCCCGGTCGAGGCGGGTACGGTCAGCGGTTTTACCATCGCTTGATCAGCGTGGCAACGAGCAGGGAAGGCTGCTCTCTCCGCCCCCCAGATAGAAACGGCCGTACCGAAGCGGTACGGCCGGTTTTAGGTTCGTCTACTGCGGTTCGACGTTGGTCGCCTGCAAGCCTCGTGGGCTTTCTTCGATATCGAAGGTGACGGTTTGGCCCTCGGTCAGGGTTTTGAACCCGGTGCCCTTGATAGCCTGGAAATGCACGAAGACATCGTCTCCACTTTCCTGGGCGATAAAACCATAGCCCTTGGATTCATTGAACCATTTGACTTTTCCTGTAGCCATTTATATTGACCTCTTTGAATGTTGAATCTGATGTACCAGCTGCAAATTTGAGAGATATCCAGAGGAAGAAACGCGCGAGGAATAACCCTGGAGGGAAAATAGCTCAACAGGAACGCCCACTAAAAACTGTGTGATTTGCAGCAGTAATAGAGTATATGTCACTTTGTTTGAAGAAGATACGGCGCATTTTCAACCGTGGCCGGTTTGGTGTATGGACTTCCCGCCCGGCATCCGGTGTTTGTTGTGCCCTGGCCTGTCAATAGCTCAAGCGCGGCGGTATAATTTCAGGGTGTCGATTTTCCGGGTCCGATTACCATGAGTTTAGCCGACCAGTTTTCGCTGGCCCTGGAATTTATGCTGCTGGGCATGGGGGTCGTGTTCACTTTTCTGGCTTTTCTGGTGCTGGTGGTCAAAGGTACCGGCACGCTCGTTCAGAAGATCGAGTGCGCCCGGTCTTCCCTGGAAATACCATCGGCGCGGGTTGCGTTCGGATCAGGTTCCGCCGGGGATGAGACGCTGACCGCCGTAATTACCGCGGCCGTGCACCAGTATCGCCGCCAGTATTCCAGCGACCAGAATTGATCTTCAATTTTTTGGCTTCTTGCCGCTCCGTTTGAGTAAACGATGAACAACACCAATCCAGTCGCAATCACCGATGTCGTTCTACGCGACGCGCATCAGTCCCTGTTCGCAACACGCTTTCGCATCGAGGACATGTTGCCGATCGCGGAAAGGCTCGACAAGATCGGCTACTGGTCGATCGAATCCTGGGGCGGTGCCACCTTCGACGCCTGCATCCGCTACCTGGGTGAAGACCCCTGGGAACGTATTCGCCTGCTCAAGGCGGCGATGCCCAATACCCCCCAGCAGATGCTGTTCAGGGGACAGAATATCCTCGGATATCGCCATTATGCCGACGACGTGGTCTTCAAGTTCGTGGAGCGATGCGCCATCAACGGCGTCGACGTGTTCCGGATTTTTGATGCGATGAATGACGTCCGCAACCTGGAAACCGCGATCAAGGCAACCCGGGCAGCGGAAAGACATGCACAGGGTACCCTCTCCTACACCGTCAGCCCGGTTCATACCCTGGATACCTGGGTCGACATGGGCAAGCGCCTGGAGGACATGGGCTGTGATTCGATCTGTATCAAGGACATGGCCGGACTGCTCAAGCCCTACGTTGCGAAGCAGTTGGTCGAGCAGCTCAAGGCCTCGGTGGATATCCCCATCGCCCTGCACTGCCACGCAACCACCGGCATGAGTACCGCGACGATCCTCAAGGCCTGCGAGGCCGGGGTCGACATGGTCGATACCTCGATCTCCTCGATGAGTATGACCTACGGGCATTCTCCTACCGAAGCAGTGGTCGCCATTCTGCAGGATACCGATCGTGATACCGGGCTGGATATCAATGCGCTGGAGGGAATCGCCGCCTATTTCAAGGAGGTGCGCAAGAAGTACAGCAAGTTCATGGGGTCGTTGCAGGGGGTCGATTCCCGTATCCTCGTGGCACAGGTGCCCGGCGGCATGCTGACCAACATGGAAAACCAGCTCCGCGACCAGAATGCGGAAGATCGCCTGGACGAGGTGCTCGAAGAGATCCCGCGCGTGCGTGAAGACCTGGGTTACCTGCCACTGGTCACGCCGACCTCGCAGATTGTCGGAACACAGGCAGTCATGAACGTGATGTTCGGCGCGCGCTACAAGAGTATCAGCAAGGAAACCGCGGGCGTGCTCAAGGGCGAATACGGAGCCACGCCGGCACCGGTCAACAGCGAGTTGCAGGCCCGGGTACTAGACGGGGCGGCCCCGGTTACGGTGCGGCCGGCTGACCTGCTGGAACCTGAAATGGACAGGCTGACAGCGGAACTGCAGGGGCTGGCCAGCGAGCAGGGGATCAGCCTGGCGGATGAAGCCGTCGACGACGTCCTGACCTACGCCCTGTTTCCACAGGTCGGGCTCAAGTTCCTGCAAAATCGCGGCAACCCGGATGCTTTCGAACCGGTGCCGGGTGCCGAGCCCGCAGAACCTTTACCGCCCGCTGCGGCGCGCCCCCCGTCGGCCACGGTCGACGATACCGGGCGATACCGGGTGACGGTCAACTCGGTTGCTTACGAGGTCGAAGTCTCCCCCTTGGGCGAGGTCGAGTCGATAAAACCGGCCGTGGCTGTAAAACCGGCCACAGTTGCGCCCGCAAGTCACAGCCTCGGTATCGGTGAGCCTATTGCCGCGCCGTTGTCGGGCAATATATTCAAGATCATGATCAAACCCGGTCAGCAGGTCGCCGCGGGGGAAGTACTGCTGATTCTTGAGGCGATGAAAATGGAGACCGAGGTGCGGGCGAACCGTGCCGGCACGGTATCTGAAATCCTGGTCAACGAGGGCGACGGTGTTCAGCTTGGCACTGCCCTGTTGACCGTCGCCTGACCGGGCCATGGAGCTGACCCAGTTCGAAGCCCTGTGGAACTCCACCGGGATCGCCAATTTTCAATGGGGCGAACTGCTGATGATCGGTACCGGCGGCCTGTTGCTGTACCTGGGAATCGTCAGGAAGTTCGAGCCCCTGCTGCTGGTAACGATTGGATTCGGCGCTATCCTGAGCAATATTCCCCTGGCGGGAATTGGTGGCGCGGACGGTTTTCTCGGCATGGTTTACGACGTCGGGGTCAAGACGGGTATTTTCCCCCTGCTGATATTTATGGGGGTTGGCGCGCTGACCGATTTCAGCTCGCTGATCGCCCGGCCATCGACCCTGCTGCTCGGCGCGGCCGCGCAGTTCGGAATATTTTTCACCCTGATTGGCGCGGTGGCGCTCAATCTCGTGCCGGGTATCGAATTTACCCTCAAGGACGCAGCGGCCATATCCATCATCGGCGGGGCGGACGGTCCGACGGCGATTTTCCTGGCCTCGAAACTCGCACCTGACCTGCTGGGCGCGATTGCGGTGGCAGCCTATTCCTACATGGCGCTGGTGCCGATCATCCAGCCGCCGATCATGAAACTGCTGACCACCGAGAAGGAGCGCAGGATCACCATGCAGAACCTGCGCCCGGTGTCGCAGACGGAAAAGATCCTGTTTCCGCTGATCGTGCTTGCGGCCTGTATCCTGTTCCTGCCCAGCGCCGCGCCCCTGATAGGCATGTTTACTTTCGGCAACCTGCTGCGCGAATGCGGGGTGGTTGAGCGTCTGAGCAAGGCGGCGCAGAACGAAATCATCAACATCGTCACCTTGCTGCTGGGCCTGGCGGTCGGTTCGCGGTTACAGGCAGCGCAATTTCTGACCTTTGAAACCCTGGGTATCCTGGGGCTGGGTGCGGTGGCCTTTTCCATCGGCACCGCTACCGGGCTGATCATGGCCAAGATCATGAACAGGATCAGCGGCGGTAAGGTCAATCCGCTGATCGGTGCAGCGGGGGTTTCTGCCGTGCCGATGGCCGCGCGGGTGGTCAACAAGGTCGGCCTGGAAGCCGATCATCACAACTTCCTGCTGATGCACGCCATGGGGCCCAACGTGGCCGGGGTGATCGGTTCCGCGGTTGCCGCGGGTATATTGCTGACCGTGACGGCGGGACTGTGAGGCTGCAGGTGCAAAGTAAAAAGAAGTCAAAAGGGGGCTCCGTTTGACGGCTACCCCCCTTATCCGCTTGGCGAACGATTGAACCAGGCTCAGTTCGGACTGGCCTGGACTGCTGATACCGTCATTTCAACGCCAATAATCTCTGGTGCGGCGGCCGCATCCGCACCCGGAAAATCCCCATAGACGTTGCTGACCTCGACGTTGAATGAGATGGTGTAGACCCTTCCTGTCGTCGGACCGGTTAGACGCTTTACCTGGATAGAATGTGGACCTTCGGGAACGTCGCTTACATATGGATCAGACCCGAAGCTGTTGGACAGCATCTGCCAGTTGGCTCCGGGGCCGGTTTCAGCATCGAATACGTCTGAGTCTTTACTGTCAGCATCCATGTAGACGATATCATCCGCGGTGCCCGTCGACTCATCGCCCTTGACCAGCGTCAACTTGCTGCAGCCGTCAAAGATGATTTCAATGCCATCCTCGTCGCTTTCAGGTGCGTTGGCAAGCGCCTGGACCGTCAGGCTGCCCGGCACAGAGTTGACCGTGGTGGCAGGGCAGGCGTTGGCGCCTGGTGAGGAGCCGGAGGCATCGGTGGTGGTTGCGTGTGCTGGCAGGACCACGCTGTCGACAACGGGTTTGACCCAGGTGCTGGAGAGCTGGCCTGCAGCCCCGACGCCAGACAATGTGGCAATGGATTTGAGTAGTTTTCGGCGTTTGAATTCAGACATGTTGTAATCCTCGGTATTCAAAATTATTGCCTGGCCGCGCAGAATTAAAAAACAAAACGGCAACACTAATTATACGCCGAGGGTAGTCCCTATGATAGGGGTCGAGATAAAAAACATAAAAAAATAATGGTAATATGGGCGCTGCGCGCCCCAAGGATTGGTGCAAGTTCGAATATGACTGCAGTACGCGCGGGGGTTACGCTTCAGCGATGGTGGGAGCAGGGTTCCGGTCCAGTTTGCGCTGCTACAGTTGCCCTTGTTTGTATTTTAACGAAAGGGGGGGGCGGCGATGACACCGGGAAGCGTGGGTTGTGTCCGGCTATCGCGTATTGCGAAACTCGACCATGCGCGTGATTGAACGCGCCGCCTGCCTGCGAATTGATTCCGCCACCCGTATTTCATTGTCACCGGTTTCCAGTACCTGCAGCAGGCGCGGCAGGTCGTTCATCTTCATCCACGGGCACTCCGCGCAGCTTTCGCAGCTTGCGCCCTCGCCGGCATTGGGTGCGGCGATGAAGGTCTTATCCGGCGCGGCCTGTTTCATCTTGTGAAAGATGCCACGTTCGGTGGCGACGATAAAGGTATCTGCTTCCAGTTCTCTTGCGGCGTTGATGATCTGGGTGGTTGATCCGACGACGTCGGCCAGGGCGATGACCGGCCCGGGCGACTCCGGGTGCACCAGCACTTTCGCATCGGGCAGATGCTCCATCAGCGATTCCAGGGCGGTGGCCTTGAAATCCTCGTGTACGATGCAGGAGCCTTGCCACATGATCATGTCGGCGCCGGTTTCCTTCTGTACATAACTCCCCAGGAACTTGTCCGGCGCCCAGAGGATCTTTTCTCCGCGAGCGGACAGGTATTTGACCAGGTCCAGGGCGATGGATGAAGTCGCCACCCAGTCAGCACGCGCTTTCACCGCGGCGCTGGTGTTGGCGTACACAACCACCGTGCGGTCCGGATGCTGATCGCAGAACTCGGCGAATTCTTCGGCAGGGCAGGCGAGGTCAAGTGAGCACTCGGCCTGGGTTTCCACCATCAGCACGCGTTTTTCAGGGCTCAGTATCTTGGCGGTTTCTCCCATGAACCTGACCCCGGCCACGATCACCGTGTCGGCGTCGCTTTCCAGGCCGAAACGGGCCATCTCCAGAGAATCGCCGACAAAACCGCCGCTTTCCTCGGCCAGGTCCTGGAGTTCGGCATCGACGTAGTAGTGCGCGACCAGGACCGCGTTCTGGTCGTCGAGCAATTGCCTGATACGGCTGATGGTAGCAGCCTGTTCGTCCGGGCTGAGTGCGACACCACGGGCCTGTTCGGCCGCGGTTGCGAGTTCACGAATGTGCGCCTGCTGACTTTGTGGGGCGGATATATTTAAGCTCATGAGGACATCTTTAACGAAGTGCTCCTAGTATCATGGTAGCAAATACTGGATTTACAATTACCCGGCTTAACCGCCCTTGTTGAGGTCGATCTTGCTTTCCGTGCCGTTCAGGAGGCGGGTGATATTGGCCTGGTGTCGCCAGGCCAGCAATCCCGCCAGGATACCGGACATGATGATATAGGCCAGCTCAGGCTTGATCAGCATGAACAGCAGGGGCGCGGACAGGGCGCCGACCAGCGCGGCCAGCGACGAGTACTGGGTCAGGAAAGCGATGACCAGCCAGATGCA
>RRYU01009776.1_pt1 | contig 11063 bp, 11 predicted proteins | sample 2162651 | NCBI WGS metagenome assembly RRYU01 (sample SAMN10267283, study PRJNA491782) | microbial mat metagenome | isolation source: biomat in the production well | place: Japan: Minami-Kanto gas field, natural gas well KTG3 | collected 2017-06 | reverse complement strand
AGCGCCAACAAGCTCAATTCCAGACCGACAAACATACCGATCTTGACATAGGCAAAACCGGGATGGACAAAACGCACCAGCCAGCCGGACAGCTCATCACCGACGGCAAACAGATAAACCGCGCCGCTGAGGCTGATTTTCAGCCACAGCACTATGTCGGTCATAATCATCAGATGGGTCAGGGTCAACACCAGCATGGCCATGCTGAACAAATGAAAATGCGAGACTTCCAGCAGGCTTTGGTAACTGCGTGGCTGAGTGAAATCCTGTTCCGAACCCAGATAATAGGCGATGACCGAGTCGGCGGTGAGATCCATTTTGTGAAAATACATCAGACCGTTACTGACCCAGAGCAAGGCGATATAACCTAAAAACATCAAAATCAGACTGTTGATCAACAGTTTCCGGTTCTGCTCGCCGGTGACGAAAAAACGCATCAGGGTTTGGCCTCCTCGATCATGACCTGATAAATCGCCAGCACTTTCCGGGCGGCGGTCAGCGCCGCGCGGGTGCTTAAGGTGGCGCCGCTGATTGCCTGCACGCCTTTGGAAAAATCCAGTTCATCGATCGGCTTGCCGGATAGCAATTGAAACCAGCGTTCCGGCGGCTCGTATTCTGGCGGCTCGTGAAACGCCAGCGTCACCACCTGTTCCAGGCGGCCTTCGGCCGACAACACCAGCAACAAAGTTTCCGGTTTGGTGCGCACGGTTTGCGTTTCAATGGCGGCATAGCCTTTCACTTGGCCATCGATTTTGCCGACATAAAACGTATAAAGTCCAGAATCCAGCTTGGTTTTGGCCAGCTGCTCGATGCGTTGGGTTTGCTTGAGGTTGGGAAACAACGACACCATGCTCACGTCGGCCTGATCGCCAAAAGCCAGTCGCATGGCTTCCTGCTTGCTGTAATAGACTTTCGCCAGGGTTGGCTGACCGAATGCCAGCAAGAAAATCAAAATAAACCGAAATCGCATGGGATTAAACTCTACATTTATTTGGCTGGCTATTATAGCGTATCGTCAAAGTCTCCATGACGGACAAAAAAAGGCCCGGAAATCCGGGCCAAACACCACCATGAGGTTCTTAGAGAGGTTGATAATCGTTAGAAAATAAAGCCCAGGCCGAGGTTGAAATCATCCGGTAAATCACCGCCGTCGGAATCGAAATTGCGGTAATCGGCTTTCAGCACGACATTGGGAATCGGTTTGTAATTCACACCAATCTGCCAGATGCGCCGGTCACGGGTAAGGTCGTCAGCAAAGCCATCCGGGGTCGAGGCAATGGTGTCGAATTGTTCATAGCGGAAAAACGGCGCCAGATATTGGGTGCTTTCCGGGAACAGCAGCGGCAGCACATCGTAGCCGACTTCGGTATACCAGCCGTAGTTGTCTTTACCGACCGTCTCACCCCTGGCCCGACTGAGCACGCCGGCATCGTCGATGTGGCCGTAAGAGCCCAGCGTCCGAAATTCCAGGCCACGATATTTCCACTGCACATGCGCTTCGTAAAGCTGGGTGAAGACATCGGCTTTTTCTCCGGCGAACAACTGCTCCTGACCGGAGTTGCCCAGATAGGCCGATCCACCAAAACTCAGTCCGGGCAAACTGTCGGGGGCATAGTCCAGTCGACCGACGAAGGCGATATTTTCCGCCTTGGCCTTACCGCCGTTTTGCCGTCCACTGCGAATACCCGCGCCACTGAAATCGGCCGCATCCAGGCCATTGACGGCATAAGTGGTATAGGTCAATCCGGGCAGTAACTCACCAAATAAACCAAGGCCGATTTCGCGCCAGGTGCTGGGAATAATCTGCCGCTCGACTTCCGGTCGGTTGTTACCGAAGAAAAACGGCGGTTCGTGAATCGGGTTGATGAAACCCATGGGCATCAACAGCATACCGGCGCGGGCGTTGGCCATGGGGTCAATGAAAAAATCCAGTGCCGCGAATTCCACCGAAACGCTGCCTTCATCATCATCGCCGGAACGAATAAAACCATGCTCAAATTCGATTTCGCTGTTAAAAAGTATGCTGTCGGTAAATTTATAGCCCACATACAACACCAGGCGTTCAAAGTCGGTATTGTCGGAGCGGTCGCCGGCCGGCTCATCGCCGACAAAGGTCTGGTAATTGGCCTCGCCATAGCCACCGATGGATAAACCTTGTCCGACTTGATAAACCTTGGACGCCGCAGGTCCTAAGCCATACTGACTTTTATATTCCGGCGCTTCGGGTATCACCAACTGGGTTCTGAGCTTTTCCACTTCCTCACTCAAAACATCGGTTTTACGCTCCAGGGTATCGACTTTAGCCGGCGCCTGAGCGGTCGTACTCACCGTGTCCAGCTTGTTTTTCAGCTCATTGATTTGTTCTTGTTGCGCCTGGATGATTTGCCACATGGCCTCAACCGATTCGGGCTTGAGCGTTTTTTCGGTTTCGGCGAACACCGGATTAGCCAAGGATAATGCACAGGACAATGCGCCCAACGGACGCCATAAAGAGTCATGATTCATAACGATCTGCCTTGATGGTTAAAAAGTTTGAATAATTTTAACCATCAACAAATATAAATGCAAATCATTCTTATTAACTTTATTTTTCCAAATCTGCTTCATTTTCCTTTAATTGCGGAGCCAGAAAAACCGTCGATTTACCCTATTCAGGAGTTCGGTTATCATAGCGATGTAAAATTTATCGTCTTTAGACGCTTCCCGATCGAACCGCCCCTATGCGCCTACCCAGTCTATTTCTGTTAACCGTGTTGCTCAATGCCTGCGCCACCAGTCCGACCGGACGCAGCCAACTGGCATTCATGCCGGACGACCAGCTCAACCAGATGGGGCTTGAAGCGTTCACCACACTGAAAAAAGATAAACCGGTCAATAAAGAGCCAGGCATCAATCGATACGTGCAATGCGTGGCCGAGCATTTGGTCGGAGAAGTCGGCGGTCGCTGGGAGGTGGTGGTGTTTACCGATGACAGCGCTAACGCCTTTGCCCTGCCGGGTAACAAAATCGGCGTCCATACCGGCTTGTTGCAGGTCGCTCAAGATCAGCATCAGCTGGCTGCGGTCATCGGCCATGAAATCGGTCATGTTCTTGCCCGGCACAGCAACGAACGCATGTCCCAGGAGATGGCGGTCAGTTCCGGCATGGCCATGATTCAGGCGGTTGCCGCGCCGCAAACCGCGCTCGGCCAAACCGCAGTCGGTTTGTTGGGTCTGGGCACGCAATACGGGGTGTTGATGCCTTACAGCCGCGCCCACGAATCCGAGGCCGATGTTATCGGTTTGAAACTGATGGCTCAGGCCGGCTTCGATCCGAAAGCCAGCATCCAACTTTGGCGCAACATGGCGGCGGCTCGCGGCACCGCCGCCCCGCCGGAGTTTCTGTCCACCCACCCGGCGCACGACACCCGCATCCAGCAACTGCAACAATCGCAGGCCAACGCCCTGCCCGTCTGGCAACAGGCGCGCGCCCAAGGCCGAAACCCTCAATGTCGGCTTGCCCAATGAATCCTGACCTGAAACGCCTGCAACCTTATCCGTTCGCCAAGCTGAAAACCCTGCTTCAGGACATCGTTCCCAACCCGGACTTGCCGCCCATCGCCCTGTGCCTGGGAGAACCCAAACAACCAACGCCGCACTTTATTCAGGAAGCCTTGCTGGCCCATCTGCACACTTTGTCGAATTACCCCAACACCAAGGGTTTGCCCCAGCTTCGCGAGGCGATCGCGCACTGGCTCAGCCATCGCTTCAAGCTGACTCGTGCACCCGACCCTGAACGCCACATCCTGCCGGTCGCGGGTACTCGGGAAGCTTTATTTGCCTTTGCTCAGTGCATTATTGATCCCGGCAAACAGCCGGTGGTGATCATGCCCAATCCGTTTTATCAGATTTACGAAGGCGCAGCACTACTGGCCGGGGCGCAACCGTATTTTCTTAATCTGACGGAAACCATGCAGTACCTGCCCGATTTCACCGAAGTACCGGATGCGATCTGGCAGCGCTGCCAATTGGTGTACATATGCTCTCCCGGCAACCCGACCGGCGCGGTTATGCCCGAAGCCCAATGGCTGCAGTTATTGACCCTGGCTGATCGCTACGACTTTGTTATTGCTGCCGATGAATGCTACTCGGAAATTTACCCGGATGAACAACAGCCACCCTTGGGCCTTCTGGAAGTCTGCCAGCGTCTTGGCCGGGATGACTTCAGCCGCTGCGTGGTGTTTCACAGTCTGTCCAAACGCTCCAATGCCCCGGGACTGCGCTCAGGCTTCGTCGCCGGTGACGGCAAAATTCTGGAAGCGTTTTTTAACTACCGCACCTATCAAGGCTGCGCCCTGCCCTTGGCCACGCAACACGCCAGCATTGCCGCCTGGCAGGATGAACAGCATGTGCTGAATAACCGCAACGCCTACCGCAAGCGCTTTGCCGCCGTCCTTGGTGAACTCGGATCAATTGCCGCTTTGCGTCAACCTGACGCGGCGTTTTATCTGTGGCTGAAAACACCCGCCTGCGATCAAATGTTTGCCCGCGAGCTGTTTCGGCAGTTTAATTTGACGGTGCTGCCCGGTTCGTTTTTGTCGCGCCCCACCGCGCAAGGTAACCCCGGTCAACAGCATGTACGCATAGCTCTGGTACCGGAACTGTCCGAATGCGCGGATGCCGCTACACGTCTTAGAACGCATTTTTCCAACCAACCCCTATAAACTCTCAGAAAACAATTCAATAACAATGACTGAACTCGCTCACATTATCGACCAGGCTTTCGACAACCGGGCCGCCCTTTCACCCGCCACCGCAGCTGACGAAATCAGAAACGCCGTGGAACAGGCCATCGAACTGCTGGACAGCGGCCAGGCCCGCGTCGCAGAAAAACAAAACGGCACATGGGTAGTCAACCAATGGTTAAAAAAGGCGGTTTTACTATCATTCCGTCTGCGTGACAACCGGGTCATGGACGGCGGCATCAACCGCTATTACGACAAAGTAGAAACCAAATTCGCCAGTTACACGCCGGATGATTTCGCTAAAGCCGGGGTACGCGTGGTACCCAACGCCAATGCCCGCAAAGGGAGTTATATCGCGCCCAACACTGTGCTGATGCCATCCTATGTTAATATTGGCGCCTATGTTGATTCCGGCACCATGGTCGACACCTGGGTTACCGTCGGCTCGTGCGCGCAAATCGGCAAAAACGTCCATCTGTCCGGCGGCGTCGGCATTGGCGGCGTGCTGGAACCTTTACAAGCAGGCCCCACCATCATTGAAGACAACTGCTTTATCGGCGCGCGTTCGGAAATTGTCGAAGGCGTAATTGTCGAGCATGGCTCGGTGATCTCCATGGGTGTGTACATCGGTCAAAGCACCAAAATCTATAATCGCCTGACCGGCGAAATCCTTTACGGACGAGTACCGGCGGGATCGGTTGTCGTTCCCGGCAACCTGCCAGCCAAAGATGGCAGTCACAGCCTGTACTGCGCGGTGATCATCAAGCAAGTCGATGAAAAAACCCGCGCTAAAACCGGCCTTAATGAACTTTTGCGCGACTAACCCACAGGTAACCCAATGACCACCGAAGCCCTCTCCAGCAACGCCTTGATTTATGCGATTCTCGCCATAAACAGCGAAACCGCCCTGCAAAAAGACTATCTCGACTCGGGCGATGTCCCTGACGATGAGCTGGACAACGAACAAGAATTACTGGGCGACCTGGAGCAAGCGCTCATGGAGTTTGTCGAGCTTTATAAAAAAAGGCTGACCACCGACCGCGAACTGCCCAGCCTGGACGAGCTGCTGAACAGCGAGCTCTAACACATGTCCGAAACCTTTGCTTTAGCCGAAGAACTGATTCGACGGCCTTCGGTCACCCCGAACGATGCCGGCTGCATGGAGTTGATCTGCCAAAGACTCGCGCCTTTGGGCTTTACTGCCGAGCAACTTGATTTTGCCGACACCCGCAATCTATGGCTGCGCCGAGGCGACCGCCAGCCTTTGCTGGTGTTCCTGGGACATACCGATGTCGTCCCGCCGGGGCCGGAATCATCCTGGAGTACACCACCGTTTACGCCAACCTTGCGTGAACAACGACTGTTCGGCCGGGGCGCGGCAGATATGAAAGGCGCCATAGCTGCATTTATTGTTGCACTTGAGCGCTTCCTGGCAAAACACCAGCAGTTCAAAGGCTCGATCGCCTTGCTGCTGACCAGTGACGAAGAAGGCATTGCCACGCACGGCATCGTCAAGGCAATTGATGTATTGAGCAGGCGCGGAGATGCCATCGACTGGTGCCTGGTCGGTGAACCCTCCAGCCACCGGCAACTCGGCGATACTATCCGCGTCGGCCGACGCGGCTCGCTCAATGGTCAGCTCACCATTAAAGGCAAACAAGGTCATGTCGCCTACCCGGATCTCGCCCGGAACCCGATTCACGCTTTTGCCCCGGCACTGAATGATCTGGTCGACCGACAGTGGGACAACGGTAATGATTTTTTTCCGCCCACTCGCTTGCAAGTGTCCAACATTCAGGCCGGCAGTGGCGCAGAGAATGTTATTCCGGGCGAACTTTTGGTAACTTTCAACCTGAGATTCAGTCCGGAATCGAGCAGTACCGGCCTGAAACAGCAAGTTCATGCCATGCTAGACCGACACAAGCTGGACTATGACCTTAGCTGGCGCTTATCGGGCGAACCTTTTCTGACCGACCACGGGCGACTGCTGGCGGCGACACACCAAGCCATTACCGAAATTACCGGCCTGACCGCCCACAATGATACGGGCGGCGGCACTTCTGACGGACGCTTCATTGCCCCAACAGGAGCTGAAGTGGTAGAGCTGGGCCTGCTCAACCACAGCATTCATCAGATTGATGAACACACCAGTCCGGATGACTTAGTTAAACTAACGGATGTCTACCACAAAATCATTCAAAACCTGATGCTATAAGCCAACCTGGTTGAAAAAAACTACAAAGACTTGTAAAAAAAATACTTGAGCTTATAATATCTCGTTCGTTGCAGGCCCTTAGGCGCGTAGCTCAGTTGGTTAGAGCACCACCTTGACATGGTGGGGGTCGTTGGTTCAACTCCAATCGCGCCTACCAATTACAAAAGCACCGTAAATCGGTGCTTTTTTGTTATTGAAAATCTTAAAATGCCGTTAATTACCTTACCTGACGGTTCAAAGCGTCAATTCGATCACCCTGTTTCTATTAATGAAATTGCGGAATCTATCGGATCCGGCTTAGCAAAGGCCGCCCTGGCCGGCAAGCTAAACGGCTGTCTGGTCGATTTATCAACCCTGATCGATAACGATGCTGACCTGGCCATCATAACCCCGAAAGACAACGAAGGTCTGGAAGTACTGCGCCATTCCTGTGCGCATTTGCTGGCGCAAGCCGTTAAACGCTTGTTTCCCAGTGCGCAGGTCACCATCGGTCCGGTTATCGACAACGGCTTTTATTACGATTTTGCCTTTGAGCGCCCGTTCACACCTGAAGACCTGAGCGCCATCGAACAGGAAATGCAACGCATCATCGATGCAGATCTGCCGGTTTCCCGCCAACTGATACCCCGTGACCAGGCAATAAAATTTTTCCTCGATCAAGGTGAAGTCTATAAAGCCGAAATCATCTCCGCCATTCCTGCCAATGAAGATTTGTCGCTTTATAGCCAAGGCGAATTCACCGATCTGTGTCGCGGCCCGCATGTGCCCGGTACCGGCAAACTAAAAGCGTTCAAACTGATGAAAATCGCCGGCGCCTATTGGCGAGGCGATGCCAAAAATGAAATGCTGCAACGCATTTACGGCACTGCCTGGGCAGATAAAAAAGCGCTTAAGGCTTATCTGACGCGCCTTGAAGAAGCGGAAAAGCGCGATCACCGGCGCATCGCCAAGGCATTGAATCTGTTTCATACCCAGGAAGAAGCGCCTGGCATGGTGTTCTGGCATGAAAAAGGCTGGACTCTGTATCAGCAAGTCGAGCAGTATATTCGCGCCAAATTGCGCGCTCATGGTTACGGTGAAGTCAAAACGCCTCAGATCGTGGATCGCTCCCTGTGGGAAAAGTCGGGTCACTGGGATAAATTCGGCACGATGATTTTCTCTACCCACTCGGAAAATCGCGATTACGCCATCAAGCCGATGAACTGTCCCTGCCATGTGCAGATTTACAATCAAGGCTTGAAAAGCTATCGAGATTTGCCGATACGCATGGCTGAATTCGGCTCCTGTCACCGTAACGAACCGTCCGGAACACTCCATGGCTTGATGCGGGTGCGCAATTTTGTTCAGGATGACGCCCATATTTTCTGTACCGAGGATCAAATCCAGCAGGAAGTTTTAAGCTTTATCGATTTGCTGTTTGAAGTCTATAAGGATTTTGGCTTCGACAATATTCAGATCAAACTTTCCACCCGACCCGAGCAACGGGTGGGCGATGACGCCGTCTGGGATAAGGCTGAGCAAGCACTGGAACAGGCTTTGAACAACATGGGCCTGGATTGGCAACTACAACCCGGAGAAGGCGCGTTTTACGGCCCGAAAATTGAATTTTCGCTGACCGATTGCCTGGATCGGGTATGGCAGTGTGGTACCATTCAGGTTGATTTTTCCATGCCTGGACGACTGAGCGCGGTTTATATTGACGAACACGGCGCAAAACAAATTCCGGTCATGCTGCATCGCGCCATCCTAGGCTCACTGGAGCGTTTTATCGGCATACTGATCGAACATCACGCCGGTTTTTTCCCAGTTTGGCTGGCCCCGGTGCAATTAGTGATCATGACTATAGCCGAACGACATCGCGATCATGCCGAAACGCTGACCGCAAATTTGCGGCAACAAGGCTTTCGTGTCGAACTGGATAGTCGCAATGAGAAAATTGGTTTTAAAATACGTGAGCATTCCATGCAGCGCATTCCTTATCTCGGCATTGTCGGCGACCAGGAAGCTGAAGCCCGGGAATTGACTCTGAGAACACAAAAAGGTGAAGATTTAGGTCGTCACACCTTGGACGATGTCGTATCCAGACTGCGTCAATAAAAGGCAGACGAAACATAACCCCCACTGGAGGATCGAAACATCTCTGCGAAAAAAGACACTACCCGCTTGAACGATGCCATCACTGCTCGCCGAATCCGGCTGATCGACAGCGATGGCGAAGCCCTAGGCATTGTCGCTATCGATGACGCGCGTCGGCGCGCTGAAGAAGCCGAACTGGACCTGGTGGAAATTTCCCCCAACGCCGATCCTCCGGTTTGTAAAATCATGGATTACGGTAAATTCCAGTTTGAACAAAGCAAAAAACTGCAGGCCGCGAAGAAAAAACAAAAGCAAATCCAGGTTAAGGAAGTCAAGTTCCGACCGGGAACCGATGAGGGTGATTATCAAATCAAACTGCGCAACCTCAACAAGTTTCTGGAAGAAGGCAACAAAGCCAAAGTCACCTTACGCTTTCGCGGGCGTGAAATGGCTCATAAAGAATTAGGCGTGGATTTGCTGAAACGAATTGAACAGGATCTGTCCGAGCTGGCGCTGGTGGAGCAATTTCCCAAACAGGAAGGTCGACAGATGGTGATGGTTATGGCGCCTAAACGCAAGAAATAACCCAGCCTGTTCTCATAAGATAAACGTAGCTCAACAGCTTAACCGGAACAACAGGTTCCCATTCCGACTACAGCTGTTCACAATACCCAAGACCTGCCGGGCCTTGCATTTGCCTCGTAGGCTTGTTAACCGGGCGTAACTAACGCCTTTTTCTTTAGGAGAAAAAAATGCCTAAAATCAAAACCAACCGGGGTGCCGCCAAGCGCTTCAAACGTACGGGTGGTGGCGGCTTCAAGTGCAAACAATCGCACCGTCGCCATATCCTGACCAAGAAATCCACCAAAAGGAAACGTCAGCTGCGTAAACCGGCAACCATCCATGCCGCAGATGTACGCATGACCGCGCGTTTACTGCCTTACCTGTAACCACAAGGAGAACCTTATGGCACGAGTTAAACGTGGCGTCACCGCACGCGCCCGACATAAAAAAATCCTGAAACAGGCCAAAGGCTATTACGGCGCTCGCAGCCGCTTGTATCGCGTTGCCAAGCAAGCGGTTATCAAAGCCGGCCAATATGCTTATCGTGACCGCAAGCAAAGAAAACGTCAGTTCCGGGCTTTGTGGATCGTGCGTATCAACGCCGCCGCTCGTCAATGCGGCATTTCCTACAGCCGCTTGATTAACGGCCTGCACAACGCCAATGTTGCTGTTGATAGGAAAGTATTAGCCGATCTTGCAGTACGCGATATGAACGCATTCGCTGAACTGGCGAAAATCGCTCAAGCTAATCGCAGTAACGCTTAAGGCAGTCTGAAAGACGATCTCCGGCGGGACTCTCTAGCCCGGCGGAGACCACTCCCCTTGTTTCAAATCCAGGAACATTCCCGTGTCGATTAATCTTGAGGAACTTCTACAAACCGCCCTGAGTGAGCTGGGTACCTGCCGTCAGCCTGCGCAACTTGAAAGCCTTAGGGTTAGCTACCTGGGCAAGAAGGGCATCTTCACCGAACAGATGAAAACTTTGGGGCAACTGGATCCCGACACCCGGAAACAATTGGGACAAACCCTTAATCAAGCTAAAACCAAATTCCAAACTGCCTGGCAAGAACAGAAAGCATTACTTGAACAACAAGCGTTAAATGCACAACTTGATAGCGAGGCGCTGGATGTCACCCTGTCTGGATCAGGACGTAATCAAGGCGGCTTGCATCCGGTCAGTCTTACTCTCCAACGCATTGAACAAATTTTTTCCGGGGCAGGTTTCCTGATCGCTGAAGGGCCTGAAATAGAAGATAATTATCATAATTTCGAGGCGCTGAATATACCCGAATCACACCCGGCACGGGCGATGCACGATACCTTCTATTTTGATGCTCATACCTTGCTGCGCACCCACACATCGCCGGTGCAAATTCGAGTCATGTCCAGCCAGAAGCCGCCGCTTAAGTGCCTGGCTCCGGGCCGGGTATACCGGTGTGATTCCGACCTTACGCACACGCCCATGTTTCACCAGGTTGGGCCGAC
>RRYU01020721.1_pt1 | contig 11069 bp, 12 predicted proteins | sample 2162651 | NCBI WGS metagenome assembly RRYU01 (sample SAMN10267283, study PRJNA491782) | microbial mat metagenome | isolation source: biomat in the production well | place: Japan: Minami-Kanto gas field, natural gas well KTG3 | collected 2017-06 | reverse complement strand
TTTTTTTTAGCTCTTTTTTGTAGCCGGGAAAGCGGCGTTGAAGAATCTGAAGCCGTTCATCAGGTTGTAGCGTATTGTGCTCCCGATAGACTTGGCGACTCAGTTCCTCTTCGTTCAATGCGAGCAGTTCCGGTATAGACTGGCCGGTTGCAGAGAGTTTGGAGAGATAGGTGTTGAGGGTTGCACGGTGGATGCCTAGCGTTCGGGCAATATGAGACTTGCTTTTCCCATCAGCTTTGAGCTGGATGATGCGTCTTATTTGTAGCATTGTGATTGTTTTGTTTGCCATAGTACCTCGGGTTAATGTGAGGTACTAACATCACCAATCAATCACCAACTACCTGAAATTCTCGCTATACACTATATGACGGAATGTCATACCCTGAAAACAGGGGCTCAGCTGTTCAGCGGCTTCTGATCCGGATTGTAAAGTGTACACTTTACTCCGGAATCGTTGTACACTATAGCCCGGAATCAGGTGTACACTTTACTCCGAAATATTCACGTTGCAAACCACCAGCGAGCAAAAGCTGAAGAAAAACGTCGCTTTTGCCCGTCCGAGTGGCATCTGCCTTGCTATGGCTTTTTATTAATCTACAATGATTTATTCAGGTATGTTGGGGATTTTGGTGGTTTTTCCCTGATGATTTCGCAACACATATTCGTTCTCATTTTTATCGACGATATAATAGTCCGGCATCAGTGGGATTTTGCCTACATTGGTTGCCAATACATACATCGGTTGTGCAAGACCGGTTGTATGACCACGCAATGCATCACGGATTAACTCAGCACCTTTTTCCACCGGCGTCCTGAAATGATCGATGCCTGGAGCAGGTTCACAGTAGAAAACATAATAAGGCCTGATGCGAATGCGCAGTAATTTCTGATGCAACTCTCTAAACGTCTCTTCATCATCGTTAATCCCCTTCAATAACACCGCCTGATTGCCGACATTGATGCCGCAACTCATGAGTTCATAGATCGCTTTTTCCGTTTCCTCGGTAATCTCTTTTGGATGGTTACACTGCGTGTTGATCCAGACTGGAACTTTGTGAAATCCGCCGATCGCTTTCTTCAGGCCTTCAGTGATTCGCTGCGGCAACACGATAGGCAGGCGGGAGCCGATACGAATCATTTCCACATGCGGTATCTCGCGAAGTCTTCCAATCAGGCGTTCCAATTTATTGTCGGACAAAAGTAATGGATCACCTCCCGTTATCAGTACATCACGAATTTCAGGGTGTTCGGCAATCCAGGCCAGTCCTTCATCCACATCCATACGCAGTTTCAGATCCTGATCGACAACGAGTTCCTTACGGAAGCAGTGCCGACAATATATCCCACAAGTTTCGATAACCGTAAATGCAATACGATCGTGATATTGACGAGCAATACTATCCGGCCGAACTTCCTCGGTTGACCTGTTTTCTTTCCAGACCAGATAATTATCCATTCCAAATTCATTCACCTTTTCCTGCATCGATGGAATTACCTGCTTACGAATCGGACAGTCTGGATCGTCTTTATCCATCAATGATGCAAAATAGGGAGTCACCCCCCATTTTGTATTTAACTTTTCAATGGCTTGCTTTTCATCGTCAGTTACATTGATGTACGTTTCCAGCTTTTCAAGTGAATCCACTTCATTCTGCATTTGCCTGACCCATTCTTCCGGCATTGGTTCTCCTGTTTTTAATGTTTCCCACAAGGGAGCGTATGTAAGCGTATGTATTCAATAAGCTTTATTATTCCCCGATTTTCAAGAAACGGTAATACGCGGTTCTCGAAAAATAAGATTTTATTTGGCTCAAGGCTTCCAGGGAGATGTTTCGGGGTAAAAAGCTTGCCTTCAGGAGAGGAGGCAGAATAGATTATCTCCGGGAGGAGCCTTAACGTGACGTTTGCTTCCGTGTAAGGGGTATCTGATTGCACGGAAACTATGAGTGTGACATTTTTAAGGTACATCTCCATGGGGTTCCCAGACGTAGATGCCTCCGTCAGCCATGAGGCTCAGATAGAGCCTTCCGTCTTTGAGCAGATAGGATCGGACATATTGAGCATCTGAGGCGACCTGTTCGTCCATGCTGGGAGGAGGACAAAGAGCCTTTGTTGTCGCGAGAGGGCCGAATTTGAAGCTGCCGTTCCGAGGGTACGGAAGAAACTTCGGAAATCCATGCATAGTTCCGCATCACGGTCTTTATGGAGGATGTTTGTTGTATCGTTTTTACTCTATGCATATTAGATTAGTCTGATGGCCGTAAATCGTTAATGTGCTGATAACAATACCATTCTCCAGTCTCGGTCATCTGTTTGCGAAGCTGTTCCAGCACATTGGTTCCAAGTCGAAGCGAGTCATAATCGATATTCTGTATCGGGCAAGAACCTGTACAGAGATGCTTTTGTAGGTAGTCGCATTCCCGGCATTCGGACGATTTCAGTGAAAGATCCCGAAAGAGTATCCATCTATTTTCGTCTTTCCAAATTGATAGAAATTTCTCAGATTCGTCAATACTAAACGTACCGGCAAGAAAAGGTTGACGGATTTCAGATGCTGCAGTAAAATCAGATGCGGGAGAATAGGAGCAACCGTACATTTGAAACTGTTTTGTTGCCGCATTGTAATCGAGGTTGGTTCCTTCGCGTCCAGCGGCGCAGGAAGACTTTTTAGTGAAGATCGAGTCTTTCTCAATCTGTGCTTTATAATCGGTCTCGATCGTAGTGGTGAATTTTACACCCAGGCAAGTTTTTACCTCGATCATGGTTTCTATAACCTTGCGGAACTCTTTGGCTGTCAACATGGATGATCGTATCGATTGGTTCCGAACTTGCGGTCGCAAAGGGATAATGGTAATGCTTTCTGCTCCAATCTTTCGACAAACTTCGCCAAGGTGCCATAACTGGTTTTTGTTCTGTTTCGTTAGTACAGATGTTAATCGTATTCGCAGAGAAGGATTATGTTCTTTCAGATAAAGCAGATTGGCAATGATCTTGTCATAGGTGTCGCCCCGGTAGCTGTTGTGCGTGGCTTTGTTCCCGTCAAGGGAGCAGATCAGCCAGTAGCCGCCTTTTTTTGCAAGATCTTTGAGAACATGCTGGTTTATAACGCCATTTGTTGCAACAGAGACATAAATCCCCAAGCTTTGAAACATATGCAGTATCTCAAGAAATTGAGGATGTAGTGTCGGTTCTCCGCCGGTAAGACGAACTTCGACAAGACCCTGTTGGGCCATAAAGTTTGCTATCTTTTTAATTGCTTCAAATGGCACATGCTCGCCATCTCTGTGGGCTTTTATGAAGCATGCAGGGCACTCAAGATTACAGTTTCGTGTTATCTGAAAATAGACACGCCTCGGAAATCTCGTATGTGTAGAAGGCGTTTGCCCGTAAAAAATCTCTTTTCCATCCATCGAGACATATTGCTGGTATTCTCCCGTCAAAGACGGAAGCGGTGCCGTAAGCATTGCGTGAAACTCTTGGCTGGTTAATGAGTTCATTTTGCCCGTTGATGTATCGAACGATGAATATTCGCTGAATTCCGGATGTTCGTGGTACAGCTTCAGCATAATCCCTTTTTCCTTGCCTTTGATTCGAGCATTCGACGATACATCTCTATCTGGTGTTCACTGGTTTCTACGTTTTCCCTACCAAAAAGCGGCTGGCAGAACTCACATTGTTTGCACGGGAAATTTAAGGGTATCAGAGGGTCATTGTAATTGCTACTCAGTTCCGCAGTGCGTATGGCCTCAATTTTTGCGCACTTCCACAATGTGGCGATGTCCGATTGATTGACGTCTCCATAGATCAGGTCGGGGTGAATGTTCGGTTTGAACAGTTCATTGAAGCATACAACAGCTTTTCCGGTTCTCGATATATTGAACCTAGCCCAATGTACCAAGCAAGGTGCATGACCTGATGACTCAACGGAATCCATATCGGACTGATGCTTGCCAAAACCTTGAAGCAGGCTATTATACGTATGATATGAGCGTACAAATGCATCATCGACCAGACCACTGTTTTTCCAATACTCTATGAATTCGGAATCCGCTTTACGGTTTTTGCTCTGAACCCTGCTGACTATCAGGCGGGGGTGATTTCTGTTCCCGCTGCAATTCCGCATATATTTAATATTGCCTGCTACAAGCTCAAAGGCTTCCGTTCCTTTTGTTATTCGATACTCTTCCTTGTTGATGTTGTTGATGGAGATTTCAACGACCTCTATGGACCGACAGATTTTACGGAGGAGCACTCTGTCGGATGTAATGCCTGAGGTGAAGAGCCAGGAGTTTACCCCGGTATTCTTGATGATGTCGAGAGCTTTGGGCAGGTCCTTCCATAATAGCGGCTCTCCTGTTGAGTGTATACGAAGAACGGAATGGGGATTCGCGGCAATTTCTTGTGCAATTCTGTCGAATAATTCCAGTTGCATAGCTCCCGAGGCAAAATGTTTTTTCCTGTGGCGGGGTTCGACTATTCCAACTGGACAGTGTACACAACTGCAGGGGCATTCTCCCCTGAACACTTCAAGGTTGACTATCGAAGGAAATTCACTGTCAATGGCTTTATGGTATTTTGCTGGTTCAAGCATTGCTTGTCATGTTCAGGATTATCGAAAGAGGTGCGATTCTCCTGCCCAGAGGCTCACAGGTTCAAGGCTCTCGATCACATAAGCACGCATCTCTTCGATCATGTGTTCATCAAGATCGTCTGTTTGGAAAACATACCCCGTCTGTCGATTGCGTCCGACTTGCAGGAAAAGGGAAAAATCCCTATTGATGTTTCTGAGGCCGAACCGTTCAGGATGATCGAAAAGAGGCGTTCCAGGATAAGGGATCGTAGGATAGACAATGAATTCGTCGGGTGCACAGGCTTTCATAAGATCAACTGTCTGCTTAACGGAATTCCATGTCTCACCGGGAAATCCGACCATCAGGTAAACTCTTACCACAATTCCTGAGGCTTTAGCATGCGCGATTCCGGACCGTATGTCTGATATTGTTTGATGTTTTTCCATTCGTCTAAGCATTTCAGGCGAACCTGACTCTATGCCGAAAGCGATATGTCGGCATCCTCCCTCATACAAAAGGTCTGTCATCTCTTCCTGACAATTGTCCACACGTCCGAAACAGCGGTAGGTAATCTTTTCTTTTTTCAGGAGTTTCGTTAGCAGCCGAATTCGGTTCAAGCCGAGCGTGAAGGTGTCGTCAAGAAATCGGAAAGAAGATATTTTCCATAATTGTTTCGATTCCCGGATTTCCTTGACAATATTCTCAGGGCTCCTGAACCGGACGTTTCCTTTTTCATGCATCACCCTGCTGTTACAGAATACGCATTGATAGAGACATCCGCGACTCGAAAGGATACTGATCGACGGCTGACCATTGCAGATACGATGATATGAGGCGATATCGATCAGCGAATAATCCGGAAATGGCAGCAGGTCAGGGTTGACGGAGCCAGATTTATAGAGAATTTGCGGAATGTCTTTGTTCTTTTTTTCGAGTTCATCCATGAGATGGAGAATCGCGTTTTCTCCTTCACCAACGATCACGTAATCGAAATTCCTTGCGACTGCTTCTGGTAAAGCGGATGCATGAGGCCCTCCGGCAACCGTGACGGCTTGCGGGTATTTGCTTTTGATGTTTTGGACAATTTCCAGCGTTCGGTGAAAGGTTACCGTGTAGGTGGAGAATCCATACACATCAGCACTTGGAATAAGGTCGGCCCATTCATCGGCAGGCACCGAGGAAAGATCGCATACAATGGCTTCATAGCCGTCCTTTTGCAAGAGGGTTGCAAGATACAAAAGTCCCAACGGTGGTTCGAGCCTATCGTCATTGAGTTCGTAACACGGAGTATGAATAAAGCAGACAGAGGGCTTCATTCGAGATAGTCTATTTTTATTGATTGTATGTTATTGACGCTTGTCATCTGCTGAGCCTTGATGGTTATTTTTTATAAATAATTGATTCAAATCTTTGTCTTCATTCATGAGCTTGATAAGCTCATGAATCATGTTCCCATATTTTGATTTCCAATACTGAAATGTTGCTTCATTAATATTGTGCTCCTTGCAAATCTTCTTATTGTCTTGTTCTGTTTCTGAATCGCTAAGTATTTCAATGATTTTTTCTGTTTCTAAACAACGATTTTCGTATAGTTTATGATCTCTCCATTCGATAGCATTATCCCATAGTGCGTTGAAGATTTTTTGGTATGACGAAAGGCTATTATCCTTGTCTTTTTCTGCAAGAAAGAAAAGATTGCCACCATACTGTTTATTCCAGACTGGAATTTCAACCAATGTGTAATAACTTTCATTATTTTCTTTGTTACATATGATCCAGAAAGGTGGGGGCAGAATGGAATCAGTTATTTTTACAGTAAATCCTTTTTTGGTGAGCTCGTTATATAATTCTACTACTGTCGCTTTTTTCTTTTCTGGGTTATTGTCAGTATTATATGTGCTTTTTGCATTCCAGTTAAGATTGGTGTCTAGCCTGAAAAATTTTGATTCTGGATCAAGGAAAAGTAGTCTTGAGTTTTCCATGATCACATTTTTTCTCTCTTCTATGTCATCACTCTCATATGTATCGAAAAAATTTAGAGTTATCAGTTGTAGATCCCGATTCCATCCAATACCGCTACGGCTACATAAGTCAAAACCTTTTGCTTTTTTTAATTTATCTTTAAGAGAAATAATCATTTGTTTGTTTCTTATGGCATTTATATAGGAATTTTGAACTATTATTTTTTGACGCCATAATTCTACTTCTTTTTCGATTTCACGTGCAACATGTGCCCAGGCGGCTTCCTTATCGCTACATGAATTGATGGCTATGCCATCTGGATTTTTTAGATGTTGTAATGGTTCGAGAGCAGGCAGTAGGTTTACTTCGCTCACCATTATAGGGATAATTTGTGTTGTGCCTTCTTCATGTTTTTTTAGTGCTTCCAAGAGTTCGATTTCATTGATAAAATCTGATGCATTGAAGCTGCTACTAAGTAATAATATAATGACGTTTGAATTATGTATTTCTTTAAGAATTGTATGTTTCCATTTTTCTCCAGCTGGAATCATTTCGTCATAAAATATATCTATTTTATTTTTAATATAGGTGAGATGTTTTTTTAAGGCATTGCAATCTGATCTGTCATCATGCGCATAAGATATGAAGATTTTTACCTTTTCCATTTTAGCCTCATTGATGTTTTATGTGATGTAAAAATTCTTATTTCTTCCAGCACAAGAATCATATATCCTTTTCAAGCAAGAGTGGACGCCGCCGAACAACCGACAGGTCCCGCGCCGGAAACGACCGCATAAAAACATTGCATTACTCGTGTCTTGAAGAAAGACGAACTTCCCTCATAATTACTTTTTCAGTGAATCCCATAGTTCTCCATCACGATATTCTCATAGATTTGTAAGGCAGGATACGTTTCAAACCTATGACTGTTTTTTACAAAAACACCTGTCGTATATCGAAGACAAGGCGCAGGATTTTCAACTATCCGTTCCAAGAGTTACGCAATTTAAAAAATTTACTAGTATAAATACTTTGTTTCAGGTCGTTACCGATCATATCTCCACTATCCACTGAACCGGCTAAGCGTGCGAGATGTCTTGAGGAACGGTATTTTCAAGTTATGACGTCTAAATGTCATAAATCAAAAAATATTTGAAACCTTTTCATGCCCTCATGCATAGAAACTATAAAGAGCCGATGGGAGATATTGATCCAGGGATTTCAAAGAGATTTCATGATGGAGACCTCGAGGCTCTTCAGGAGATTGTTGGACATTACCAGGGTTCTGTATTCGGGATCGGGCTGAAATTGTTAGGCTCAGTTGAAGATGCAAAGGATTACAGTCAGGATGTGTTTGTGCATGCGTATGAAAAAAGAGACAGGTTTGATCCCGAAAGACCCTTTGAACCCTGGTTTTTTAAACTTGCGCTGAACCTTGGCCGGCAGAAGCTCAGAAAGAGACGTGAAATACCAAAAAGTGACAATATGCCGGTGGAAATCGTAGAGGAAACGGCTGAAAGAGGGGTAATCGAGAATGAGCGAAAAGAGCGTGTGCGGCATGCATTGCAGAAATTGAAGCCAATATACCGGGAGTGTCTTGCGTTACGCTTCGAATCGGATATGAAGCTTCATGAAATTGCAGAACTCCTGGGGATTTCGACTGAAACAGTAAAGACACGGTTACGGAGGGGTCTGATGGCCTTTAAAGAGCATTACGGAAAATCAGGAGGGTATGGTGAACTGCAGGAAAGCTGAAGAATTGCTCGCCGATAAGGTGCTGGGGTTTATAGAGGCTGAGCAGTTAGACGAACTGGAAAAACACCTCGCACAATGCCCGAAATGCCGCCGGGAAGCTGATGAGTATTCCCTGGCAGTCAGTGCACTGAAAGAAGAAGATGCTGTTCAGAGCGTTGCCGAACTGAGTGAGAGTGTACTTGCCGCAGTCAGGCCACCGAAACAAAATACTTTCAGGATCATCAAGCTGGCCGTACCGGCTCTGGCGGCAGCCGCTGTGCTTCTCATGATCGTTTTATCACCTGTTTTCTTTTCGAACGACAGTACGGATATGACCACGCTTCAGGTTCTCGAAGCCTATGCCGAAGACTTTGATGCCATTGGCATGGAGAGTGGGTATGCGGACTATGATACCGAGTTCAGCTATGATGATTACGGTGTTTCCGATTCTCTTACACAACATCTTGTTCAATAAATCTGATAACCATGATAACAAAAGGAGAAAAAACAATGAACGTACAGTGGAAAAAGATGACTACGATTATGCTTGTAGCATTACTGATGATTCCCATGACAGCAGTGCAGGCAAAGCCAAATCCGGGAGCGATGAAAGGCAAGCCGGGAATGTTTATCGGTCTTGATCTGACGGATAACCAGATCGATCTGTTGAAGAACGACAGAGTCAAGCGGCAAAAAGAGATGATCAGGCTTCGTTCGGATCTTGAAACAGTCCGTGTCGATCTTGCTGAATCTGCAAGCGCTAAAGTGCCGAATGTGAAGGAAATCAACCGCTTGTCCACCAGAATCGGGGATATCCATGGTCAGATGACTGCAGAACGCACCAAGGGAATTGTGTACATGCGAAGCATTCTGACCGATGAGCAAAAAAAGCAAATGGACACCAGAAGGGTGATTTCGGGCATGAAGAAAGACAAGGGTAAGCGCGGATTCGGCCGCTAAAGGTTTAAACAGTAACAATCTCCATTCGGTACAGTATCTTCCTACAGACCTTCCGGATGGAGACTTTTTTTTATTTCTTTTGATCCTGTATGTCTTCGAGGCCGGTAAAACAGACGTCCAGATCCTTCAGAATGCCGTTTTCTATACTGTATATCCATCCGTGAACCGTCAGCTCCTGACCTCTTTTCCAGGCATTCCTTACAATTGTCGTATTACAGACATTTGCCACCTGTTCGATAACATTCAGCTCACACATCTTGTTCAGTTTCAACGTTTCGTCTTGTAATGCCTCTACTTCTGCGCTGTGAGCACGATAGACGTCCCTGATATGGTGGAGCCAGTTGTCGATCAGTCCATGATCGCTTTTCTCCATGGAAGCCTTTACGCCACCGCAACCGTAATGGCCGCATACAATGATATGCTTGATTTTCAGGACTTTCACAGCATACTGAATAACCGACATGCAGTTCAGGTCGGAAGGGACGACGACATTTGCTATGTTTCGATGAACGAATATTTCTCCCGGCAGCAAACCCACGATCTGATTTGACGGGACACGACTGTCCGAGCAGCCTATCCAGAGATACTCGGGATTTTGCTGTTTTGACAATTTCTGGAAAAATTCAGGGTCGGATTGTTTTACCTTTTCCGCCCATTGTTTGTTTTGATCGAATAAATTTTTCAGAACTCGCATAAGGCACAAATAGAGAATGGTTTTGTCCGTATGGACGACGCTTTTCACCGAAAAGTAAGAAAAAAAGGCTCTATCTTCACTATATTCAGTTCTTTACAATAACTCTTTCAGGCGGAAAAGGGTGAAAATACAGAGGAAACCTGACTGGCTTAAAATTCGTTTTTCTGGTGCGGACCGATTCGCATCAACAAAAATGTTGATTGCTGATCACGGCCTCAATACAGTGTGCAGATCCGCCCGGTGTCCAAACCTTCAGGAGTGTTGGTCTTCAGGTACGGCGACTTTTCTGTTGCTTGGAGATACGTGTACAAGGAGTTGCAGGTTTTGTGCCGTGACAACAGCTTCAAAAACGCTTCCTTCGCCTTCTTCCGAAGAGCCCCGGAAGATCGCTCGGACGGTAACGCAGATGAAGCTGCGTCATGTTGTTTTGACCAGTGTCACCCGCGACGACTTGCCGGACGGCGGTTCAACTGCCTGGGCGGCAACCGTTGAGGCAATAAGAAAAGAACAGCCGCATGTGACTATTGAATGTCTCATTCCTGATTTCCAGGGAAGAAAGGATGCGCTTCACAGGGTTATGAACATGAATCCTGATGTTTTGAATCACAATATGGAAACCGTTTCCGCTCTCTATGATTCTGTGAGGCCCCAGGCCGATTATATCCGGTCCCTCGATGTGCTCCACCTCGCGAAAAATGAATACTCTCTTCGCACAAAGTCGGGATTGATGGTTGGCATGGGTGAAACGGAACAGCAGGTTAAAAAAGTGCTCGATGATCTGGCTGGTACAGGCTGTGAGCATGTAACCATAGGACAGTACCTGCAACCTTCCCAACAGCACTTCCCTGTTCATTCCTATGTTACGCCGGAATGTTTTGAGCGTTACAGGATCTATGCTCTTGAATCGGGATTTGAACAGGTGCAGTCGGGGCCGTATGTCAGGAGCTCCTATCACGCCGCGGAAAGTTTGGTTAATAACAAATTAAAATAAAATAAGTTATGGAATGGTCAGTGCCCATGAAGATTTTTACCTACTGGTTCATAGCTCTTGTTATCGGACTGGTGTTTTTCCGAAAAGAAACGTTCACGTTCAATACAGATTTTGATTTGCGCCGCAAGGTGTTGCTCGGTGCATCTCTGCTTATCGT
>RRYU01017177.1_pt1 | contig 11071 bp, 9 predicted proteins | sample 2162651 | NCBI WGS metagenome assembly RRYU01 (sample SAMN10267283, study PRJNA491782) | microbial mat metagenome | isolation source: biomat in the production well | place: Japan: Minami-Kanto gas field, natural gas well KTG3 | collected 2017-06 | reverse complement strand
TGATGGTTCCTGCGGCACTGGCCCTGCCGTTGGCACTCTTCATGTTGCTCTGTTATGCAGCCCAACCGAGCCTCTATCTGATCGAGGCGCAGGCACTCGTCATCAATCGGCGTTGGTGGCGGCCGCTCCGCATCCCGCTCGATCAGGTGAGTGGTGCGTCGTCGGCGAGTACCCTGGCAGATGTGCCCCGCTCCGGGTTGCGCTTTGCCTTCAACCCAGGTATCTTCGGCTACCTCGGCCCGTTTCGTCTCGATCCCTATGGCGAGACCTTCTTTCTGGCCACCAACCGAGCCCGTCTGGTCGCGGTGGCTCGGCTTGATCGCCCGCCGCTCATCCTGAGTCCGGCCCGTCCGCGTGAGTTTGTTGTGGCACTCAATGATCGCCGCAGCCAAGCCGCGCTGGAACAGCTCACCAATGGTGGGGCAGATGTATCTGATGGGGCTACCCTGGAGGCTACACCTGCATCTTTCCGATCCACGTTTGTCAGTTTTGAAAAGCAACAAGGTTGTTATGTTCGACACCGTACTGATCGCTAACCGGGGTGAGATTGCGCTTCGGGTCATGCGCGCATGTCGCGAGTTGGGCCTGCGCTGTGTCGCCGTCTATTCCGAGGCTGATCGCGAGGCTCCGCATGTGGCCTATGCCGATGCGGCCTATCTGTTGGGGCCGGCGCCTTCCGCCGAGAGTTATCTGAACATTCCGCGCATTATTGAGGTGGCACAGCAGGCTGGTGCCGGGGCGATCCACCCTGGCTATGGCTTTTTGGCCGAGAACCCCGATTTTGCACGGGCGGTCGCTGCCGCTGGGATGGTCTTTATTGGCCCTCCGCCTGAGGCGATGGAGCGGATGGGTGGGAAGACGGCGGCGCGCCGTGAGGCGACTGATGCCGGGGTGCCACTGGTGCCGGGTACCCTGGAGCCGCTCGAGTCGCTCGATGAGATTCGGCGCTTGGGTGATGCCTATGGCTACCCCATCGCGATTAAGGCGGTGGGCGGTGGCGGTGGGCGCGGTCTGCGGGTGGTGCGTACCCCCGATGAGATCGCCGATGCCTTCGCGAGTGCCCGCCGTGAGGCCGAGGTGGCCTTTAAGAATGGGGCGCTCTATGTCGAGAAGTACCTGACCAACCCGCGCCATATCGAGATCCAGGTGCTCGCCGATACCCACGGTAACGCGGTCGCCATTGGTGAGCGCGACTGCTCGGTGCAGCGCCGCCACCAGAAGCTGATCGAGGAGTGCCCCTCGCCAGCCCTTACCCCCCAGATCCGCGCCGAGATGGGGGCAGCCGCTGTCCGTCTGGCGACTTCGGTCAACTATGTGGGTGCCGGGACACTCGAATTTCTCTTTGAGGACGGCCACTACTACTTCCTGGAGATGAATACGCGCATCCAGGTGGAGCATACTGTCACCGAGATGGTCTTCGGGGTTGATCTGGTGAAGGCGCAGATCCGCATTGCCCAGGGCGAGAAGCTCTGGTTGCGCCAGGAGGATCTGGTGCCACGGGCGCACGCGATTGAGTGCCGCATCAATGCCGAAGATCCGCTGGCCAACTTCCGCCCCGCGCTGGGGACGGTGGGGGAGTACCGCGAGCCGAGTGGCTTGGGGGTGCGCGTGGATAGTGGGGTGCGGGCGAATTATGCGATCCCGCAGTTCTACGATTCGCTGCTGGCTAAGTTGATTACCTGGGGTGAGAACCGCAACGAGGCTATCGCCCGTATGCGCCGCGCTCTGGCCGATTACCAGATCGGTGGGGTGATTACGACCATTCCCTTCCACCAGGCAGCTATGGCGCACCCGACCTTCGTCAGTGGCGATCTGAGCGTCAACTTTATTGGCCAGCACCCAGAGTTGGTCGAGGCCACCCGCAGCTTCGCCCCGCCCGCACCCGAACCGGGAGCCAGCGAGGCTCCTGCCGAGCCGCGCAACCTGACCGTCGAGGTGAACGGGAAGCGTTTTGGGGTGCGGCTCTTCGGTGATCTGCCTGCGGGGAGCGCACCAGCGGCGAGCAGCGCCAAGAGCAGCCGCCGTGGCCCAGAGCAGCGCAAATCATCGCAGATGGCGGTCAAAGTGGATGGGGTGGTTAGCCCACTCCAGGGCCGCGTGGCGGCGGTACGTGCCACCCCCGGCCAGGAGGTGACGGCGGGGCAGGTGCTCTTCATCATCGAGGCGATGAAGATGGAGAACGAGATTACCGCGCCCCACGCGGGCAAGCTGGGTGAGGTATTGGCGCAAGAGGGCACCACGGTGGAAGCCGGGGCCGTGTTGGCTACCTTCCAGCACTAAAGACGCGATAACGGTTCACACTTCTTCTGCGTTTATCGGAGTAGTGTGAACCGTTATTGTGTTAAGGAGTATCCCCATGTCTGAGCCTCGGATAACTGTTGGCATGTTGGCTCCCGACTTTGAACTGCTCAGTGATAGTGGTGCGCCGGTGAGGCTCTCAAGTTTGCGCGGCCAGAAGGTGATCCTCTATTTCTACCCCAAGGACGATACCTCTGGGTGTACCACGCAAGCCTGTGGCTTCCGCGATGCCTATCCACAGATTGAGGAGCAGCATGCCGTGGTGCTCGGCGTTAGCCCCGATGGGGTGAAGTCGCATGTCAAGTTTAAGACTAAGCACAACCTGCCCTTTACGCTACTGGTGGATGCCAATCATGCGGTGGCGGAACTCTATGGGCTGTGGGTCGAGAAGAGTATGTATGGCAAGAAGTATATGGGCGTCGAGCGTTCCCACTTTGTGGTTGATGAGAACGGGGTGATCATCGCCGCTGCGATCAAGGTCAAACCGGCTGAGAGTGTTGCCCAGGCGCTGGCAGCATTGGGGTAAGCCAGCATTATGGGCGCTACTACCCTCACCGCCCGTAGGCGGGCGCTGCTGGCGGTGCTGTTCTCTGCCGGGGCGCTGGGCATCATGGGGCCGCTGGGGCGTATGGTGCTGGTGCTGCCCTTGCTGCTCCTCGCCCCCGGCTATCTGATCGAGCGCCGCAGTGTGACCCGTGCTCTGCCACTCTTGCCGCGCCTTACCCTCTGGATCGGGCTGAGTCTCAGTCTGTGGCCGCTGCTCTACCTCTGGCTCACCACGTTCGGCCTGCGCCTGAACGATCCACTCCTGTGGCTGCTGGCCATCCTGCTCGCGCTGGGCAGCATCGCCGCTGCATGGCACGATCTTGGGTCAGATCCCTGCGCCTTCGGCTCCCCTCTCCCGCATGCGGGAGAGGGGCTGGGGGTGAGGGCCATATATATGCTCCTCCTCCTCCTCACCCTCTGGGTGCGGCTGGAGCAGATCAAGGATCTCGCACTCCCCGCCTGGGTCGACTCGGTACACCACGCGCTGATGATCCGCGTCGCCGCCGAACAGGGCGCGGCTCCCTTCTCGTTGCGCCCCTACCTGCCCGTGGATGATCTCCCCTACCACTGGGGCTACCACGTCCTCATGGCGACGCTGATGCGCCTGAGTGGGCTGGATCTAGTGACGCTGCTGCTCCTACCGGGGCAGATCCTCAATACGCTCGTGGGGGTGGTGGTGGCCGGGTTGACCCACTACCTCTGGCGGCGCCCGGTTGCGGCGTTGGGGGCGCTGGTGGTGGTGGGCTTGCTCTCGATCATGCCCGCCTACTATGTCTCCTGGGGGCGCTACACCCAACTGAGTGGCCTGCTCCTCCTGCCCGGCTTAGCCATCGCCTGGGCCGAGGCGCTGCGTAGTGGGCGACGCAGCCACTGGGCGCTCGTCTCCCTCCAACTGGCCGGGTTGAGCCTCGTCCACTTCCGCGTGCTGATCTTCGCCCTGGCGCTCTTGGCGGTGCAGGCGGTGCTCTTCTCTTGGCAGCGCGGGCATCTCGCTCGCGTTGGAATGATGCTCCTCAGCAGCCTTACCGCCCTACTCATCACCACGCCCTGGCTCTGGCTGCTAGCCCGCCGCACACTCATGCCCGCCCTGGCCAGTAACGGACTGGCCGGAGGGGGCAGTTACAATGCTTTCAGCAGCGGTCTGCTCTGGTCGGGGCAGAACGAGTGGCTGGTGGGAGTGGCGCTGCTGGCTGCCCTGATCGCCATTGGGCAGCGCCAGCAACCCGCCCTGATCATGCTGCTCTGGACGGGGGTGCTGCTCATCATGAGTAACCCCTGGCTGCTCACCTACCTCGCGCCCGCCGCCGGGTTGGTGCTGCTGCTCTGGGCGATGCGCAGGCGAAACTGGCCTGCGGGCATCATCGCGCTGGGGTTGCTGCTGCTCAATCCGTGGCTGGTGGCACTGCCCTACCTCTGGCTGCTTACCAACGATGTGGTGATTATCAGCCTCTTTGTCCCGCTTGCGGTGCTGATTGGTGGCGGGGCGGCACTCTGCTGGGACGCGATCATCCTGCGCTTGCACTGGCCACGCATCCTCGCATTAGGTGCGAGCGCCCTGCTGCTGGGCCTCGGCGTGTGGGGCGGGCTGGCCCAGCGCAGCGTGATCAACCAGGTGACGATCCTGGCTACCCCCGCCGACCGCGCCGCACTGACGTGGGTGGAAAGCCACACGCCGCCCGACGCCTTCTTCCTGATTAACCATAGCGGCTGGCTACCCGGATCGCAACGCGGTGTGGATGGGGGTTGGTGGCTGCTGCCACTCACCGGGCGTCAGACCACCACCCCGCCGGTGCTCTACATGTATGCTGCTCCCGCCTATGTGGCGCGTGTCCAGGCGTTAGAGCAGCAGATTGCCAGCTACACACCGGGCCATGAACAGACGATCTTCGATCTGATTGCCCGTGAAGGTATCACCCACCTCTACTTTGGCTCCAATGCAGGTACATTGAAGCCGGAGATCTTTGAGGGACACCCCGGCTTTGAGGTGGTGTATCGGGTGGATGGCGTGACGATCATTGCCGTCACCCCGCCAGCGCCTGCTCCAGATCCGCCAACAGATCGTCGGGGTGCTCTAGCCCCACCGAGAGGCGTAGCAGATTGGTCGGGGTGGTGCTGTGCGGCCCCTCAATCGAAGCGCGATGCTCGATCAGGCTCTCGGCTCCACCCAGGCTGGTGGCACGGGTAAAGATCTTAACCCGCGCCGCCACCTGCATGGCTGCCGCCTCACCGCCACGCACCTGAATCGAGAGCATCCCACCAAAATCCAGCATCTGGCGCGCCGCCACCTCATGTCCGGGGTGATTGGGCAGGCCGGGGTAGTGTACCGCCTCGATCTGGGGATGTTGCGCGAGACCTTCGGCGATCTGGTGGGCATGGGTGCAGTGGGCACGCATGCGGTAGGCGAGGGTGCGCACGCCGCGCAGGATGAGCCAGCAATCGAAGGGGGAAGGTACTGCCCCGCCATTGGCCTGCAAGAAGCGCAGCCGCTCCCAGAGTGGCCCCACCTCGCGCCCGATCACCGCACCACCCAGCACATCACTATGCCCGCCTAGGTACTTGGTCGTGGCGTGCAGCACCAAGTCGGCCCCTAGCTCCAATGGGCGCTGCAACATCGGCGTTGCCCATGTGTTATCCACCACGCACACGGCTCCGGCTGCATGCGCAATCGCCGCGATGGCCGTAATATCTGCCACCTTCAACAACGGGTTGGAAGGTGTCTCCATCCAGACCATGCGCGTATTGGGGCGCAGCGCCGCCTCCACATTGGCCGGATCATTCATATCCACCAGCGAATACTCCACACCCCAACTGGTCATCAACTCGCGCAACAGGCGCGTAACACCGTGGTAGGCATCATCGGGAGCCACCACATGATCGCCGGGGCTTAGCGTCTGAAAGATACTCATCGCCGCCGCTTGGCCGGAGCTAAACGCGGCACACTCCGCACCAGACTCAAGCGCAGCGAGGCATGTCTCAAGCATCGTGCGGTTGGGGTTGCCCAAGCGCGTATAGATATAGCCCTGCGGAAAAGACCCATCCTCGGCACGTTCAAAAGTGGTCGAGAGATGGATCGGCGGGATCACCGCGCCAGTTGTGGGGTCAGGCGTCTGTCCCACATGGATCGCCATAGTCTCGAATTTCATAAGAAAATATCCTTAACTACTTCTCCGCCCCACGCTGCCGCTCAGTAGCGATAAAATGCAACGAGCGCACGCCGAGTATCGCCACCACCAGCGGAATGACCACCAACAGCATGAAGAGGCCATAGGGGCCAACCAGCGCACTGCCCGCTGCACCCAGGATGAGGTAGAGCGTATAGGAGATGTAGAGACTCAACAACATCACCCCTTCGCGGCGCGAGACCATGTAGCGGGTAAAGAAGACCGGCAGACAGAGCAGCGCCACCCCCACCATCACCGGCAGATCGAGGCGCAAGGCACTTGTCGGTACTTCCAATGCGGTGGGACTGATCACCATCGTGAGGCCCAGTACCAAGAGGAGATTGAGCGTATTACTCCCGACCACATTCCCAACCGCGATGTCGCGCTCACCACGCAGCCCCGCGATGACCGAAGTGGCAATTTCGGGGAGTGACGTACCCACGGCCACAATCGTCAACCCGATGATCAACTCGCTCACTCCTAGTGCCGAGGCGAAGGTCTTCGCTCCATCCACCAACCAATTCGCCCCGATGATCAGTAGCGCCAAGCCGCCCACCACCAGGCTCATATTGCGCACCAGCATAATCACCGTGATCGGAGGGCGTGGCTCATCGTTCAGCGCACTCTCAACCATCGCCCCACGAATAGTGAAGACCATATAGCCGCCTAAACCGAGCAGCAGCAGCAGGCCATCAATCCGGCTCAAGGAGCCATCCAGCGCCAGGAGCAGCGTAGCGATAGACGCCGCCACCATCACCGGCACATCACGGACAAGCAGCGGCTTCGCCACCGGCAAATGCCCCAAGAGCGCCGCAATACCAAGAATGAGCAGCACATTGGCGATATTACTACCCACCACATTCCCCAGGGTAATCGCCCCTTCGCCGATGAGCGCCGCCTGAAGACTGACCGCCAACTCCGGCGCACTTGTCCCAAATGCAACCACAGTCAGGCCGATCAGCAGTGCCGAGACCCCAAACCCAGCCGCGAGTTGCGAAGCACCACGCACCAACAGGTCTGCCCCGAAGATGAGGAGTGCAATCCCCACAATAAAGAGCACAACGGTAATCAAGCTCACGCGATAGCCCCTCACATCCAATCGCCGAGCGCCCATTGCGCCGACACCCCATACCCATTATACCCATGCCAGATCGTGTCCGATCAACAACTCGCGCATCTGGGCGTGGTGCGAACTCTTCATCGCCATCAGACGGGTTTGCAAGTGGTGTTGTGCAGCGAGATCCTCAATCTCAGGACTCTGATCATAGGTCATGAGCAGATCGCCCCGCAGTTGGGACGCACAGGCAAAGAGGGCACGGTGGTCAATGTCGGCGTAGGTGTAGAGTCGCTGACCAGCACGCTTGCCCGCAGCGGTGTAGGGTGGGTCGAGAAAGATAGCAACATCGTCACGTTGGGTGTAGGAATGGAGGATCTCCATACCATCCGCTTCGAGAAAGCGGATACGCTGGCGCAGGGCATAGATAGCCAGAATGCGCCGCTGGAGTGTCTGTGGGTACCAGCGCGATGCGATACCCTTGCCGTGCTCACCGTGCCGAACGCGACCCGCCCCCGCCGCCAAGATGCCACCACGATTAACACGGTTACGCAGGATGGTCTGGAATGCCAGATCAACTTTGGAGGTAGCGGGAGTCATCAGGGCAGCTTCGAGGTTAGCCGGGGTCAGATCGAAGCGCACTATCCGCTCGACCAACTCCGGGGCAGCCTCGGAGAGGAGCGTCTGCCAGACCGCAGCTACTTGGGGGTCGCGTTCCACCATGGTGATCTGGTCGGCGAGTCCCTCAAAGGCCACACACAGACTGACACTGCCACCACCCACAAACGGCTCCAGGAACTCGGCGGGGCGCTGCGAGCGGCTGGCCAACCATGCCCGAATCCGGGGGGTGAGCCACGTCTTGCCGCCGGGGTAGCGGAAGGGGCTACGTTGGGGTACTGAGGCAACATTGATGATGGAGTCAAGTGGGGGTGTTTCAATAATTGATACGTGTTTCATCTTTATGCTTTCAACATGTTGTTAGCACGAAAAATCCCCCTGCCCTTGCGAGCAGAGGGAAAAACAATGAGATCAGGAACTGGTCGAGGCTCCAACCCAGTTCATGCAAAACAGCCTAGTAGCGTCGGCTGTAGCCCTCATCACGGTCACGGCGCGGGCCACGCGGACCGCCCTTGTCTTCCGCCTCATTCACCCGAATCGGGCGTCCATCCACTTCCGCGCCATCAGTGGCACGAATCACCGCGCTAACATCGTTGACATCCATCTCCACAAATCCAAACCCACGCGAGCGACCCGTATCACGGTCGTGGATGACCCGAGCACTCTGAACATTGCCATGGGTGCGGAAGAAGCTCTCAAGCTTCTGATCATCAATACTCCAAGCGAGGTTGCCGACAAAGAGCTTCACTTGCATTCCGGTCTAACTCCTCAATATGCCAGAAATATCCGGCACTACGTCCGCAGGGTAAGCCCCTGCCTACTACTACCAAACCACGCCAACCTCGCCACGCCTCGTATGACGGGAGGCCATCTCGTTTCACAACGTCCCCGTGCTGTACCTTAGGCGCGGAGGTCTGCGGGCCGAGGAGATCGTCAATCGGAAACTCTCGCGGCGACGCTACGCTGCTCAACATCTCTAGTGTAGCACAGTATGTTAGTTTTGAGAAGCCCTAAGATCTGTTTTTTTGGGCTAATCGTATCACTCTACACTAATAACCTTAGAGGTTATTTTAATCAAATATAAATAGTTCCTAAGTTCACAGATTATTCATCTCTGACATAACGTAGCCCGATACGTGGGGGGATGGCGGGCTATTTGTGCCTGTTCGAGCGCATAGGCAAGGCGGATGAGCATCGCTTCGCCCCATGCTCCGGCCATCAAGGTAATTCCGACCGGCAACCCATGGATCATACCTGCCGGGATGGTAATGAGCGGGTAGCCCGCTCGCGCCGCCAACCCCGCACTCCCACCCAAGAAGTGGTCGCCATTGACGAGATCGATGCTCCATGCGGGCGATCCTCCCGGCATGACCCATGCATCGAGGGCATGGGTGTTGATCATTGTCTCTAGCCATATGCGAGTCTGAACATGGCTCTGCTCGTATGCGGCATGGTAGGCGGGTGTGGCTATGCCCTGCGTGGCTGCTGCGAGGTGGAAGATCTCTTGATCAAAGTAGGGCATCTCGCGCTCGTTCTGGGCGATGTTGAAGGCGATGAGATCATCAAGGGTGCGTGGCAGTTCGCCCTGCCATGCGGCGAGGTGTTCATGGAGACTCTGCTTACATTCTGTTAGCAGAAGTTCGAACTCTGCCTCTTCCGCTGCGAGGATGTGCGGTGGCACTTCGATGGGATCGATCAGAATCGCACCGTGCGCACGTAGGAGAGCCAATACATCACTGGCTATCTGATCCGTGCCGGTATGGTAGCCCCACATCTTGCCGCCGCGCAGTACCCCGATGCGTGCCCCCCGCAACCCGTCGGCATCGAGCATCTCCGTGTAGTCCACGCCGCGCACCGGGCAGTTGGTAGTTGCCGTGTCGGCTCGATCTTCCCCGGCAATGATCGAGAGCACCAGAGCGGCATCGCGCACACTGCGCGCGTGTACCCCCACGCTGTCTTGGGTGGTAGAGATGGGGATGACTCCGGCTCGGCTGGTGAGACCGACGGTGGGTTTGATGCCCACTACCCCACACACAGATGCCGGACAAACAATGGAGCCATCGGTCTCGGTACTGATGGCAGCCGCGCATAGGCTGGCGGCCACCGCCACTGCCGAGCCAGAGCTCGATCCGCACGGGCTACGGTCGAGTATGTAGGGGTTGCGGGTCTGCCCGCCTCTGGCACTCCAGCCACTACACGAGCGCGTAGATCGGAAGTTGGCCCACTCGCTCATGTTGGTCTTACCCAGGATGATCGCACCGGCTTGGCGTAGGCGCTGCACCACACCGGCATCAGCGGGCGGGCGGCCATGGAGTAGCGCCAGCGATCCGGCAGTGGTGTGCATGGCATCCACTGTCGCGATGTTGTCCTTGAGAAGGATGGGAATGCCATGCAGGGGGCTACGCACATGCCCTGCTGCACGTTCAGCATCGGCCTGCGCCGCAAGTGCCAGAGCATCCGGGTTGAGTTCTAAGACGGCGCACAACCCCATTGGCCCCTGGTCAATCTGGGCGATGCGCTCTTGGTAGGCATGCACGATCTGTTGCGACGTGAACCGCCCCGCCGCCATGCCACTGGCCAGATCGCTGATGCTCGCTTCGTAGATGATGCTCGCCATGCCCTACAATCCTAACGAGACATACTTGACATCCAGGTACTCGTCAATCCCCTGGGGGCCACCTTCACGCCCCATGCCGCTCTGTTTCACCCCACCAAATGGGGCTTGGGCGGTGGAGGGGAGGGCGTCGTTGGCGCCGATGATGCCATATTCCAGCCCTTCAGCCACGCGGAAGATCCGGCTGACATCGCGGGTGTAGAAGTAGGCCGCGAGGCCATAGTCGGTGTTGTTGGCCATGCGCAGCGCGTCTTCTTCATGTTCAAATGGAATAAGCGGCGCAACCGGCCCAAAGGTCTCTTCACGCGCCACCAACATCCCCGCGTCCACCCCCGTGAGCACCGTGGGCGTCCAGAAGAGGCTATCGGGTATGGCTTCACAGCCCCCCCCACTAGGATCTGGGCACCCTGAGCAGCAGCTTCGTCCACATGCTGTTGCACCTTGGCACGTGCGGACGTGTCAATCAGGGGGCCGATCTGCACCCCCGGCTCTAGGCCGTTGCCCACCCGCAGGTTGCGCACCTGGGCCGCGAAACGCTCGGCAAACTGCGCGTAGATGCCGCGCTGCACAAAGATGCGATTGGCACATACGCAGGTCTGCCCCGCATTGCGGAACTTGGAACTGATCGCCCCGGCGACGGCCACATCCAGATCTGCATCATCAAAGATGAGGAAGGGCGCATTACCGCCCAACTCGAGCGACACGCGCTTAACCGTCTCGGCAGAGCGGCGGATGAGGATCTTGCCCACCTCGGTGGAGCCGGTGAAACTCACCTTGCGC
>RRYU01004874.1_pt1 | contig 11074 bp, 10 predicted proteins | sample 2162651 | NCBI WGS metagenome assembly RRYU01 (sample SAMN10267283, study PRJNA491782) | microbial mat metagenome | isolation source: biomat in the production well | place: Japan: Minami-Kanto gas field, natural gas well KTG3 | collected 2017-06 | reverse complement strand
ACAAAAAGCAGCCTAACTAATGCGACATCTTCCTTGACAACGACCGAGTTTGTCATGCTGGGCCTGGTCCAGGGAGTTGTCCCGGGCGGTAAAATAGCCGCATGAGTACTGCATCTCGGCACCAAGGAACAAGCTGTAGAAATCATTGCTGATGTCATAGTGAAACTGGATAAACTCTTTGTTGTCCCGCCGTGCCTCTTTTCGACCCACTTCATCGTCTCTGTATTCATGCGCCGCATTCGTACTCTGGGAAGAGGTCAGCAAAAGCGGCAAGGCCTGCTTGAGAAGAAACAGCTTGTTGATTTTTCCTGACCTCTTCTTCGTCCGCTTTTCCCTGGCAACCGCCATGAAATCGATCAAATCACCGTCAATATCAACATACCCATTGGCATACTGAAGCAGCAGGTTTTCGTAGGTCGGTCTTCGTAACAGGCTTCCGATCACTCCCGGCCCGTTAATGGCAACAAAAAAACCGCTGTCGACGTCCTTGCCAAGCGGCACCATTGTTCCATCCCACAGGCGAACGGAAAAACGAACATTCAGCAGTTCGCCGACATACTCGAAGAGTCTTCGAGCGGCATCCAGTTTGTTCTTCTCTGAAAAATAAGTCATGTTTCCACTCGATAATGAGTCAGTCTTATTCGACTTTCGGTTGCAGTGCTTGCAAAGCATTGTCCAGCGCCTTCTGCGCATCCTGCAATCCGTAGTCGCCTGATCGGAACTGGCTTAACTCGCTGCTGCGCTTGACGAAGTCCGCCACCTTTTCCTGAGTGCGCGCTTTCAACACGGCGGGGCTGTCCTTGTCTTCGTTGGCAATGCGGATCAGCAGCCAGGTGCGCTCACGGTAGACATCGCCCCCACAATCATCCGGGTTGTGGTTCTTCGTTCTGGGCGCCTTGTGCCGAATGAGCCCTGATTCGCGGTCGACACAGACCTTGTGCCACTCGGGCATGTCACTGCGATGTTCCTCCCGTATCAGGGCCAGGTAGCCTTCAGCCAGCGGCATGCGGTGTATCTTGCTTTTTTTGTGCCCCTTGATGTCGGAGACCAGCTGGTAGCGAAACTCCACGTCGTCGCCGTTGCCTGAGATCAGGGTGCTGCCCAGGGCGTTGAGAACATCCAGCAAGGGACCGTTGGATGGAGCGGAAACCGTTTTTCCGATTGCCGCGAGCTGGCCCAGCAGGCCTTTGATCTTCTCGTTTTCCTCGTTGTCCAGTTCCAGAATGGCGAGATCCAGTGCAAAGGGATAGCCGTTGTAAATCTGCGGCCCGTAGATGGGAATGTTCAGGGCATTGATGAGTTGGCCGGATTCGCGAATGTCCGAGTTGTAATAGATGACCCGCCCATGATCCCGCAGTTTACTCATGTCGAATGTCAGGGAATCGGTTCCGGTCATCTCGTTGGCCTGGGCGATGATCAGTATCTCGCCGCGTGTATGCCGCTTCGAGGATGTAGTCTTGCCGTCTCCCCCACCTGTACAGATCTTCGACTTATCGTTGCTGCTGTTGAAGAATTCGCCGCTGCCGATCCCGGAGTAGGAGGATTCACGAAAGTCGCAGATGTGAGCGCTGATCAGGTTGATGGAGATGGCGTCGCCGGTATCAAAAGGAGTTCGCCCAGTATCGTCGTTGAAGAACAGTCCGCGAAACTCGGTGTTCTCTGCATTGGTTATGGGCGTGCGTACCCTGTTTGCACCCTCGTTGAATTGAATACCGGAACAGGCGGCAAGGGTTGCGGCCAGCGAAACGGAGATCAGGATTCTAATGAAATATCCCACAGTACACTCCTTGGTTGTGTCGGATTATTACTGGATCATCAGCACCAGCCGACGGTATATCCGTATCGTTACTGTCGCAGCCGGTTTCTTGAATAATAATGAATAAAATGCATAAAAAGTATACAGAAGCATGTGGGTATTGGGCAATCCGCTTTCCTTTTATAATCCTATAAAATTAGATATGGCGGGCAGTTGGCAACACCCGGCAAGGCACCACTGTGTGTGCGCACTTTGCCTGTGCACGCATCAAGTGCACGACATACTGCCCATGGTTGACAGTGCCGAGCCTAGGAGGCGTTGGGTTTAGGTCATGATGTCGTTCACTACGGCCGTAGCCCGCATATCTCACCGATCCCGGTGAGATATGCGGGCTAGGATCCAGAAAAACAGCGAGGGTGACCAGGTTTTGATATGGCGTGGTCTGTGCTGGCTTGTCTTGCAGTTGGTCTCCGACCGTGACGAGTCGATAGCCGAGATACATGATCATGATCAGCATGAGCGCATAAGCTACGAGGGCAAGCAATGTCAGAACCAGGAAATCGGACTCGTTTGGCGGCCCTATCGGGTTTTCCCATTCGTTCTTCGAATCCAGTATTTAAAAATTTGTCAGAAAGAAGGGGATCAGCAGTGCGTTTACCAGGTCTATGAAGAAGGCGCAGACCAGCGGTACGATGATGAAGGCCAGGTGGGAGGCGCCGTAGCGTTGGGTCACCGCGGCCATGTTGGCCATGGCCGTGGGCGTGGAGCCCAGTGAGATGCCGCCGAAGCCTGCGGAGACAACCGCCGCGTCATAGCTTTTGCCCATGGCCGGAAAGACGATGAATATGTTCACCAATACGGCCACCGCGAACTGGGCCACGAGAATGGTGAAGATCGGGGCGGCCAGGTCGATCAGGGTCCACAGCTGCATGCTCATCAGCGACATGGCCAGAAAGGTGCCCAGCGCCATATCCGCGATCAAGGCCATGGAGGGCGTCCGTGTCGGCCACTGGGTACCGCTGACGCGGGGAAAATTCTTTGGTATCACATTGGTCAGGATGATGCCTGCGAACAGGCAGGTGACGAACAGGGGCAGCTTGAGCCCCATTTCCGCGACGAGTTCGTTGAGCAGCAGCCCGAAGATGGCGCAGATGTGGATGGCCAGGATGGCATCGAGGAAGTCCAGATGGCCTATGCCCTCTTTCTGTTGTTTTTCGGACAGGCCCACGTCCTGGGTCTCCTGCTCTTCCGGCGTCAGCTTGTGGCGTTTAATCAGGAATTTGGCGATTGGACCGCCCATCAGGCTTGCCAGAATCAGGCCGAAGGTGGCGCAGGCGATGCCGATCTCCATGGCGTTGGCCACCTGGTGATCCGCCGCGATGCCGGGCGCCCAGGCGATGGCCGTACCGTGGCCGCCGATCAGCGACACGGAACCACCCAGCATGCCTACCGCCGTGGGCAACCCGAACAGGGATGCCACCGAAATGCCGGTGAGGTTTTGAACGACCATGTAGCCGATGGTGATGATCAGCAGGATGACCAGGGGTTTGCCGCCCGCGTACAAGTCTTTCAGGCTGGCATTGATGCCTATGGTGGTAAAGAAGTACACCAGCAGGATATCCCGGGCCGCCAGGTCGAACTCCACCGCGACACCGGAGCCGGCGTAGACCAATCCGAAGAGGATGGAGAATAAAATACCCCCGGTGACGGGCTCCGGAATGCTGAACTCACGCAGAAAGCCGATCGCATTGTTCAGGCGCCTGCCCACGAACAGCACGATAATGCCCAGGGTTACCGCCAGAAAGGATTGCACGTGCAGGACGCCGTCTTGCAGTTCCATATTCGCCACCTTGTGAATCAGGGTTCAGGGTTGATTCTGTACCGGAAAGTAATGGTCTGTCATCTTCGTGTCGTTCGCCGCAGGGTGAAGGCGGACTGGTCCGCAGCCTGCCAGTCCACCATTGCCATCGGGATTCAATCGCGCTGGGCAAGCACCTGTGGCAGAGAGACCTTGGCAATGCGTTTTACCAGGGTGTAGATGCGCCTCATCTGATCGACGAACGACATCTGCAGCCTCACCAGTTCCAGGTAGTCAGGGTCATCTGCCGTGAGCCGTTCCGCCTTTCTGCTCAACAGCCGATCGGCCTGCTCACGCAGAGTCTCTTTCATCACCAGCACGGATTCGGCCGCCAGCTGATCAGTGTCGCGCACCGCCTGCACGGTGAGTTCCACGGATTTGAGCACGGAGGTGTAGAGTTCGATCAGCATCTCCCGGGTCTCTTCCCCCGAGGCGGTATTCACGGCGACCGCCCGGCGGGCCAGGGAAACGACATTGGTCTTGATCACGTCCGCCAGGCTTTCTATATTGTCCGTCGCAGTCATCAGCGCCTGGAACTCATGGCTTTCCTCTTCCGTCAGCATGCCTTTGCGGACCTTGCCCAGGTAGTTGAGTATCTCCGCCACCAGAATGTCCACTTCGTCGTTGCGGCGGGCGATTTCATCGAGATGGTCCAGGTCGCGGTTATCTAGCGCCGGCCTCACCTCCTGCAACATACCGAGTGCTATGGCCCCCACGCGCCCCAACTCCATGCGTACCTGCTGCAGGGCGACGGACGGCGCGTGCAGCGCGGCGTCGTCGAGAAATTTCGGTTCCGCGATAATGCCTTCCGCGAGCTTGCGCTCCGGAACGATGCGCTCCGCCAGCTTGGCGAACCAGCCGGTGAATCCGATGAACAGCAGGGTGTTGATCACGTTGAACGGGGTGTTGGCGTTGGCGATCTGGCGCGGTACTTCCGATGCTGCCCTGGCCGTGCCTTCCAGCCCGGGGCTGGTCGGGGAAACCCATATGGCCATGTCCACCAGCAGCCAGATGAGAGGAAGCCATATCAGGGTGCCCAGGACGTTGAATGCGACATGTACTACGGATGCCTGAACGGCCTCGGTGGATTTGGCGCTGAGAATGCCCATCAGGGCGGTGGTCACCGCCGTGCCGATGTTGGCGCCGAGCGCCAGCGCGATGCCCGCGGGCAGGGCCAGCAGCCCCTCGCTCGCCATCGCGATGGCGATGCCGACGGTGGCGGCGGACGACTGCACGATGGCGGTGAAAATCGCCCCGGCCAGGATACCCGCCATCGGGTTTTCCAGGGTCTTGAGTATGTCCAGAAAGGGCTCGTAGCTGCGCAGGGGCGTCATGGCCGAACTCATCAGGCCCATGCCGTAGAACACCAGGCCGATGCCCATGATCATCATGCCGTAGTACTTCACCTTGTCCTGTTTGGCGGTGAACAGCATGAAAAAACCAATGGCCACCGGGCCGAGGGAATAGGCCGCCAGGTCGAAAGCCAGCAGCTGGGCGGTCACGGTACTGCCGATATTGGCCCCCATGATCACACCGACCGACTGCGAGAGCGACATCATGCCGCCGCTGATGAAACTCACCACCAGTAAGGTGGTGACCGTCGACGAGTTGAGTACGCCGGTAATGAAGGCTCCGGTCAGCGCGCCCTTGAAACGATTGGTGGTGAGTTTTGCCAGTACCGTCTTCATGGTCTGGCCGGCGGCTTTGGTCATGCCCTCCGACAGCAACTGCAGTCCGCCGAGAAACAGGGCCAGACCGCCGAACAGGCCCAGAGTCAGCTGCAGCCAATCCGGGGATTCTTCTGCAATGCCCGGTTCAACGGCAAAGGCGTAAAAGGCGATGGACAGCAAGATCACCGCCAGGCCCGTGCGTAGTAACCGGGAGCGGAAGTGTTGAGGAATCTGTTGTGCGGATGGTGATGATCTCATCGAGAACCTCTGATCAAGCTGGGTGGCGGAGAACAAACAACCGCGAAGGATAACTCCGCGCAGATGGCGTAACAATAGAAGGCCTTTCGATCCATATCGTGCGAACAGCACTATCAACGATCTTTACCCCTGGTTCGATAGGGGCGAATAAATCCTGACTGCCGCGATGGTATCGGCTTAAAGGATCTGATCCGATCACTCTGTGACGCAATGCTATAAAATTGCGCCGTGATCCATTTCAGATCTGAATACTGTGAGAGTCTGTGCCCATATACCTGCTGATATTCACTACCCTGTTTGCGCCCCTGAACGTAGTTGCCGAGCGGAATCCGTTGCAGGGCGCAGCCGGCCGTGGGTGTGTGATACTGCTGCATGGGCTGGGCAGGACCAGCAGATCGCTGAATACCATGGCTGCAGCGCTTTCGAAGGCCGGTTATGTTGCGGTGAATCTTGATTACCCTTCCCGGGAAAAGCCGGTGGAAGAGCTTGCCCTGGAAACCGTGCCGAAAGGTTTGCAGCAGTGTATCCGTGCGGACGCCGGGACGGTCCACTTCGTGACCCATTCGCTGGGTGGAATCCTGATACGCTATTACCTGAGCCGCAGGCAGGTTGAAAATCTGGGCAGGGTGGTGATGTTGAGTCCTCCCAATCGCGGCAGTGAAGCAGCCGACAACCTGAAGGACATGGCCATTTATGCCTGGTACAACGGACCTGCCGGGCAGCAACTGGTAACCGGCCCCGGCGGGCTGCCCGAGCAACTGGGGCCGGTGAACTTTCCGCTGGGCATTATTACCGGGAACCGGCATGTTTTCTTCGATGCCTGGCTGGCGGACATCATTCCCGGCGAAGACGATGGCAAGGTCTCGGTGGAACGCGCCAAGGTAGAGGGAATGGACGATTTTTTAGTGCTTCCGTATACACATCCCTTCATCATGGACGCGGACGAGGTCATTGCCCAGACCCTGGGTTTCCTTCGCCATGGCCGATTTAGCCATGCGGATGATGATGAGGGGCGAGGCGCTGGGAATCGCTCTCATGGGGCCCGTTGAATCATGGCTGAGTCCCTACTCGGAATATGCTGCTTTCAGGCGTCGGATAGCCTGGCTGACCCGCTCCGGATAGTCGGTTGGAAAGTACCAGACCCGCACCCCATTTTCAGTATCGTGTACCGCCAGCCCCCGGTTCGCTGGCCGGGCCTGAAAAAGAAATAGCATGAGTACGTCGGTACTGACCCAGGGACTGGTGTACCAGAAGCTGTGGGAGCCCTTGCTCATCCTGGGAATGGTCTCGGGTGTCACCCACAGGATGTCGAACGGCAGTCGCTGCGATGCCTCGATGACCCATTGTGTCTCCTCCTCGCTCAGTTCATCCGGGTCCGGACTCCCGGCGCGGGAGACTCCATGATGTCCTGCCGAGAAAGCCAGAACGGAATCGTCCGGATTCAACGCCAGGGTAACGTGCTCAGGAAGTTCGATGTAGGCCGCCAGGTGCTCAAAAAAGGCCTTGAAGTCTACGTCAGGTGCTGAGAAATACACCTCTCCCAGGCGTAAGCGTCGTTTCAACTGTTGCTTGTCCCCAGCCTCGTATTGCGTCTGTAGTGCGGCCAGGGCCGGGCTGACGATCTGTGCCCCGGCACTGTAGGCCAGGATATTGATGCGGTGGGCATCGCTGTGACGGGCCAGCAGGTCGAGCAGGCGGGCGAAGACCGGCACGGTCTTGTGTGCATTATGTATGTCCACCGCGTAGCGCAACAGGGATTCGGCGGAGGGCCAGGAAAAAACCAGCACGACCGAGTTGCGTCCAGTGAAGTGGTGATACTGGGCGGCCTGGGAACTGGAACGGTAAAAATTATTGTTGGCGCCGTGGACATACAGAGTGAGGTTCTTGTCCAGGCTTTGAGCCAGCGCACGGTTGAGGTCGTCGAAGAAGGATCGGGCCTGGGGGGAGAGGGCATCGAGGTCGCCTTGGGAATCGATACGGGCGATTTCCATGGCTTTTTCCAGCTTCAGTGGAATTGCCGTGTCGCGTTCCCGGACGGTGGAAAACTCATGCAGATCCTGCCAGCTTTTGTTCTCGTCCCCGATTCGAATCTTCGCCACGCCGAGGCGTATTTTTTGGTCGAACAGGGTCAGGTAGCTCCGGTTGCCTTCCGGGCCGACCGGCAGTCGGTTGCTCGCATAGGCCAGCGACACGCTGTTGCCGGGCTTCAAGTCCGGATTGGCCGCGAAGGGATCGTGCTTTCCCGAACGCAAGGCTTCGGGGGTGGGCATCAGATAGACGGTCGATTGACACCCGGCCAGAAAAATAATCAGGACGAGAAATCCAGCCCTTCCGGCAGACAGCCAAAGAATCGAGTGCATTGTCTTAATACCGGGCTTTCAATCAGCGTTGCCGTTTATGGCGCCTTGTCACAGGGGAATGCCTCTAGAAGCGCCTGCAGCGTACCTTCAGCCGCGGTTTTGTCCAGATTCTCTTTGTGGCTGTTCGTATAGCTGACAAATTCGCTGGCCAGGCGCCGTGCCGTGATCCCGCTGGGCATGCAGACCGGGATATCTGTTTTACCCTGCTGGTTCAGCAGCCTGACGGCTTCTTCGATACCGCTGACAAAGCCGTAGCAATACAAGCGGTTCTGCCTGCCCCGGTTGGTCAACAGGCTCGATGAGCACTTGATGAGAAGGTCTTTCGCGCTTAGCTGTTGGGGTAACTGGGATTCGATTTCATCGAGTTGCTGATGGGTCATTGCGGACAGTGGAAGCAGAAGGAAGAGTAGGAAAAAAAGCATCGATTTCATATCAATCACCAAGTGTCTTGGAAAATGTCACAGTTATTAGAGTAGCCGATTAGGTGTACTTGCTGCCATGTCGACGCATGCTGCCGCCTGCCAGAATCGAGATTGGATCTGCAATCATGTTTTGTAACGAACAGGGGAGTAACGAATCGTTAAGAATATAATGCTTTGTTACGCCACACTCGCTCGCACGCTGTGTTGTACGTGAGGTTGAAGATACGCATAACATATTGAAAAATAATATAATTATGGCATTTTTTCATCGCTTGGCACGGTTCATGGATTACCTTGATTGTACGGCAAACACAGACCGTCAAGTATCAAACGACATTAAATGCCAAACGACAGGAGATAAACCATGAAGACCATCATCACCACAATCGCAGCCACTCTTTTTGCCGCCAGCGTGAGCGCCGCCGACATCTATCATGGATTCGAACAGGGTAATCCCGATCTGCAGAGTGGCTTCGCAAGCAGCAATGACGACATCAGTGCCATGCAGCCGGGCGTGGGCGACGGCTTCGATCGCTACCATGGCTGGGCCGACGGCAATGATGATTTGTTTGGCGATGTTTCCGGCTCTACTCAGGTGAGCCGTTCCGCCCCTGCGAACGTCTATCACGGCTACGAAATCGGCAACCCTGATTTATAATCATAGGTAAGCAGGGCCGGGGAAGTCCCCCGGCCTGGCTTCATCCCAGCCTGAGCAGTTCCCTCCAATCATCCCACAACGAATCGATTCGCCACTGACAGGGGCGAATTGGTTCGGGGCGGTTTCCCGTCAGCCATTGTTCCAGGCGTTCGACCAGACTCTGTACATGACCCATCGGATAAAGACAGTGTTCCGGGTACTGCTCCGGATAGCACAGGGCGGCGGGTGCCAGGGGCAGGGCGCCTGCGCTGACCGCCTCCTGCATGGCCAGGCCCTGAAACTCGTGCTTGGCGGTGCTGATCACGATGCCGGCCCGGGCCAGGCACTGGGTGTATTGCGTCCGCTCCAGCCTTTGATCCACGAAAATGCGGTGGCCCAGGTGTTTCCTGAGTGTAGTCAGCGACTCGGGCGTGCGGCGGGGACGGGTCCCGAGCAGCGCCAGCCGGAAATCCAACTGTCTGCGGTCCAGTTCCAGCATGGCCTGGGTGAACAGCTCAGGCGCCTTGTCATACTCCCAGCGGTGGTTCCACAGGATCAGGTTCGGGTCCCTGGGTTCTTCTGCCGTTATGGGTATCACGGGCACCGGGCACAATACTGATTTGTCACCCAGTCTTTGTACAATGCCGGTCGGCAGTGCATCCGGCAGCTTGCTCAGCAACTCGTCCACCCCGTCGAGGAAAGAGTCCCGGTTGTAGACGGAATTAAAGACGATGCGATCGGCGGCCAATGCGCCGTAGATCTGAACCATCTGTGGGTCCACCGAGTCGTGCTGCTGGCGGCTGCGCGGATAGGCGAACTGGTTTTCGTGGAAGTAATACAGGCTGGGCACCCGGGCCAGGCGCGGATGCAGGCCCTTGAGGGTCGCCAGGTCCACCATGGAGGTGGCCAGCATCAGGTCGGGCGTGCCCTCCGGCAGCCCGTCCAGCCAGGACAGGGGGTTGCCGCGGATGCGCCAGCGGAAGTGTCGTCCGGGCAGGGAGATCAGCCGCCAGTTGGCCTCGGGGAAGTGTTCCTGCAGCAGCCGGGCCCAGGCGGCGTGACTGTCCGCATGGTAGGCGGACAGCAGCCAGATCATGTCAGATGTCATTCGCTAGCCAGTATTGCGCGGTGCATTCGGACGGGTTATCACGACCATCACTTGCAACGATTGGTGCTTCGGGTCAGCCCGCATATCTCACCAGGCCAGTTGGCGGCAGACTGTATGTGAATTCTACCCAAAAGAGTTACAAGAAATATTGTGTTTATCTGTACGACCACCGTCGCTCGAATCATGTCTGATCTCCAGTTTAACCAGGCAGTTGAGTTGGTGACCTAATGTCAGCGACGACTAGTCCATCTGTATAAGCACGGGCGGATGCGCCATTCAGCACCCCAAGGATTCTCGCTTTTCTCCATGGCGAATTCCGGTCGCAGCGATTAAAATGCGTCCCGAAACGGTTTCAGATCATTCTCTAAATAGATTCAGGGGATTTTTCGATGATGTCCGAGAAGCTGCGCTTCCTGCTGATGGCCCTCACTCTCTCTTTTCTCGGGTCAGGTACGGCTGTGGCATCCGTCACCCCGGGCCAGGTGGTTGGCGGCAAGATGTCGGAACACCCGGACTGGTTCAAGGAGAGCTTTCTGGACATCGCCGAGGACGTGGGCGAGGCAGCCGAGTCCGACAAGCATGTGATCCTGTTCATGCACCTCAACGGCTGCCCCTATTGCTACAGGATGACCGAGGAGAACTTCAAGCACGTCCCTTACACGGATTTCATCAAAGAGAACTTCGACGTCATCGCCATCAACATCAAGGGCGACCGCGAAGTGGCGCTGAACGAGGAAACCAGCCTCACCGAGAAGCAACTGGCGGCCAGGCTGAAGGTGATGTACACCCCCACCGTTGTCTTCCTCAACCAGCAGAACAGGACGGTGGCCCGGGTAAACGGCTACCGTTCGGCGCCTGACTTCAAGCTGGTGCTGGACTATGTGCAGGAAAAGGCCTACCAGAAGACCTCGTTGTCAAAATACGTGGATGCCAGGAAACAGGCGGTCTACAGCTTTCGCGACCATCCCCAGCTGAAGCCAGTGAGCGACCTCCGGTCGGTGGCGG
>RRYU01009930.1_pt1 | contig 11076 bp, 7 predicted proteins | sample 2162651 | NCBI WGS metagenome assembly RRYU01 (sample SAMN10267283, study PRJNA491782) | microbial mat metagenome | isolation source: biomat in the production well | place: Japan: Minami-Kanto gas field, natural gas well KTG3 | collected 2017-06 | reverse complement strand
CTTGCTGTCCACAGCTTGAAAGATGTTCCGACTGCAACCCCGGAAGGCCTTATGCTTTCAGCTTTTACCGAAAGAGAAGACACCAGGGACGTGATTATCTCGAAAAACGGTGAAAGCCTCAAGACCCTCCGTCAGGATGCAAAAATAGCTACCAGCAGCCTGCGCAGAACATCCCAGCTTCTCAGTATGCGGCCTGACTTCCAAATGGGCGATATAAGAGGCAATCTGAACACCCGGTTCAAAAAATTTGATGAAAGTGACTTCGATGCGATGATGCTTGCTTACGCCGGAGTCCACAGGCTCAATTTCGGTGACCGTATATCCGAAATACTTCCTCATGAGCTCATGCTTCCCGCTGTCGGGCAGGGCGCTCTGGGCATCGAAACACGCGTTGATGATGAAGAGACAAAAGAAATTGTCACGGTCATGAACAATTCGAATACCGAGTTCTGCACCAAAGCGGAAAGAGCTCTTCTCCGTCACCTGCAGGGAGGATGTCAGATTCCTATCGGCGCCTACGCGAGTCTGAAAAACGGTACACTGCACCTGCTGTCATACGTTGGTTCTGTAGATGGAAAGCGCGCTATCCGGGATGAGGTCACCCTGGAAAACTGCACTACTCCGGAACAGGCCGAGCAGGCAGGTATCACTCTTGCCGAAGCCCTTCTCAAGCTCGGAGCAAACGAGATCCTCGCTGAAATCAGAAAAACCTGCTGATGACGTGTGTTCTCGTTACGCGACCGAAACATCAGGCGGAATCATTTGTACAGGAGTTGAAAAAATATAACCTGGCCTCGGTTGTCTTCCCGACAATCGAGATCAGGCCTGCTTCCGGCTGGAAAATCCCCGACATTTCAACATATACCGGAGCTTTTTTTACAAGCCCGAACAATGTCCGCTATTTTCTTGAAAGACTGAAAAACGAGGCTCCCGATGAGCTGCAGAAACTGAAAAACATCACGGTTTTTGCTGTTGGGAAAACGACCGCCGGAGATCTTGCAGAGTATGGAATAGTAACAGAGCCGATCCCTAAAGTTGCCGATGCAGTAAACCTCATGCGGGAAATCGGCCCGGAGGTAATTCAGGGAAAATCATTTCTTTTTCTTCGCGGCAGTCTCTCGTTAGGCATCATACCGGCAGCCATTGCAGAACGGGGAGGCACCTGTGATGCCATAACTGTTTATGAAAACCATCCTCCCGATCTCGAAGCCACCGAAAAGGTAAAAAAAATGGTGGACGAAGGTATAATTTCATGCTTGTCCTTCACCAGCCCCTCCACGGCTCAAAACTATTTCAAAGCCGTCGGATCAAAGGAGATTCCTTCCGGAGTCCTGGTGGCAGCTATCGGAAAAACAACCTCCGCCGCACTTGAAAAGCTCGGGGTCAGCGTCGATATCGTCCCTGAATACTATGACGGTCCTCATTTCGCAAAAGCCATCGCGGAAGCGTTACGTAGAGAGTTATAAGAATCTGTTGATGTGTCAGGCTTCCGATACTCAAAGCATTGAAAAAGTGACACGGCAATCATGTACCCGGGTTTCTCAGATCGATAGAAAAGTCATGCCGCCCCGTGAAATAGATGTTCGGATTTCACAGGGATGCGGCATCCATTAAAGAGATCAAGTCAATAATGCAGTTAGAAGAACTGTAGATCTCCGGGTCAAGCCCGAAAGTGACTAAAAAAGATCTCCTGTTCGCCTGAGAGTCATTGAAAAACCGCCAACTGCCGGCTGATCTCATCCCGGCTTCTTGCGCTTTTGATTCTCAATCCTTGACTCTGGATTTCCAAGAGCTTAATCCTCACCGCCCTTGCCTGAATCTTCGCCATCCTGAGATTTCTTTTCGATGACCGAACGCTCTTCCCCCGAAACTTCTTCTATCCGGCGCAACCGGTTTTGAATAGCGCGGGTTCTTACCCCGACAAGTTTGTCGAGTTCACTTCCAACCTGTGTTATTCTGCCCTGGGCTTTTACAAGCACCTCCCCGAACCTGGCGAATTCGGTCTTGACCTGTGCGAGGACTTTCCACGCCTCGCTGGTTCTCTTCTGTATCGCAAGCGTCCTGAATCCCATCTGCAGGCTGTTCAGAAGAGCCGCAAGCGTCGTGGGACCGGTAACGATAACATTGAATTCTCTCTGCAGGGTTTCAAGGAGCGTTGTATTACGCACAACCTCCGCGAAAAGGCCCTCGACAGGAAGAAATAAAATTCCGAAATCAGTGGTTTCGGGAGGATTCAGGTATTTATCCCTGATATCTTTTGCGCAACGGCGCATCTCGACCTCTATTGCTTTCGCCGCAACGTTTACACGTTCCCTGTCACCGGCCTCCGTAGCTTCGACAAGCCGGTAATATGCTTCGAGAGGAAACTTCGAGTCTACAGGAAGATAAACCGTACCACCCTCGTCATCTTTTCCCGGAAGCTTCACCGCGAACTCCACCTGTTCACGGCTGCCTTTTCCGGTCATAACGTTTTCAGCATACTGTTCAGGAGAAAGCAGACCTGCCAGCAGATTCTCAAGTTGCATTTCACCGAATACACCTCGAATTTTAACGTTCGCAAGCACCTTTTTCAAGTCTCCGACACCCGATGCCAGGGTCTTCATTTCACCTAACCCCTCATGCACCTGACGGAGCCGGTCACTAACCTGACTGAAAGATTCGGTCAGGCGTTTTTCAAGTGTTGACTGTAATTTTTCATCCACCGTCCTCCTCATCTCTTCAAGCTTTATCTCATTCTGCTCCTGTAAAGCCTGAAGACGCTTTTCGACCGTATCTCGAATACTTTCCAGGGTCCTGGATGTTTCTTCTTTCAGCGTCTCCTGTCTTGAGAGCAGTTCACCGAAATTTCTCCGCTGCAGCTCATCCTGCCGCATAACATGCGTTCCCAGAGCATCTTCAAAGGATTTCAGAGAGGATGAGAGTTCCGTACGACTCTCCTGAAACGATTGGGAAAACTCCGTTCTGTTACGCTGAAATTCATTTTTCTGCTCATTATAAAGCCGCTCCAGATCGGAACGCAGCATGCTTTCACTCTGCTGAAACAGCTCTTTCGAAACCGCTCCTTTACTACCCAGAAAAAGAACAAGCAAAACAGCGATCAGAAGAATGATAACAGCTATAAGGAGGTAGATTGTCATGGAGTCGGCTGAATTGAAGTGATCAATTTTGAAACCGGATCAAAATTATTACTGTAGGGGACCTGTATTGAACTGCTATACGGAGCATTCAGGCTGGATGTCCCGTCAAATCAGAGCGAGGTCATGAAGCATCAGACAATCGCGGCAAGAATCTTCTCCCCGATAAACCGGTTGGCACTCACCAGACCCTGACCATAAATCGTGGTCTGGCCGGTATAGTCAAAACAGCACCCTCCTGCTTCGTGAATTATCGGGATCAGTGCCGCGCAGTCCCATGGGCTCATTATCTTGTCGACTGCCACCTCGGCTTTTCCGGATGCAACAAGCATATGGCCATAGCAGTCACCCCATCCTCGAACCAGGCCCGCATCATGCCGGAGATTGTCTACAGGGTGATCCGAGAGAGAGTCCAGAAGATATTCTTTTTCGGTAAACACAACGGTTGCGTCACGGTAGTCCGATATTCCCGAAACACGTATCGCGTCACCGTTCATAAAAGCACCTGAACCGGATTCGGCATAATACATCTCTTTCAGAGCCGGAAAATTGACTACGCCAAGCCTTATCTCACGATCGAGCTCAAGACCGATCATCACCCCGTAAAGGGGTACACCGTGGATAAAGGACCTTGTTCCGTCAATCGGGTCGAGAATCCAGCGACGCCCGTTGTGCGACATTTTTTCAGCGAACTCTTCGCCGAATATCCCGTCATCGGGAAACACTCCGGTTATCCCGTTTCGTATAAGCTCTTCCGCTTTTCTGTCTGCCTCTGTGACAGGAGTATCGTCTCTTTTCGCATCAACCTTGAGAGATTTGCTGCGATAAAAGGAAAGGGTAAGATTTCCCGCCTCTTCGGCAAGTTTGACGGCAAGCTGCAGGTCTTCGGTCATAGCTTCACATCCCTTCACCCAACGGGTGTCTTCGCTCACAATCGTTGACGGCTCTGTTCATATCACGCTCCTCAGGAGAAATGGCCTCCAAACGTTCGGCAACACCGGAAATGCCGCGATACACATCATTCCGTTCTTTTTCCGTAACAGAAGAAAACACCGATCCAAGATGCCGGCGCGTCACATGAATCGATAGCTCGTATTTACCGCTTGCATACAAAGCCGTATAAAAATCCTGAACATTCCGGTCAAGAATATCCGACAACACTTCAAGATGCAAAGGTTCCTGTAAATGACTGTAAAAACTTATCTGCAAACGTAGAAGCGGATAGCTTTTCAGTGAAAGATAGGAAATACGCATGCCGTAAGTCCTGTTCATGATATCATGTGCGATTCCCTGCGATTCCTGCTCGACGCCCATATACCCGAGATCGACGAGAATCCTTGCAGTGCCGGACAATTCCGTTATTGCAGGCATATTAAATTCAAGCGCGCCCGGATAACCGAAAACACGAGGATCTTCGCCTGTAATCGAGATCGTTCCCGGAGATTCCGACAACCGCATAGAGGTCGCCTCGCCGGGTGGAAGGTTTTTGATGACATCGGAATATTGTGGATCGGCATCCACAAACCGCTGTCCTTTCGTCCAGGGTTCGAGCCTTCCCAGCACCGCCACGATATCTTTTGCCGCCGGTTCTTCTTTTGGAGCAGGCGATACGGAGCGGCGACCGCCAAAACGTTTTGAGAAAAAAGCCACGAGATATCGATTTGAAGATTTTCTTGATAATATACGACTATTACCGAATCCATTGGCTGATTTTCATCAGCAACACTCTCGTATCGACAGGCTTGACAAGATAATCATTCATACCGGCATGCATGGCCTCCTGTATGGAACCCTCATCCGAGTCACCGCTGAGACCAATCACGGGTACGGAAGACAACCCGGGATCTACGGACTGACGAATACGATTCGTGGCCTTGATACCATCCTCCAGCGGCATCCTGATATCCATCAGCACAAGGTCAAACGAGCCGTTTTCAAGTTTTTTCAATGCATCTGCTCCATCAACCGCTTCATCGGTAAGAATGCCCTGCTTTTCAAGAACGGTTTTAAGCGCGACTCGATTGAAAGACGAATCATCTGCAATGAGAAGAGACTTCCCCTTAAGGTTTTCGGCCGAACTTTTCTGGAAGTCATGTAAAATATCTGCAAGCTGCTTGATAAGCTCAGTTTGTAAACAAGGTTTCGTAATTAACCCTTGCATACCGGCTTTCTTTGTTTTGTTTCGCGCAATGTAATAGGGTGCTGCAGTATATGCGACAATCGGGACAAAGGAAGTCTCACGACCAGCCCCACCCATTCTTATCTTTTCTGCAGCCTCGTAACCATTCATGTGGGGCATTTTAAGATTCATGATAACAAGATCAAAACGGGTTCGGGAAAGCTTCTGCAACGCCTCGTCTCCATCACCGGCCTCATCAACCACCACATCAAGCGCAGTCAGTATTTCTCTTACGGCAGCCCGGTCTGATCGTTCGTCATCAACAACGAGAATACATTTATTGCTGAAGAGCGACTTGTTGGCAGCAATAAGTTCATCACGACTTTTCTGCAGATCCTCTTTTGAAACCACTGGAAAAGTCAGAATAAATTCTGTGTATTGCCCCACAACGGAGTCACAGCTGATATCACCTCCGAAAGACTGCATAATACGCTTGCAGTAGGCGAGGCCCAGCCCGGTCCCCCCTACCCTGCCCGATGTAAAATAGGCGTCAAAGAGCTTGTCGAGGTTTTCCGGGGGAATGCCCGGCCCGGTGTCTTTGACTTTCACCTTGTTGAACCGCTCCCCCTTTTCCAGGGAAACATAAATTTTCGACTTCGGATAGGATTTAAGGAAATACAATGCGTTCATAATCAAATTGAACTGAACAAAAACATACATCGTCTCATCCACCCTGAACGTAAAATCCCCCTTCTTGTCAAACACTACTTTTTCCCGATCTTCACGTGAATCGAAACCATACTCATCGATCGCCTTCTGTGTAATGACCACGGCTGAAGAATAGATAAAACTGCTCTTGTCGATCGGTTTTTCCCTGACCTCGTCAAGAATCATGGTAATAACCTGCGACCCGCGCTTTACCGCCATATTACTCTGCGCAACATTCTGGTATAATTTGTCAAGGGTGTTATCATTTATGGGAGCAGAGGGTCGGCCAGGATGATAACCGGGAAGATTCTGCTCTATTGCTTCGAGATTGTATTTTACCTGTCCGAGGGGATTCCGCATTTCATGCGCTATACTTCCGGCAAGAGCCTGCATTGCGGTATTTTTTTCCAGGGCGATCTGCCCCCTCTTGTTACTGTAACTAAACACATATCCGGCCACAATGGTAAACAGGATTACAACTGAGTACAGAGGGATGTTAAAATCCGGATTCAGTTGAACACCGGGAGAGGTTACAATAAAAAAGAGGATCGCTGCAGAAATGCCGACAAGAAGATCGAACAAAAACATCAACCAGTTGGGGACATACGAAATCAGTACAAAGATCATGAAAATCTCCCAGTACAGCCAGAGTTCATGAAAATCGTTTTTCAGCAGGTAGAAAGTAAAGATAAAAGGCAATGTAACAATGATGACAAAGTGCCAATAAACCTGAAAATAGCGCTTCAGCTCTTCCGAAAGATGCATACCGATAAGGACAGAAACAGAAAGAAACGTCGCGATCATCCTTAAGACAATACTTTCATAAGGAAGATGAAAAACATACTTGAAAAGAAAGTAAAAAAGGAAGTGAGCAGGTGCCCCCAGGATTGCTGCGGTGATAATATTGAAATGGGATATCTGTGTCCCTTCTACAAAGTTCTTGCGTATGTATCCCAAAACACTCATGCGACGCCTTGTTGCATTAGCCTATCAACTGACTCGGCGGCAGCCCTGAAACAAGCCTCAAGCGAAGCCCCCCGACGATAATCTCCGGTAAAACAAAGCCCATTTAAAGAGCTTTCATGACCGTCAAGATTCTCAAGCATCCGGTAGTGATAGGGAGAGTATGCGCATAATCCGGGAAAAATATATTTATAGATAAAATCCTGACGCCTGTTCTGCCGGATCGTGAAATATGGTTTGATGATCTTTTCACCGAGAGAAACCACCTCTTCGGGTATCGACTCATTTGTTATCAACGACCGGGCAGTTTTGCCACTGAACGTATACCTGACAATGTCAAGATCATTAATACCATAGGCGCCTGCATTACTTAATGGAGAAGAACTGTCGAACACCATCGCCCGCTGCGTGTCCGAAAAAACATTATCACGATACCGTACAATGGCAACAGCTACAGGATAATATCTTACCTGCCCGAGAATTGCCGCAAGCTCCGGCAGAGTATTGCTAAACAGAGCAGTCGCCTGTACTGCCGGTAAAGCAACAATGACTCTGTTGTATTCCGCACTGGAGGTTTTTTCCGCATTCGTATAATGAAGCGTTGTTCTCCCTTTGCTCTGCTCAATAGTTGTAACATGATGCGCAGTAAACAGCTTTATCGATCCGGCATTTGCCTGGAATCGTTCAAGCATTGTCTGCATACCCTGCTTAAGCTGCTCATAACTGTCAAGAACAAGGGCGATATTAGACCCGAAATTGCCGGGATAATACTCTTCAGGCTCTGCACCGTTCATTCGAACAGTCACGGGACGTATCAGATGATCGGTACAACCTTTCGGGAAAAAAGAAGCCAGAGACTTTTCATCGAACCGGTCTGCAATCGCGTTGAAGTAAGAGGTATTTAAAAACCCCTGCCCGGAATCCTTTCGCACCGCTTGCAAAAGGGGCAAGAGCCTCATCGTTCCAGCAAAACCGGCGAGCGAAAAGACACGCAGGAGATTATAAGTCCGTTTTTTTTCCTTGCTGAGCCGAACAACCTTGCCATTGATCACCTGGGAGGTATTGAATCCGAAATATTCAAAATCCAGCTCGCCGAGTTCTGTCACAAACTCCCGAAACCGCCTGTACTTCCGTCCAATATTTTTCCCTCCGAAATCCAGAGATCTTCTTTCAAGACATTCACTGCCTATACGACCACCGATCCGGTTACTGGATTCATACAAATCAACATCAAAACCATGCTTCTGGAGATAAAACGCGGCGGCAATGCCCGATATTCCTGCTCCAATAACGGCAACTCTACTCATTGATTATGTTTTTCTCCCGAGCTTCTACCTTTGTTGTAAACAATCTTCTGTTCCTTGTTGAAAACTTTTCCGTTCTCTCACGATGTCTCTGATAGCGCTCTTTGTTCATAAAAACAACAGCATTCAAGGTAGCTTCAGCGCACAGTTTCCCCCATTGGAAAACCTGACAGATTGCATAACTATCGTTTTCACTCACCTCATCGGGTATTGTATATGATGTATACGAACGAATTATTATGGGAGCCGTGTGCTCCACATAATTATAAAAATTGGTACAATAGGACATAAGAGTCATACCTCCTGTAGGCTCCAATCCGCTACTCAGATGGGTCGTAGCAATACCGGCCTGCCTCATCGCCTCAAGCAAAAGCATTCCTTGAACATGATCGGATTCATGATCGAACCTGAGCTCCTCACTATGTCTTAACATATTATAATAAACAAGACTGCCAGTAAAGAACGGTTCGGAAAGAAGCGCATTGGCCGGGTTGTTCTTGTGAATGACTTCGGGTTCGACAATTCCCGGCAAAACATCTTCATCCTTGACAGCGATAGGACTCTGAATCAATCCATGAATATCCAGAGGCATTCTTCTAAGCACATCGTTCATTGCATCCGAATGCGCGTTGCTCAATGTATCAGCGACAAGTTTCGGCTGGATATTCTCGATTTTCTCCGGCCACTCGTCAGGACTTGAAAGATATTCCGGCGATAGATATATCTCGCACATGTCACCCAGAATTCCGATATAAAGAATCACTTCATCCATTGATTTCACCCTGATAACATTTCTCGCCTTATGATTTTCGGGGAGACTGTCATCTTCAAAAATAAGGGTATAGTTCCTTTTCCCGGGAACCTTGCTCAGAAATCCGTTTTCATTTTGATTTTTTCGACCATTTCTTTGAAACAGCAGCTTGTCGGCCTGATCACAGATCAAAGGCTCCCTTATCAAACTTTGTATCTGCGGCGAAACACGTTGCGTAAACATCACGATCCCCCTGTTGTTTATTAACAATTGTTAATTTCCCTCAAAAAGTAACAAATAAACATTTTAAATAAAATAACGCTATTTTGTTGTTCATTATAATGATACTAATATTTTCACTGGTAGTTCTGCCTATCTGCACCCCCTTCAGGCCATTACACGCCCAAATGTTTTTTTTCAGTCAATCCGAAAGTCTGGAGACACGGAAAAACATAAAGGCACTTTTATGTATTGTCATGATTCCCGATGACATGAACCATCAGGTTACAACGTGGAGTTTCTGTGAGGGGGGAAATCGTAAGCGGGTCAGCATCTTGCCCACTTCTCGATCTTGTTCAGCAATTGAGCACTGTCGACAGGCTTTTGAAGATAGTCATTCATCCCGGCTTTCAAGGCATTTTCTATCTCCTTTTCTTCCGACTCGCCGCTAAGCCCGATAATGGAGATATCTTTTTTACCGCCGGTTCCTTTCTCGCGGATAAACCGTGTTGTCTCGATACCGTCAAGTCCCGGCATCTGAATGTCCATCAGTATCAAATGACAGTTGCCCTGATGCAGTTTTTCTATTGCTGTTTTTCCACTGACCGCTTCAATAATACCGATGTTGTGCTTTTCAAGAATGCTTCTGAGCAAAAGTCTGTTGAAAGAGGAATCATCGACCAGCATCACGTTGATGCCTGCAAAATCCTTTTTCCCGATAGTGTATTCGCCATTCAATATCGAAGCAAGCAGGTTGATCATTTCAGGCTCCGCAACCGGCTTTGGGATAAAGGCCTGCATGCCCACTTTCTCCGTTTTTCCCCTGGCTATGTAGGTAGGAACCGCTGTATGGCCAATAACGGGAATGTTTTTTGACAACATCCCGGCTTTACCGCACCGAATCGCCTCTGTCGCCTCGTAACCGTTCATCACAGGCATACTCAGGTTCATCAGGACAACGTCATACTGTTTCTTCTTGAGCATGTCCAACGCCTCCTGACCGTCACCGGCTTCATCGACAATCACACGAAACGGATCGAGATACCTTTTTACGGGCTCCCTGTCCGGCACCTCGTCGTCAACGAGCAGGAGACGTTTGCCCTGAAACACACCCAGATAACGGGACATCATCGATTTCCTGAATTCAGCAAGTTCCTCATCGCCAACCAGAGGAAATTGCAAAACAAACTCGGTGTATTCACCCTCTACAGAGTCACACGCAATATCGCCACCGAAAGCCCTCATGACTCTTTTGCAATACGCAAGCCCAAGGCCTGTTCCGCCTTTTTTACCTGACGTGAAAAAGGCTTCGAAAAGTTTACCCAGATTTTCGGAAGGAATGCCCGGACCGGTATCCTTTACATAAACCCTGTTGACGCTGCCCCCTCTCTCAAGCCGGACCGTAATATGTGCTTCCGGGTATTTTTTTATAAAATGAAACGCGTTCATGATCAAATTGAACAGCACAAACACATACATGGTCTCATCGGCCTTGATGAGAAAATCCTCTTTGCATTCGAGAGAAAGTTTTTGCCGATCAGGTTCGGATTCATAACCATATTCATCGATAGCCTTCTTCGTGGCACCCTTGGCAGAGAGATAGGTAAAGCCGCTCTTGTCAATAGGCTTGTCCATCACCTCATCGAGAATCATGTCGATAACCTGCCCGCCTCTGCTTACAGCCATCTGCCCCTGCGCAACCCGCAGGTAGATGTTGTCGAGTCCCTTGGCAGAAATGAATTCATACACCTTGTCGGCATGATATATCGGCAGTTCATCCAGAATGCTCTCAAAACTGAATTTCACCTGCCCGAGGGGATTTCGCATCTCGTGAGCAATACTTCCCGCAAGAGCCTGAAGAGCAGAATTTTTTTCCTG
>RRYU01021523.1_pt2 | contig 11087 bp, 13 predicted proteins | sample 2162651 | NCBI WGS metagenome assembly RRYU01 (sample SAMN10267283, study PRJNA491782) | microbial mat metagenome | isolation source: biomat in the production well | place: Japan: Minami-Kanto gas field, natural gas well KTG3 | collected 2017-06 | reverse complement strand
CGCAGGGTGATGTTCTCCCCGACCAGAGCCGCGTCGACCTCGTAGACGACCCCGTGGAGGCTGACCGTACGGTCCTTCTGGACCTTGCGCACCGCCTCGTGCAGGAACAGATCGGCCAGATCCAGGCCGGGTTCGGGAAAGCGCACGCCCGCGCCGGTGCGCGCCCACTGCTCGAGCGGCGTGGCGCCGTCCAGGCCGCGATGCGGGGTGTGGTGATACTCGCCCTCGATCCAGCCGGCGAGGCGACGGTTCAGTGCCGCGAGGCTGGCCAGATCCGCCTCGTTCAGTCGGGTCAGCAGCTGGGCGCGCACGGTCTTGAACCAGCGCTCGATCTTGCCCTTGCCTTGGGGTTGGTAGGGTCGGGCATGGATCAACGCGATGCCGAGCTTGGCGCAGACCAGGGCCAGCTGCTTGGAGCGATAGTTCGCACCATTATCAACGTAGAGTTTCTGGACAAGGCCGCGGCGCAGGATCGCCTGCGCGAGCACCGGCAGAAAGGTCCGGGTGTTCTCCGCCAGGGCAAAGGTCGCGTACGGGATCACGCGGGTCGCATCGTCGATGAAGGCGATTAGATAGGTCTTGCGTTTGACCCGCTCCCCGACCACCACGGCCGGACCATGCATCACGTCGCTCATCCACAGCTCCCCGGCCTGCTCGAAAGCAAACCGGCGCCGGTCCTGCGTCCGGCTCGCCGTCTTGGCCGTGTCCATCAAGCCGTGACGGGCAAGCAGGCGATGCACGGTGGAGGGCGGCAGCGGCAGATCGGGCGGGACCTCGGGGCGTTGGCGCACCGCGCGGATCACCAACTGCACCGACAGCTGCGGGTTGGCCTCCTTGGCGGCGAGCAGCGCCTCGACCACGCCGGGCGGCAGCCGGCGCGTCCGGCCGCGATCGGCGCGTGGTTTGGGCAGGAGTGCGTCGAAGCCGCCGCGCCGATAGGCCTTGAGCCAATCGCGGATGGTCTCGGCGGCCACCCGGGTGCGGGTGCTGCCGGGGATGGTGTGCTCACGCTCGGCTTTCGCCTGGATCGCCTCGTACAGACCCTTCTCCTCGCGGGGCCACTGCACGAACTCGGCAATCACCCCGTAGCGAAACAGGGCGATGTCGTACTGAAGATCGGTCTGCGGATCGGTCATGGGCGGGCGCTCCGGATCACGCAGGCGGTTTGCCTGCGCGGGAGACCCTACGCCGGACATCCCGGCGGGTCCGGCCCCGCACGGTGTTGGACGGCCTCGCCGCGCGTCCTCCGCCCACGGCGCCGGGGTGCGAATCCGAGCGGCTTGGGCAGCTCGCCCAGCCACGCCGCGGCGATCCCGCGCAGCGCCACCAGGACCGCATCAACCTCCAGGTAGGCCGCGAACGCCGTCACGGTCGGCTCCACCAGCACGAACGCCTCTGCCGACAGACCCTTGATCAGATGCAACGCGCCGTGCACGTCCTGCACGCGCCGTCGCACCCAGCGCAACGCCCCGGGCAGCTCGATGTCCAGACGCTGGTGCGTGCAAAACGCCTCCAGGCTCGGCGCCTGCTCGGCCGCACGCACCACCGCCTCGACCTCCGCGAGCGTGCCCGAGAGGCGCGCCGCCAGACAGTCGGGAAGCAGACTGAAGGTGCGATGCCCCTCGGGACAGTACCAGCGCGCCACCCGAGTACCCGGCGGCGAGACCCGCGCATAGGTCCCGTGCCGAGCGAAGTGACACCCGCCTTGCGGATGCAGCGGACAGCGCGGAAGACTTGCCTCCAACCAGGCTTGCTGGATAACGTAGTCCGCGCCGGTGAGATGACACTCGAAGCGTCGTTGCACCGGCCATCGGCCCGCACGGTTGCACCCGTGGCGGGCCTTCTGATTTAGAGGAGGTGAACCGATTGTGCCGCGCCATCCGCGAGGATGCACGCCGGTGACGCGCTCGAGAAATCCGCGGTCGAGCGGCCCCGCACTCCCTCACCGGAAAACGACTTCACCGGTGGAATACTTCCTGCGAAAACTGCCGGTGGTTTGCGGATCAGGATGGGGAACAACAATGGGGAACAGCTGGGCGTTGGGTTTCGGGGCGTTGGCTTGTTAACTCGATCAGCGATCGACGGCGGGGTCGTTCGCCATTCCTGCTCGAATCGGACTGAGCTCAATGGAGCGCTGGCGAAGCAGAAGGTAGGTGTCCTCCAGGACCAACGATCACCGGTATCAACTGTCCCGCTGCGGTGCGTCCCCCAGCCATCCCGGATAGGCGTGATAATCTTGCTCGTCGAAGAAACCGGCACCCCGGTTGTGGCAGTGCTGCGCGACACGCATCAAGCACACCATCAAGGTCGTCTCGGGGGCGTCCGGGTGTGGGAGAAGTTTAGCAGCAATTGAGCTGGGGCCCTTTTCTGCGCATCGGCTGAGTCGGACGACATTGCTTGCGGCGTGCTCGCCGACCAGGGCCAGCAGGTGCCGCGGCGCGCTCATCGAGCGGGCGGCGGCCTCATCGTCCGGCTTCCAGTCGCAGCACGGTCTTCGATCCCGTCGCGCGGGCATACCGGTCGAGCGTGCGCAGGCTGGGCAGGGTCCGGCCACTCTCCAGGCGGGCGACGGTCGATTGCGAGGTACCCATTCGCTCGGCGACCTGAGCCTGACTCAGGCCGGCGCGGGTGCGTGCGGCGATCAGCTCGCGGGCAATGGCATATTCCGCCTCCATGGATTCGTATGCGGCGCGGGTCTCGGGCTCTTCCAGCAGGCGGGCCTTCAGGTCTGCAAGCTCAGTCATCGGTCAGTTTCTCCAGGCGGGTGCGGGCCGTCTCCAAGGCATTTCGCGGCGTCTTTTGGCTCTTCGTGATGAAGATGTGCAGCACGGTCAGCCGGCGCGGTCGATAATACCGCCTGCCGTGACTTCTCCGAGCTAGATACCCTAACAACCAGCGTCGTGCTGCCGCGCTTGCGCGATCGGGGGCTGCTGGTCAACCTGGATCGCATCCTCGGCGGCACGGTCGAATTTCGGCTCACCCGCGAGGCTCAGTATCGCGCCGCACTGGAGTCTGGCGAATCCGGAATCATTTGAAAGGGATGCCATTCAATCGAGGGGGTTTCCTATGTCGACCGTAACCGTCATCCTCAACCAGGGGCAGATTGAAATTCCCAAGCACATTCGCGACGAGCTGCATTGGAAAAGCGGCCATGCCCTGATTCTCGAAACCACCGACTCAGGCGTTCTGTTGCGAGCGCAAACGGCGAAAAAGCCGCTGCGACTTGAGGCACTGCGCGGCTTCCTCAAGCAGGACGGCGGCCCGCCGGTATCCACCGACGACCTGTGCGCGCCGGTTGATGCCAGCGCCGACTGGGATGCGGCGGAACGGCGCAGCCGATGATCGCCTTCGATACCAATCTGCTGGTCCGGCTGGCTGTGGACGACCACCCCCAACAAGCGGACGTCGCCGAGGGCCTGATCAAACAGCATCGCGTCCTGATCTCGCGCACCGTGCTGCTGGAAACCGAATGGGTGCTGCGCTCCCGCTACAAGATCCCGCCCGAGCGCATCCATGCCTTCTTTCAGCTCATGATGCAGACGGAAAACGCCGAACTGGAAGACGCGCCCGCCGTCGCGCGGGCGCTGTTCTGGTACGAGCAAGGCGCCGACTTCGCCGACGCGCTGCATCTGGCCGTGTGCGGAGATGCCGTGCTCCACACCTTCGACCGGGGATTCTGCAAGGCCGCGCGGGCAGCGGGAATCGCACCGGAGGTACGGGTATGGGAGGTGTGATGCCAGGATGGCCGAGAGCGCAACGGCTCATTGACGAGCGATCTTCTCCACTGCCCGAAGGGCGCACGTTGACCAAACCTGGACGGGGTCGGGTCTTGACTTTTGCCTTAGCAAACGTCCGATCCCCGCACACCCGGCAGAAATCAGCGGTGGGATTCGGCCGCGAGGGCCGCGATCAGATCCTTGCAGAGCCACAACCCCGCGCCTTGCAGCAGTCGGAGCGCATCTTCCACCGACGCGATCAAACCTTCGCGCTTGGCGAGCACGACGATTCCCGCTGTACCCATGGTTCGCACCGCCAGAACTCGAGCGCAGCGCCTTGCCGCGCGGTCGTCGACGATGGCCGTATACCCCGGGCTGTGCAAGGACAACGAGAGCACGGCGGTTTCACCTGCACCCAGGCTCCATGCGGTAACGGCCGGGTCGTCCGTGGTCGCTGTCTTCCGTGCCCAGAATGACTGCGGTCGACCACGCGTCACCGGATCGTCATAGGTTCGGCTGACCACCCCGTTCCAGACTGCGCCGAGAACCAACAACTCCGACAACAGTTTCGGAAGCAGCGGGTGGCCTTGCTCGTAACTCCGGCCATCGCGGCACGTGGCGCAGCGCGCCAAGGGGATGCGTGATACCGCGGAGCGGTGTCACGAGTCGTTGAAGGTTGGGTGTACGGCCTAATGAGCGAGGCCCACCGGGTAAAATCCGCCCGAAACAGGGTGATGCATTGAGCACTACCCGGTCAATCGGCATCGTCCAACTCCGCCAAGACCTCATCGGCGGTGTACTGCAATGGGCTGACCTTGTAATGACCGAGTGCCGTGATGAACTCGGCCCGTGTCACCCCGCGATTTCCGCCGCGCGGCCTTGCGAGACGAGCCCCAGCTCATGCCATTTGACCGCGGCAGCAATCCGCAACTCGCGCGTAAACTCATCTGGGTCTTTGCGCAGGGTCGCAAGGACTTCCTTCGGCATGTCCAAGGTCAGTTGTCTCATCGTCAACCTCCGTATCATCCGCGATCGTGTTCGGCGCCGATGGCCAGTCGCTCAAAGGCGTCCCCATAGGCGCCAAATGCGAATTGGTCGCCGTGATCTCCACATGGTAGGACAGGATCGCGGCGAGCCGGTTGCCGCGCTGGTTTTGGAAATCGGAGCAGTCCACCCGATGCTTTGCCGCGCATTCCACGGCGGCATCAGCCTGCAAGTCGAGTCGACGAATTCGCGAGCCTCCGCTTCGGTCAAGATCGCGGGCACAGGGGTCTTGAAATCACTTACCCAGTGAACCGACCCTGATGCAGCCGATCCGGCGCCTGTGCGCTCGAACCACCACACGGCGCGACTGACGGTGCAGCAGCGCCATGTCATCCGGACGGACTGGGAATAGCGGATCTCAAGACCTCATATCCTCACCAAACGCTCCAACAGAAGAAGCTCAAGATCGCGCCGCCCATCAAGCACTGCGAGCACAGTGACGCTGTCGGGAGCAACTCGATAGAGGATGCGCCATGGGCGCTCGATAAGCTCCCGATACTGATGTACGCCGATGGCAAGAAGCTCGGGTCCGACGCGACCACGCTGGGCAGTTTTGATCAGCGACTCGGCCCTTTGCTGCAACCGATCGAGTACAGCAAGGGCATTGTCGATGCTGTCCGCAGCAATGTAATCAACGATGTCATCCAAGTCATTCCGAGCGGTTTGGCTCCACAGCACACGTCGCTCAGTCATCAGCCGGATCGCCGGCTTCCAGCCGGCGCCGAAGGTCGGCGAAGACCTGCTCCTGCGGAACGACCCGGCCTTCCTCCAAGTCCCGTTCGCCCTGCGCCATCAGCTTCAGCATCACGAGTGCTCGCTGACGTGCCTGGAATTGCTCGTAGCCCTCGACCACTGCGCGCGCGCGCCCGTCCTGGGTCAAAACGAGCGTTGCCGAATCCGCTCGGATCTGGTCCAGCAACCGACTGGCGTCGGCCTTGAACTCGCTGAGGCTAAGGATCGATTCGCTCATTGAAATGCCTATATTCGGTAAGAGCTTAGACATCCGTCAGGCTGCTTGTCCCGGCCTGGGTCGTCAACCATCATGATTTAACATCGTCCGCGATCAGTCGAGCAGATCGTCGCGCACCCGCTCCAGGAGATGGCGGACAGCCGTGGCGATAGCCGAGACCTCAGGCCGTTCAACCAACTCAAGGACGGCATTCGGGTCCATGAAGGACACCGTGATCGAGCCGTCCTCATCCTCGCGCACGACGACGTTGCATGGAAGCAGCAGGCCGATGTCAGGGTCGACCGTCAGCGCCTGGTGTGCGAACGCCGGATTACAGGCGCCTAGGATTCGATAAGGCCTGTGCTCGACGCCGAGCCGTGCTTTCAACGTGGCCTGAACATCGATGTCGCTCAGAACGCCGAACCCCTGGCTCTTGAGTGCGTGCGTGACCTTGTCGATCGCGTCATCGAAGGGTACCGAGAGTGTTGTGCTGAAACCGTACATCGACTGGACTCCTTGAGAGAGGTTTATGTTTGGCACGGCTGCGTCGGTCACGAGTCACGAGATCGCAGCACGCGAGAACTGCTTGGAGGCTGGGGCGGTCGCCTGGTGCGGCGGATCGACGATCCGGTACCCAGGCCCATGTCCGGGCGGATTGGAGCACCCGCATCCCTGCCCTTCTACGAAGGTGTGGTCGAGGGGCGGAAACCGAACACCCCGTCTCGAAGTGCAGCTCTCGGAGCCGCGATGACCGGCTAACCTGGAGTCCGCTCGAGACCGGCTCTGAGCAAGGCTGTACTCGCACGCCAATCGTCTATGACGATCGCTATAATGCTAACAATCGATTTTTAAGATCGTTTCGGAGTCGTTACTCTACGTAAGCCAGAGTCGGCGGCAGCCCTGACGCCGCGCTCACTCAAGTTTCTTACAACCAACCCTAGAGACTGACCCCATGTTTGAAGATCGCACCGGAAGCCGCGTTCCCCAAGTCACCTTTCGCACCCGTCGTGGCCATGAATGGGTCGACGTGACCACAGACGACATCTTTGCCGGAAAGACCGTCGTCGTCTTTTCCTTGCCGGGCGCTTTCACGCCGACATGTTCCTCATCGCACGTGCCCAGGTACAATCAGCTCGTCCCGACCTTCAAGGAACAAGGTGTCGACGAGGTCGTGTGCATGTCGGTCAACGACACCTTCGTTATGAACGAATGGAAGAAGTCGCAGCACGCCGATAACCTCACATTCGTCCCGGACGGGAATGGCGATTTCACCGCCCGAATGGGCCTGCTGGTGGACAAGGACGACCTCGGGTTCGGCAAGCGTTCCTGGCGCTACTCGATGCTGGTACGCGACGGCGTCGTTGAGAAGATGTTCATCGAGCCGGCGGTCGAAGGCGACCCCTACGGTGTATCGGATGCGGATACCATGCTGGCCTATCTGGCACCAGATGCGCGGAAGCCGCTCGACATCAGCATCTTCACGCGTGACGGCTGCCCCTTCTGCGTCAAGGCGAAAGAGGCCCTGCGCAATGCAGGTCTGGCCTATGAGGAGTTGGTGCTGAATCGCGACTACACCGAGCAGACCCTGCGCGCGGTCGCAAATTCGGCGACGGTGCCTCAGGTCTTCGTCAACGGTAAGTTGGTTGGCGGGTCGGAAGCGGTCGAGAGCTGGTTGCAGGATCGCTAAGGCGCTTCGACTCGGCTGGGGAGGTGGATGCGCTGCACTCGTCCACCCGACCTGCTGGGCGCGTAAAGCGGGACGCGGTGATTCGCTCGTGACCGGTTCAACGCGTCTTCGGCCGGTCCGCAGAACAGACTGGGAGTCAGTTATATGAGTCAAGACTTCGACTTGATCGCGATCGGAGGCGGCAGCGGCGGCCTTGCTGTTGCAGAAAAGGCCGCGCAACTCGGGCGCCGCGTCGCCGTGGTCGAGACCGGCAAGCTCGGGGGCACCTGCGTCAACGCGGGTTGTGTGCCCAAAAAGGTCATGTGGTACGGCGCACATCTCGCCGAGGCAGTGGCAGACGCCCCCGGATACGGCGTGCGCGCTCGCTCTGAGGGAATCGACTGGCCTGCGCTCGTCGCCGGGCGCAACCGGTATGTCGCCGACATCAACGATTACTGGGACGGCTATGTCGAACGGCAGGGGATCACCATGATCCGCGGCCAAGCGCGTTTCGTCGACGCCAAGACCATCGCGGTTGGCGACCAGCACTACTATGCCGACCACATCGTCGTCGCCACAGGTGGACGGCCGGTCGTTCCGCGGATGCCAGGGGCGGATTTGGGCATCACCTCGGACGGATTCTTTGCCCTGGAGACTCAGCCGAAGCGCGTTGGCATCATCGGCGGCGGCTACATCGGCGTGGAGCTCGCCGGGGTGTTACGGGCATTCGGCTCGGAAGTGACCATCGTCGCACTTGAGGATCGGGTGCTCTGGATGTTCGACCCCTTGATCAGCGAGACGCTCGCCGAGAACATGGGTGCACACGGGATCCAGATGAGGCTCGAATTCGAGGTCGCAGCACTCGAGAAGGATGCCGACGGGCTCGCGCTGGTCGCCCGCGACGGTGAGCGGCTCTGTGGCTTCAACACCCTGCTCTGGGCCGTCGGACGAACGCCGAACACCCTTGAGCTGAACCTGGATGCGGCTGGTGTCGAGATGCAGCCGAACGGCATCATCCTCGCCGATGCCTTCCAGAACACGAATGTTCCCGGCATCTATGCCCTGGGTGACGTCACGGGTCGAGAGCCACTGACGCCGGTCGCCATCGCCGCCGGGCGTCGTCTGGCCGAGCGCCTGTTCGGGGGGAAGCCCGAGTTGAGGCTCGATTACGAGAACATCCCGACCGTGGTCTTCGCGCACCCGCCCATCGGCAAGGTCGGCTTGACGGAGCCCGAGGCACGCGAGCGCTTCGGTGATACGCTCACTATCTATGAGACGAGCTTCACCCCAATGCGCTATGCACTCAACTCACACGGCCCCAAGACTGCGATGAAGCTGGTGTGCGAGGGGCCGGAAGAGCGCGTGGTCGGCATCCACATGATCGGGGACGGGGTCGACGAGATGCTTCAGGGCTTCGCCGTCGCGGTCAAAATGGGCGCTACCAAGGCCGATCTGGACTCGACCGTGGCGATCCATCCGAGCAGCGCCGAGGAGCTGGTGACCCTGAAGGTTCCGGTCCGCCGGCCGGGCGATGGCGCCTGACCTGATGTTTGGCGAGAGTCCTTCTCGCCATTCGGAGCGCTTCGGAAACAAAGGGTAGGCCTTGTGCTGCACAGCTGCCCGGGTGCGAACGTATTCGCACCCGGGCAGGACCCCTCATGACCGACCGGCGCGCAACTTGGCGCGCTTGTTGTCGAACCCTGATGAGCGCGACAGGGGGCGCATTCGAAGCGGTGTACCGAACAGACCCAGGCCACAAGGTCAAAGGTCGCGATCCCTGCCCGGCTCTGGATCGTCGCCTCTCCGTGGCTCCGATGTTGGATTGGACGGACCGCCACTGTCGCTTCTTTCTGCGCCTCATCAGTCGACACACCCTGCTCTACACCGAGATGGTCACGACCGGCGCGCTGCTCCACGGTGACCCTGAGCGCTTCCTGCGCTTCGATCCAGCCGAGCATCCGGTCGCCCTCCAGATCGGTGGTTCCGACCCCAGAGAAATGGCCGACTGCGCACGTCTGGGCGCCGAGTGGGGCTATAACGAGATCAACATCAACGTCGGTTGCCCCTCGGATCGGGTCCAAAACGGCCGTTTCGGCGCATGCCTGATGGCGGAGCCCAAACTGGTCGCAGACTGCGTGGCCGCTATGAAGGACGCCGTCGCGGTGCCGGTGACGGTCAAGACCCGAATCGGCATCGACGAGCGCGACAGCTATGGAGAGCTCGTGGATTTCGTCGGAGCCGTGACCGGGGCGGGCTGCGACGCACTCATCGTCCATGCCCGCAAGGCCTGGCTCGCCGGCTTGAGCCCGAAGGAGAATCGCGACATCCCGCCGCTGCGCTACGATGTCGTCGACCGTCTGAAGCGAGATTTCCCGAACCAGCAGATCGCGATCAACGGGGGAATCAAGACCCTGGAAGAGACAACGCGCTTCCTGAGGGCGCTCGACGGCGTCATGATCGGCCGCGAGGCCTACCACAACCCCTGGATCCTGGTCGAGGCGGATCGCATGATCTTCGGCGACGATCGACCCTTGCCGACCCGCCATGAGGTACTCGAAGCATTCCTGCCCTACGTGGCCCGCGAGCTGGCGGCGGGTCGGCCATTGAGCGCCATGAGCCGTCACATCCTGGGCCTCTTCCAAGGACAGCCGGGGGCGCGAGCCTGGCGGCGCCACCTGAGCGAGCAGGCCCATCGGTCGGGGGCAGGCATCGACGTCTTGACAGCGGTCCTGCCACCCCAGTGCGCTGCCGGCGACCTGCCCTAGTCGATCCGGATCGCAAGAGGCACCTTGGACTGGATCAGCCTCTCCTTGCTCTGCGCCTTCAGCCTGGCCAGCGCCGACGCCGCGAGCAAGGCCTGGCTGCAAGGCTTCTCGGCACGCGAGCTGGTGGTGGTGCGGTTCGGCATCGTCGGTCTTCTCATGACGCCGCTGCTGGCCGGAATGCCGCCGTTCTATGAGCTACCGCCGGCGTTCTGGCTCTGGATCGCGGTCCTGATCCCGCTTGAGCTGGTTGCGATGCTGCTCTATGTGGCGGCGATCCGTGACCATCCCTTGTCGCTCACCCTCCCCTATCTTGCCTTCACACCGGTCTTCGTCATCGGGGTCGCCTGGCTGCTGCTCGGAGAGACCGTGACCCTCCTGGGGGCAGCCGGGGTGTTTCTGGTCGTCGCCGGGGCCTGGCTGTTCAACAGCCGACACGCCAGCCTCAAGGACTGGCGGAGCTGGACCCGACCCTTCGCCGCAATCCTCACCGAGTCCGGATCGCGAATGATGCTGGGCGTCGCCGCCATCTACGCCGTGACCGCGACGCTCGGCAAGGGGGCAATGCGTCACATGGCTCCGGAGTATTTCGGTGCCTTCTATTTCGCCCTGCTCGGCCTGGCCGTCTTATTGGTCATCGTCCTGCCGCGCCCACGGGTCCTGCTCAAGCTCGCCAGCCGACCGGCACCCGTGCTGATCGTCGGGCTTCTCATGGCTGTCATGGTCTACACCCACTTCCTCGCACTGCAGCAGATCGAGGTCGCGTACATGATCGCCGTCAAGCGCACCAGCCTGCTCTTCGGGATCCTGTACGGGGCGCTTCTCTTCCGAGAGTCCGGACTCGGCGCGCGGTTGCCGGCAGGGGTGCTGATGCTCGGGGGGGTGGTGTTGATTCTTCTGTGACGGGGTTCGGGGTTCGGGGTTCGGGGTTCGGGGTTCGGGGTTCGGGG
>RRYU01003864.1_pt1 | contig 11088 bp, 9 predicted proteins | sample 2162651 | NCBI WGS metagenome assembly RRYU01 (sample SAMN10267283, study PRJNA491782) | microbial mat metagenome | isolation source: biomat in the production well | place: Japan: Minami-Kanto gas field, natural gas well KTG3 | collected 2017-06 | reverse complement strand
CGCCGTGGAAGGGGATGACATACTCCGTGGTGTATGGGAGCCAGGCCCACGTGCATGTCTCCGGCCACGCCGCCCAGGAGGAACTCAAGTTGGTGCTGGCGCTGCTGCGCCCGGAGTATGTCATCCCCTTCCACGGCGATTATCGCCATGTCATGCTCTACCGCAAACTGGCCACTAGCCTCAACGACATGTACACCGATGAGAATGTGCTGATCGCCGAGGGTGGCTCGATTATGGAGTTTGCCCCTGGCTTCGGCAAAATTACCGGCAAAGCCCCGGTGGGCTACATCTATGTGGACGGGACGACCGTAGGGGATGTGGGCAACGTCGTGGTGCGCGACCGCCAGATGTTGGCGAAGGATGGCATGTTGATCGTCGTGGTGAGTATTGATGCCACCACGGGCGAGTTGGTCGCCGGACCGGACGTGGTCTCTCGTGGCTTCGTCTACATGCGCCAGAGCCAGGATCTGATCGAGTCGACCAAGAATACGGTACGTACCGCGCTCACCAACCAGAATGGCGGGCGAGCCATCCAGGGCGACAGCCAGTTTGTCAGCCGCAAGATCAAGGATGTGGTGGGTGAATACCTCTACCGCGAGACGCGCCGCCGCCCCATGGTGTTGCCGGTGGTGATGGAGGTGTAGGTTAAAAGCTGGCGCTGCCTTCGATAGGCTCAGGCAGCGCCAGCGGCGCATCCGCTGCCTGAGCCTGTCGAAGGCAGTGTGCCCCAAGTTAGGGTTGCAACACAAACGGTGCTACCACGATCCGCCCACTCCTAATCCCCTGCCCGACCAAAGCCCACTGTCCGTACATATCGTTCTGTTCGGTACGTAGGCCAATCAGCACATAGCCGGTATCATCAGCGATGGCCTGGTAGGGCAGCGCACGGGTGGTGCCGTTGGGCAGGTTGTACCACATACTCACCGTCTCGTTCGGTTCATAGCCCTGAGCCTCGAAGCCGAGGATCGTGCCGGGAACACTCACATTCGGGTAGACCCGCCCGCTGGCGTTGACATTGGGCAACGTATTGCAGTCGCTCGGATCACCCTCGGCAACTGGCTCGGCGGGTGGGTTGTTCGCGGGCAAGCCGGGGCGCAGTTGGCAGGGAGCCAGTGCCGTACCGAGGAGACCCAGGCGCACACTGCTACCCGTCAGTTCAAAACGGGCGCGCTCGAAGTACTGCACCGTATAGTTGTTCCCATCATCAAGTTGCTCGGTAATCTCCTCGCTCAGCGGGAAACCGAAGATGTCCAGGCCACCGTGACCCTCCCAGAATCGTTGGAAGGCTCCGCGCAGGGTATGACCCGTTTCAGGGAAGTAGCGCACGTTGGGTTCGTTCGTTGCCGCTACCCGTGGAAAACCCAACTCGCGTATCTCCATGTAGTCAGCACCGATAAGCCCCAGGCCAACGAACGAACTGCTACCACTCGTGATGACCTCGAAGCGGGCGCGTTCAAAATACTGCACAATCCGCCCGTCGCTCTTCTGGATAAACTCTTCAGTAATTGGGTAGCCGAAGATCGCCAATCCACCCCGCGAATCCCAGTAGCTCCGGAAACTTCCACCAAGATAGTGACCTGTTTCGGGGAAGTAGTACTTGGAATCCTGGGCATGACTCATGCTTGGGGCAATACTCCCTAGCATGAGCAGGAACCCCAACAGGATCAGCAGACTCCTCCAACCGCGCTGTTTTGGTCGCATACTCACTCCTGTTCAATAGAAGAAGAATAGGGCATTTATGAGCCTTACTATAGCATGAACGACAAGCGTTGGGTAACGGGTATAATGCCCGTAACGGGCTTGCCCCTCTGGGTCGGATAGTTGGGGCTGTTTCCCAGACCTGCTTTTTTCTCTGATGTTGGCGGCTTCGCCGCATTGGCGTTGGGTTAAGGTAGCACCGGCTTCCAGCCGGTCATGACGCACCACCGACCGGCTGGAAGCCGGTGCTACCTTCGGGCTTAACCGAACACGTATGAGGCTTCGCCGCCCCCGCGCTTCACGCCGGGAGGCTTAACTTCACAACTGGCATGTAGCTGACGAGGTACCCATGATTCCCATCTTTGATAATCTTGAACGTGCGCGGGCTGGATTGTTGCGGCGCAGCCTGTTGGATGATGATGACGCCACGAGTGCGGCGGTTGCGGCGATTATTGCCGAGGTGCGGCGTGATGGGGATGCGGCGTTACGCCAGCTCACGGCGCGTTTTGATCAGGTGGAACTGACCCACCTAGAGGTACCGCCGCAGCGATGGGCCGAAGCGGCAGCCGCCATCCCCGCCGATCTGCGGGCGGCGTTGGAGTTGGCGGTGCAGGAGATTCGCACCTTCCACCAGCGCCAAGCACGCAACTCTTGGGTAGATTTTGGCGTCGAAGGAGCACGCGGCCAGTTGGTGTTGCCCCTGGAACGAGTCGGTATCTACGCCCCCGGCGGTGCCGCGCCCCTGCCCTCCTCGCTCATCCACGCGGCGGTGCCCGCGCAGGTGGCGGGGGTGCCGGAGATTATTGTCTGCTCGCCGCCCCAACGCGGAACGAGTGAACCCGCCGAGGTGGTGATGGCTGCTGCGCATATTGTGGGTGTCAGCCGCCTCTTTGCGGTTGGTGGTGCCCAGGCGATTGCGGCCATGGCCTATGGCACGGAGAGTGTGCCACGGGTAGATAAGATCGCTGGGCCGGGGAATCGCTTCGTTATTCAGGCTAAGCGGCTCGTCTTTGGCGCGGTGGACATCGAGAGCCTGCCCGGCCCCACCGAGACCCTGGTGATCGCCGATGCCGCCGCCAATCCGCGTCTGGCAGCGGCGGATCTGCTGGCTCAGGCTGAACATGTCGAGGCCAGCGCCATCCTGATCACCACCTCGCCGGATCTGGCTCAGGCGGTGCAGATGGAGGTGGGGCGGCAGTTGGAGGCACTCCCCGAACCGAATGCGCGTGCGGCAGCCGAGGCGGTGAGCCAGCGCGGCGGGATTGTGCTTGTACCCGATCTAGAGACGGCAATGGATCTCGCTAATGAGTATGGCCCCGAACACCTCTGTCTGCTCGTCGCCGACCCCTGGCCCTATGTGGGTAAGGTGCGCAATGCGGGCGGCATCTTCCTGGGCGAGGAGTCGTTTGAGGTGTTGGGCGACTATGTGGCTGGGCCGTCGCATATTATGCCCACCGAGGGCACCGCCCGCTTCGCCTCGCCAGTCAATGTGGATGATTTCCGCAAGGTGATCTCGCTGGTAGGACTCAACCGCACAGGGCTGGAGCGGATTGGGCCGGCGGCGCGCCGTATCGCCGAGGCCGAGGGGCTGTTTGCCCACGCGGCGGCAGTACGGGCTAGGTTCGAGGAGTAGTTGCGCGAAAAAAACCTGGGATGTGCCGCATGGCTTCGACAAGCTCAGCCAGCGGCGCGGTGGCTGAGCTTGTCGAAGCCACCGCGTCGCATTGCAGTTTTCTCATCTATCGAAAGGGACATTCATGGCCGGTTTCTTAGCAACCTTCATCGATCTTCTGTTTAATGTGCTCCTCTTCGCCATCCTGGGGCGGGTGCTCATCTCCTGGATAGATCCTATGGGGAATATGCGCATCAGCCAGATTCTGCGCGAGATTACCGAGCCGATCCTGGCTCCCTTGCGCAGTATCTTGCCACCGGTGGGGATGTTCGATCTCTCACCGATTGTGGCCATGTTGCTGTTGCAGATCCTGCATACGATGCTGCTACGGGCGATCTAGATGCGGCCAACACCTTCAACCAGCGACCGCTTTCTCTTGCTGGTCGTCTTTTTGGCTGGCGTGGGTACGCTCGGCATCGAGATGGTGATGCCGCGCTTGCTCGCCCCCTTCTTCGGCACGTCACAGCCAATCTGGGCGGTGGTGATCGGGATGACGCTGGTCTATCTGGCAATTGGGTATCGCCTGGGGGGTACGCTGGCAGATCGGCACCCCGATGAGCGCCTGCTCTACCGGCTGATAGCCTGGGCAGGGCTGATCTGCGCGGGTATCCCGTTAGTGGCGCGTCCGCTGCTCAGCCTCGCCCAGTTCTCGTTGCGCTACGTGGTGGCGGGCGGCTTCATCGGGGCGCTGCTGGTGGTGGTGCTGCTCTTTGCCGCCCCGGTCATCCTCATGGCGATGGTGGGGCCATTTGCGATCCGGCTCCAGATTCGCCGCTTCGAGGATGGAGTGGCGGCTGCTGGCCGCACGGCTGGCACCATCTCCGCGCTCTCGACGCTCGGCTCAATTGTGGGTACCTTCCTCACCGTCCTGCTGCTCATCCCCGCGATTGGTACCTCCGGCACGATCTTCCTCTTCGCCACCTTTCTCGTGCTGCTCGGCTTGGTGGGGCTGCGCGATTGGCGCTATGGCCTGATGTTGCTGGCGGTGCTGGGCTTGGCCGTGGCCTACTATACTCTGGGCAGCACGATCAAGAGCGCCGACTGCTACAACTGCACGCTCTTGGCCGAAGCCGAGTCGGAGTATAACTACATTCAGATCGCTCGCCAGAGCGTGGTCTATGCGAATGACACCGTAGACCCGCGCCATGTGCTGGTGCTGAATGAAGGCCAGGCCACCCATTCGATCTACCGCCTCAAGTACCGCCAAACCGGCGATCCGCTCGATCTGCTCACCGATGGCGGCCCCTGGGACTACTTCACCGTTGCGCCTTATGTCTACCCCGACCGCGATCCGGCGAGTGTCCAGAGTCTGGCGCTGCTCGGATCGGCGGCGGGGAGTATCCCCAAACAGTTCCTGGCCATCTACGGGCCAGAAACGATCATTGATGCGGTCGAGATTGACCCCCAGATTGTGGAGATGGGACGGGAATACTTCGATCTTGAAGACCAAGACCCGCGCTTCCCCAACTACACCACCCATATCGCCGATGCGCGAACCTGGATCGCCACTGCCGAGCGTACCTACGACGTGATCGGTATGGATGCCTACCACCAACCCTACATCCCCTTCCAACTCACCACGGTCGAGTTCTTCCAGCAGGTACGCGACCACCTCAACCCACAGGGGGTGGCGGTGGTGAATGCCGGACGGCCCGCCAGCGGCGATGACCGGCTCGTCAATGCGCTGGCCTCGACGATGCTGGCCGTCTTTCCCCAGGTCTATATGATTGACACGCGCTTCTCCAACGCCATCCTGATCGGCGTGAACGAGCCAGTGGGGGATGGTGTGCAGAACTTCACGGCCAATGCCGAGCGCATGTCCATCCAGGCGCTGCAATTGGTGATGTACTGGTCGGTAAACGAAGGCCGCTTCGGGCCGATCCGCGAGTTTAGCCCAGCCCAGGCGCGTTACCGCCCCTTCACCGATGATCATGCGCCGGTGGAGCAGTTGATAGACGGGCTGATCTTGAACGAAGTAACGAGGTAGAACAGGCAAAGGCATCTGGTATAATACGCAGCAGTATTGACCATGCAGGAGGCACACTGCCATGTCCGGCCATTCCAAATGGCATACCATCCGGCGCGCAAAGGGCGTCACCGACCAGCGCCGGGGCCAACTCTTTACCAAGCTTGCCCGCGATATTACCATCGCAGCCCGTGAGGGGGGCAGCGCCGATCCCGATCTCAATTTCCGCTTGCGTCTGGCCATAGACAAGGCCCGCGCCAACAATATGCCCAACGAGAATATCCAGCGCGCGGCCGAGCGGGGCGTTGGGAAGGGCAATGAAGCGGCACTCGAAGAGATCTACTACGAGGGCTATGCGCCCGGTGGCGTGGCCTTGATGATCGAGACCGCCACCGATAACCGCAACCGCACCAGTTCTGATGTGCGCTCGACGATCAATAAGGCCGGTGGCAACCCCGGCGAGCCCGGTTCGGTGGCCTGGATGTTCGAGATGAAGGGGCTGATCACCGTCAGCCTTGCCGGTACGAAGCTCGACCCCGATGATGTGCAGTTACAGGCGATTGATGCCGGTGCTGATGATGTCGAGGTCTCCGATGACACCTTGGAGATCTACTGCGAGTGGACGAGCCTGCACCTGGTACGCCAAGCCCTACTCGACCAGGGCATCCCCGTTACGGGAGCAGAAAAGACGATGCGCCCCAAGACGCTCGTGCAACCCGAAGAGAAGGATGCGCTCGCGGTGCTGCGGCTGATCGAGAAGCTCGAAGACCTCGATGATGTACAGAAGGTCTATTCCAATCTCGACATCACCGATGAGCTGGCGGCCACTTTTGAGTAGCCCCAACTGCCTCTATGCGCACCATCGGCATTGATCCCGGCACGGCCCGCATGGGCTGGGGGGTGGTGGAGAAACAGGGCGGCGACGTGCGCCTAGTTGAGTTTGGTGTCCTCACCACTCCCGCTGGAATGCCCCAGGCCGAGCGTCTCCACCACCTCTACGCCGGCTTAGTGCAGATTCTCCAGTGCCACCAACCACAGGCCGGCGCGGTCGAAGAGCTCTTCTTTGGCAAGAATGTGAATACGGCCATCAGTGTTGGCCAAGCCCGTGGAGTAGTGCTGCTGGCGCTGTACCAAGCCGGACTGAGCATCCACGAGTATAAGCCACTGGTGGTCAAACAGGCTCTCACCGGCTATGGTGGAGCTGACAAACGCCAAATGCAGGAGATGGTACGCATCACCCTAGGGCTGAGCAGCATCCCCCGCCCGGACGACGCCGCCGATGCGCTGGCAATTGCGATCTGCCACGCCTACACCAACCAGGTAGGGTAACTCGATGCCACCACGCCGCCGCGCCGGAGCCACCTGCGACTTCGAGGAGCTACGTCCCGGCCTCTTCATGATCCACAACCCGGCACTCAGTCCCGTCCTCCGTGGCGAAGGCGAGCGCGAGGGAGATCGCTTCCACCTCACGACATGGCGACGTGAGGGGCTGATCGCCCGCTTACGTACTCGCACCTTTGTAGTCCACACACTGCTCGATCAGGTGGGCGCACTACCCAATCTACCCGCACCGCCCCCAATAGGTGGCGCGTTCCTCCACGAACTAGCCCGCAACGAGCGCATCAGCTACTTCGCCCCCGATCCGCTCGGTTGGGAACCTGTAGCCACACCCACCCCCGGCAGCGCCGAGCTGCGTGAGGGCTGGATCGTGCGCCGCCGCCGCTCACGTGGCCTTGCCAGCTACGCCCAGATCCAGCATGGCAACTTCCTCGCCTGCGATGAGGATCGCGCCCTACGCCTCGGCTATGCCCAAGTAGCACCCATCACATTGAACATGCAGGAATCCATACTGCCCAACCTGCCCCTGCCACAAGCCCACCAGCACCTCTTGGGGCGCATCGCAACACCAACCCCACAGGGCTGGTTCGTGGCTCCTGAGGTTCTGCCCCTGGTAACGGCACTCTTGGCACGGTTAGGGGTTACTATTGAGCATGAAATACCCTCCTCTCCCGCAAGCGGGAGAGGAGGGCAGGGTGGTGAAGGCAAATCTACCGCCCCTGCTGCTGCTTCAACTCCGCAATCAATGCCTGAATCGCCAGGTAGGATGGTCGCGGACTCCAATCCGGATTGAGAATGGCAAACGACGCCTGCTCGTGCAGCGGATCGCCACGCTCACCCCACAGCACCGCAAAGTTGATGTTCCACAGGAACATATTCGTCACCCACGGGTACTGCTCATAGGTGCGCCGAATCGCCCCGGTAATATATTCAGCCTGCTGCTCCATGCTGACCTGGTTGCCAAACTCGTAGCCAGGGGTAGTATTCTGGGTGGCCCAGCCATACTCGGTGATCCACATCGGCTTATCGGCCATCCCATACTCTACCATCCACTTGTGTACCTCCTCAATATGCCGGAAGTAGAAGGTCGAGTGGGTCGTCCATCCATCCGCCGTACTGGGATTATCCGGCCAGTGGGTATCGGGCGGATTGGCCGAGCCACCCGGATGTACCGCCTGCACATCGAAGTAGTTACGCACCTCACCACCATTGTAGGTGTACATCGCCCGGTAGAACTCCTCGTCCGAGAGCGCAATCGCTGGGTTGGTAACGCCGCTAGACGATGATGCCGCAGCTAACACAATCGCATTCGGGTTGATGGCCTTGATGCGCGTGTAGGCTTCCTTGAGGATCTCAACATAGTGGCCGACATCCTCCGGCACAATGTTGCCACCATTCTCGTGAGCCAAGTTCGGCTCATTCCAGATCTCATAGGCGTCAATCTTGTCGCCATAACGCAAGACCATCATCTCCAGGAAGTTGCCCAACATCTTAGGATCATCGGGCAAGCCATTCGTCGCGTTATATGCCGTCGGCGACTGCACCACATTCACCAAGAGCCGCCGCCCGTAGGCATCCACCGTATTGACGATCTGGTCAAGCTCTTCCCAGCCATAGATCCCAGCCACCGGATCTTCAATATCGCGCCACACCACCTGCTGGCGCACCCAATCAAAACCAGCATTCTGGGTCAACTGCAATACTCGGTCACGGTCGGTATAGTAGAGATGACCCACAATCCCAAACTCCAGAACAGATTCTGTGGTTGGAGGAGGAGGAGGAATCTCAGGCAGAGCGGTTGGAGAGACCTCTACTGGCTCTGCCGTCGCTACCTCAGCAACCGTGGGTACAGGCGTAGCCACCGGATTAGCCGTATCCGGAGTAGCGATCACCGCTGCGGTAGGAATCGTTGCCGCCGGGGTAGCGGGTTGGTTATTGCCACACCCTACCAAGAGCGACACAAGCAAAAACAGCAGCAAAAGGCTGCTGTATCTAGGTAAAGAACGCTTCATGTTGATGCTCCACCAAACAAGTAGTGCGGAGTAGCGGCGTTAACCTACTACCCCGCACTACTACTTCTAATCCTTACTCATCCCCTGAATGCCATACCAAGCCGGACGTGGGCTCCAATCACCATTGATCACCCCAAACGACGCCTGCTCGTGCAGTTCGTTGCCCTGGTAGCGCCATGGCACAGCAAAATTCAGGTTCCAGACGAACATCGCCCCGACCCATGGTGCATAATCACGGCGACCGCGCTGGAAGCCGCGCACGATCCAATCCGACTGGGTCTGGAACGAGATACTATTACCATACTCGTACCCAGGCGTATTGTTCTGGGTCGCCCAACCAAACTCCGTCACCCAGATCTGCTTATCGGCCATACCATTCTGCACCAACACATTACGGATATCCTCAATGCGTCGGAAGTAGAACTCACGGCTCGTGCGCCAATTCGGACCAGGGCCGGGATTATCTGGCCACATCTGGTCGGGCGAGTTGTAGTGGCCACCCGGATGCACGCCAACCACATCCACATGGGTGCGGAACTTAGGATTGGCAGCCATTGAGGCCATGTAGGACGTATCGCTCAGCGCAATATCGGGGCGATTGGTCTCAGTCGAAGTAGGCGCACCACTCACCACAATCGCGTAGGGGTCGCTGGCCTTAATTGCATCATAGGCAGTGGCCAAGAGATCGACATAGTAGTCGGCACTAGCCACAGTCCCCCCCGTGCCACCAGCCGAGGCACAATCGCCACCATTCTCACAAGCGCGGTTCTGTTCATTCCAGATCTCATAGGCTGGGACACGACCCTTATAGCGTGCCGCCATCTGCCCCATAAAATCGGCAAACTTGGGGAAGTTCGCCCGAGTGGGCATACCGTGGCTCCCATTACTGGTGGCCCAACCCGGTGCTGCCACGATACTCAACATCAAACTGATCCCATTGGCCTGGGCATCATTGACGATATTGTCCAATTCACCCCAGTAAATTGCGCCCGAACGATCATGCAGATCCATCCAGCGCACCTGTTGGCGTATCCAAGTTATCCCTGAGTTCTTCGCGACTTGCATGACACGGGTACGATCCTGCCACGGCGTCCCCTGGCCATACAGGTGGGCATTATAGCCATACACAAACGGTGCAGGTAGTGCGTTGTCTGCCGAGCGGTAGTTGAAGGCACTATTGCCACGATGGTGGCTATCGCGGTACTCATTCCCCAGCAGACCAAGCAGAATCCGGTACTTCGGATCTGGTTCGTTAGGATGCCACTCCATGCGCTGGCGCTCGAAGTACTGCACCCAGTAGGTATTACCATCAGCGGCATTAACCTCTTGGAACTGCTCGGAGAGTGGCTTCCCAAAGACACTCAAGCCACCATTATTCATCCAGAAATCGCGGAAGGGTGCAGGGCTATTGCGCAGCGTATGGCCGGTATCAGCATCATACGTACCATCGCCCGGATCAGAGACGCGCTGGAAGGCTGCATCGGTACGTCCCTTCGCCAACTGCGTCCCCATCAGACGGCCCAGCACATAGTACTTATTGCCCTGCTGGCCAAAGTTCTCTGGATGCTCTTCGAGTACCGCTCGTTCAAAATACTGAACTCGATAGTACTGGCCAGGAGTAGTAAAACTCTCCTCAATGAAGGGCTGCGAGATGGGGTAGCCCAACACAAAGAGCGCATTAGGAGTATTCTTCCAATACTCCAAGAACCAATTAACCGCCGAGTGACCCGTCTCACCGAAGTAGCGTACCTGATATGGTGGGTAGGTAGCCGGAACACCCGCCTGAGCAGCACTAGGCTGCGGGCGTGCCGCAAGGGTCGCAACCGTTGCAACGAGCGCCAAAAGAAGTAGCAATCGCTTCGTCATACTCGCTCCTCAAGAGTTTCCTTCTCGTACACACAGACATCCTTGGCATGATTGTAGCAATAGTGGATGTAAACGATATGGCACGTTGCTGAAATCCACGTTACACGCCTATGACCGCGCCTGTTCGGCGAGGCGTAGCGCACGTTCAACGGCTTCAGCAGGCGTGGTGGCAAGGATGAGGGTATCCGGGTGGCGTGGATCACTCAAGTTCCACGTCTCCAGACCAATCACAGGGCGTCCACATGCACGGGCGAGGGCAATTTCGGAAAGGGTACCGTAGGCACCGCCCACGGCAATCACCACATCAGCAGACTGCACAATGATCGCGTTGCGGGCGTGGCTCATTCCGGTAGCCACCGCGATCTGCACATAGGGGTTGGCATCAACGCTCGTGTCACCGGCCATAATGCCCACGGTGACACCACCGGCAGCCAGGGCTCCTCGGCATGCTGCGGCCATCACTCCGGGGCCACCACCACAAATGAGGGTTGCACCATGAGCGGCCAGTAAACGCCCCACCTCTTCAGCAAGGGCGT
>RRYU01022388.1_pt1 | contig 11089 bp, 8 predicted proteins | sample 2162651 | NCBI WGS metagenome assembly RRYU01 (sample SAMN10267283, study PRJNA491782) | microbial mat metagenome | isolation source: biomat in the production well | place: Japan: Minami-Kanto gas field, natural gas well KTG3 | collected 2017-06 | reverse complement strand
TCTCGTGGGGACTTGCAAGTTTTTTTCATAGAAGTAAAAAGGCAAAAACGGCTTGATAGCTTGATGAATGTTTGGCAAAAACAAACAAATCAACAACTCAACATTCTTCAATGCACCGAGCATGAGATACACGGATCGTAACTCCTCACAACCATTTCGCAAAGCTGCTGTATCTCTTTATCGGTTTTTCCCTCTTCCAGAGCCTGAATGGTAAGGGCTTTCAGATCAATGTGTATGTTTGCGTTGTTCTGGGTTGTCGGTATGATGCAGTCGCCCTTGATAACCTTGCCTTTTTCATCCGTTTCCATATGATGGTAAAGAATGCCTCGCGGAGCTTCTACAGCACCGGTTGCTTTGCCGGCTTTGGGCGTCCATGCTGTTTTCAACTCCTGTAGCGGATCATCGAGCAGCATGTCGATCATGGTGATCGCGTCATGAACGATATGGTAACATTCGACCAGTTGGGCAATGTTGTTCATGAACGGATTATGATTGACCGGTTCAAGGCCGAATGTCGAAGCGGCTTCTTTGGCCTTCGGATGCAGGAACGCATAGTTGTTATTGAACCGGGCAAGTGCTCCGGCTGCAAAGGATTCCCTGCTGAGCTTCGTGAATTTGCTTGTTGTGAAATCTTCCTGATATTCGTTGGTCATCGCGAGATAGTCGTTCTCGTCTTTTCTGATGCCGTCTGTGGATAGCAGGTCTCCGCCGATAAAAGGGTAGGTACTGCCGTTGTGCAGGGAGACAAACTCGGTTTCCCGCACAAAATCGGGGATGGAAAGTGTCGTGCAAAATTCACTGGCGGCATCGAGGTCAGGCAGCACGCCTTCAAGCTGTTTTTTGAGCGCAGCGAGTTGTTTTTTCTCCGGCGCCTTGCTTACTCCTCCAAGAACAAGACTCACAGGATGGGTAAACCGCCCGGTTGTCAAAGCGCTGATGGCATTTCCCGCTTCTTTCAGACGCAATCCTGAGTGGACTATATCAGGGTGCGATGTAATCAGCGGCAACACGTTGGGTGTATTGACGAAGTCCGGGATAGCAAGAAAGAAAAGGTGCAATGCATGGCTTTGCAGGGTTTCGCCGTGCATCGCAAGCAGCCGGAGTTTTTCCGCTGCAGGCGGTACAGAGATTTCCATGGCGCGTTCCAGAGACCTGATGCTTGCCAGAGAATGGCTGATAGAGCAGATGCCGCAGATTCTCGAAGTGAGGAAAGGAACCCTTTCCGCGCTCATTTCCCTGACCATCATCTCGAAAAATCTCGGGGTTTCGACAACAGCCCAGGTCGCCTCGACCAGCTTGCCTTCCTGTATGGTTATATGAATATTGCCATGTCCCTCAACTCTTGTCAGGTGGTGGACATCGATATTGCAATCAACTTTTGTCATGACGGAATTCCTCGAAACAGTTATAAAATCCAAGTTTTTCATCAAGGTCTTCAAGACTCAGCTTCTGGTCGGCTACCAACTGCATGAACGACTCAAAGTTAATGTCATCTGCCGGACCGCGACAACCAAGACAGGCGGTTTTGCCGGTGGTACAGACCGCGTCGCAACCGGCTCTTGTTATAGGACCGAGACAAATCTCGCCGAGGTCGAACAGACAGGTGTTAAGCCGTTGCTTGCACTCGACGCATACCGGATATTTAGGCAATTCGATCATCGAGCCGGTGGCAATGCTTACAACAATCCGTTCAACTTCTTCTTTGGATACCGGACAGCCGGGGATTGAGAAGTCCACATCGACAACATCACTGATCCTGCGGACAGGCATGGTGTCAACCGGATGATTGCCGTAAACCTCGCTGACGGTTTCTTCGATCGGAAAGTTGTTTTTCAAACTGTTGACACCGCCGAAGCAGGCACAAGTCCCATAGGCTATCAGCACTTTGGCGTTTTTCCGTATGGTTTTAAGGCGTTCAACCTCATCCTCTCTGGTTATGCTTCCTTCAACCAGAGCGATATCATAGTCATCATGCCTTTCCGATGATATTTCGCGGAAGTTTCGGATATCGAGCAGTTCAAGGAAAGCAGGAAGGGTTGATTCCCGGTTGGCAAGCTGCAATTGACAGCCTTCACAACAGGTGAAATCAAATGAGCCCAGTTTAATTTTTTTATGAGAGAACCCGAGATGTTGCACGGCATACTCCTTAAATCGCTTCTTTAAGATTCATGACCGACCAGTAATCGAAAACCGGTCCGTCAACACAGGTAAATGTAGATCCAACCATACAGCGGCAGCATTTGCCCATTCCGCAGTGCATGCGCCGCTCAAGAGAGACAAACATACGGTTCATTGGAATGCCTTTTTTGTCAAGGTAATTACATACAAACTTGAACATGACCGGTGGTCCGCAGACTATGGCATAGGTGTTTTCAGGCTCTATGGAAATGTCATTGAAAAGTTCCGTAATCATTCCCGTTTTTCCATTCCACTCGGGCGATGCGTTTTCAACGATGGTGTGCAGGTTGATATGGTTGATTTTCTCCCATTCCTCAAACTGGTACGTGAAGAGCATCTGGGACGGCTCTTTTGTTCCATAGAGCATGTGTACGTTCCGGTATCGATCTCTGTGGTCGTTGATCCAGAAAAGTGGAGCTCGAAGCGGAGCGATTCCAAGTCCGCCTGCGACGAGAATGACATTCTTGTCCATCATTTCCTCCATTGGAAACGATGAACCGAACGGTCCCCGGATAGCGACACGGGAGCCTTTTTTTGCATCAAACAGAGCGCTGGTGACATGACCGGCTTTCCTGATACACAACTCTACCTGTTCGTTGTTGCTTGTCGAGCTTGAAATCGAGATAGGAACCTCGCCGTAACCCGGCACCTGCAGCATGAGAAACTGTCCGGGACGAAACCTGAATACATTTCTTTCGTCAGGATCGAGAATTCTGAGCTGAAAAAGCTTTTCCTGCTCTGTCAGGTTGACGATATTTGTTATACGGCATTTATAACCCCTTTCGGTCTGCATAACTGAAGACCTGAAGTGGAAATCCGGGGCGTTTTCTGCGAAAGGCTCCCGGTTTATGTCTTGGGCAGGGATTGTGAAACGCATATCATGCATGATTCTTTCTCCATTCTGAGGTCATTAATGACATCTTTGGGATTAATGTCGGCAAGGCAGGCTCGTCCGCATCTGTTGCACCCCACGCAGATCTGCTGATTGGCGTTTTCAGCAAACCCGAGGTAATGGTGATAGTAACGGTATTTCAGCCTGTCGCCGTTTTTCGGCCTGAAATTGTGTCCGCCGGCAACTTCAGCGAAATCCACAAGGTTGCAGGAGTACAATTGTTTTTGTCTGGACGATCCCTGCAGATCGGTATCGGGGCGGTCTTCCATGTTATAGCAGTAACAAGTGGGACAGACCATGGCACAGGTTCCGCAGTTAAGACATTTGTCTCCCCATTTTGTCCAGATGGGCGAGTCGAATTCGATATCGAGAAAACTTGGTAAACCGGTCACTTCGACATCGGTTTTGAAGCTTTGCTTGATCAGTTTACGGCGCTCGATAAGCTTGCAGTCGTCTTCATCGGTCGGATCCGTTACCTCAAACTCTTTCAGGTAGTTGTAAGCTTTGGATGAGTTGATGGAAAGGTAGTAACTGTCGCCGATGTCCGAGCAGAAAAGGTTAAACCCGCTTGTTACCGTGTGGTGGTTCATTGATTTGCAAAAACAATCGGGAAGAGGAAGGTGATCCATGCCGATAATAAAGGTGTTTTTGCGTCTTGCAAGGTAATGAGGCGACGGGAAATGTCCGTTGAGCAGAACGCTGTCGAGAATGTTTATGGCACTTATGTCGCAAGGCCTGAGGCCAATCAAAACCAGGGGTTTGGACTCATAGGCGACTTCCTGTTCCCAGTCACCGTCAGTGTAGGTGAAGTGCGAAAGATTCTCTCTGAAAGGCAGCAGAAAATGTTTTGCCGAGGAGTAGGTTACCGTATAGTCAAACACAATGTCACTGACAGCAGTAACTTCTGCGAACTGATATATCGGTTCCCCGTTTTTATCGGTATCAACCTGTTTTGGGCCGTATGAAAGGTTTGCCCTGACAAGGGCATCGATAAACCTTTCGAACTCCGGTTTTGCTATAACTTTGTAGATCATCGGTAAGACTCCGGTTCAAATGTGTTGTCGGCTGTGCCCAATGTACACTAAAAAAGTTCACTTCAAAAGGTAAACAATGCTCTGTAACAGAAAGTTGACACATTCGCTATTGAAATTGTGATGTGGCTTGGTTGCCGGATGGAATTGCGAGTACCGCTTCGCTGAAGCAGTGACAAGTTCTATGATCAGAAACCAAATCTCACCTTTTTTCCCGCTTGTTCTTTCGAAATTCCGGCTCCTGGTTTCTGGATTCAGGCTTCTTTTTTCTGTGTTTCCAGCACATACACGTTATCGTTTCTGCGGACTTTTTCTGCACAGGGTATGGTTACGAGTTCTCCTTTCAAAGCCGATTCGGCGGGTTGGTCGTCTACACGCAACGATTGGGCGATCAGGGCGACAAGCCCGGTTGTCGAGCCCTGTATAGTCAGCTTTTCGTTCAGGTGTATTCCTCGGGTATGAACCAGAATTTCAGCTACTCCTGCTTTGGGGTAGTATTTCCGTACTGTTCCGGTATAGACTTTTTTTTCTGTTGCAAGTGATCCATACTGTTTTGTCCAGGCATGGACAGGGCGTCCGAAGTAAAATCCTTTTGAAAAGCCCCGGTTATAGACTTTTTCCAGTTCTTTTGTCAGGTCTTTCGTCAGTGTTTCGAACTTCAGGCTGAAATTTTCTTCATGACCGTGCTCCATAGTGTAGTCGATTGCCTTCCGGTAACATGCTGTAGTAGTGTGGACATACTCAGGACTTCTGTTCCGGCCTTCAATTTTAAATCCGGTAACTCCGGCTTCGACAAGCTTGTCGATAAAACCGATGGTGCAAAGGTCTTTGGGGCTCATCACGGTATCGGTTCCGAGTTCCAGTTCATGGTCGTCTTCTGCATCGATAATTTTGTAGCTGCGTCTGCAAGGTTGCATACAGGCTCCGCGATTTGCCGAACGACCGAAAATGTCCTGTGAAAGAAAACATCTTCCCGAAACAGCCATGCACATGGCTCCATGAACAAAACTCTCGATGGCGACATCCAGGTTGTCCTGACGGATTCTGGCGGTGATGTCGCTGATCTGGTCGAGTGAGAGTTCTCTGGCGGGTACGATCATCCGGGCTCCGAGAGACTCGTAAAACCGCACTGCATTGTAATTGCTGACCGATGCCTGTGTTGAAATATGAATAGGCATCCCTGTTTTTCTGCACGCCTCAATAACAGAGAAGTCCCAGCAGATCACAGCATCGAGGCCGGATTCCTTCGCTGCTTCTACTGCTTTTTCCGCTTCACCGGTTTCTTTATCGTATATCACTGTATTCAGAGCCAGATAAGCCTTTGTGTTATGTTTTCCGCAAAGGTCGGCAATGTCGGCAAAATCATCGGTCGTGAAGTTTTTACTCGCGGCTCTCATGTTATAGCCCTCCGCACCGAAATAGACAGCGTCTGCACCTGCCTGAAGGGCAGCCAGTAACGACGTGCGGTCTCCTGCCGGAGCAATGAGTTCAAGCTTTCGGGTTGTGGTCATTGTCTTTGTTTGGCATTTGTCTCATATGACAATAGTGTATAAAAATTATCAGGAATTATGTAGAATGTTAGTGGTGAAGACGAATGGCTGTTTATGTTTTTGAATCATAATCGGGGCAAGCTTTACAATGAACGAACGTCTGGTTGCGAGGATTATCATCGCTTTGTCGGTTCTGCTTATCGTTTCTGAAACCGTAGTTATCACTCTGTACGGTATTCTTTTCGAACTTGTTTTTCTGCCGTTTGTCGTTTTTCTCGCTTCTCTCGGAGTATTATTCGGTATTACCCTTCTGAAAGGCAAACGTCCGGAAATCGAATCGGTTTCTACCAGGCGGGCACGTGCGATGAAAGACGAAAAGGTGCGCAAACTGCTGGACGGTTATGAGGTGGATGAGGAGTTTCTGCCCGGGAAGCGTAAAAAAAAGAGCAAGCGTCAGCGGAAACAGCAGGTTGCTGTGCCTGAAGGTGCGGAATCATTCGCCCGTCCGGCCGTGCCTGAGAACAGCAGGGATCCTTTCGAGGGGATAGACCCGAAACTGCGCAGCCTGGCTGAAGGTTTCGGTGGTTTTGAGCAGATGTTGCATAAAATAGAAGCTATGGACGCGGTTGCATACAAACGGCTGCAATATGCTCTGGAAATGCAGACGGTCGAAAAAGAGCAGCTTCTTCAGTCTGTCAGGAAAGCTCTTTTCAAAGTTTCCGGAGGGCGTTCCGGTTTGAGGGAATCGCTCGATCATGAAGAGATGGAGGAGTATATGGAACAGACTCTGACAGGAAGAAAACCGGGTGGTGACAGCGCAGGACAAACCTATTCTCTCGATATCAATATGGATGATATCGGAGGAAGGATGCCGCCGCCGGAAGAGTTTTCCCACAAGCCTGGAGACGTCATCGATCGATTTAAAAAGTCCCTCAAAAAGAAATGACAGAAGGCTCCTATCAGCAGGCGAGCAAAGGTCAGATAAAGCGTTTCGCGAAACTTCAGCTGAAAAAATATCGTGACAGGGAAGAGCTTTTTCTCGCAGAAGGGTTTCGAACCGTTACGGAACTGCTGAATCATTTGCCGGAAGAGAACTATCTGACAGCATTGTTTGTCGAGTCTGATCAACTGCGCAATATTCCGCATGAGGATTGGCTGCAGAAGAAGATATTCCTGATTGAGCCTGAAGAAGGCAATCGTCTTTCCGGTACAACCACTGCACAGGGGGTGACAGGGGTTTTCCGCCAGCAGAGAGGGCCGGAAATCGAATCGGTGTTGGGCGAAACAGAGGGGAGATCCCTGGTTATAGCTCTCGATGATGTTCAGGATCCCGGAAATGTCGGGACTATTGTGAGGACAGCGGCATGGTTCGGTGTTTCAGCTCTGTTGTGCGGGCCCGGAACTGCGGACAGATACAATCCGAAAGCGATAAGGGCTGGGGCGGGAAGCATTTTCTGTTTGCATCATTACAGCGTCCATGATCTTCAGAAAGAGCTTGGCAGGATGCGTCAAAAAGGTTATGGAATCTGTTGCTCATCGTTGCAGGGAACCGATTTTCGGGATTTTCGTTTGTGGCCCGAAAAGATGGTGCTTGTTATCGGCAATGAGGCGCAGGGGGTCAGAAAATCTATCCTGAATATGGCCGATTTTCGGGTTACCATACCGCATGGTAATGCCGAGCCTGGAGTCGAGTCACTGAATGCGGCTGTTTCCGCTGCGATCCTGATGGCAAAAATGTTCATGTAGACTTTTGCGGCTTTGCGCTTTTTTCTCTGCCTATGCTTTTTCTGTATTATACTTACTGTCAGGAGTTTTACACGATACGAAAGATATGAGGAGGCATGCATGAAAAAGTCATTGAGGATCCTGTTGCTTATTGCAGGTTTTGTCGCAATTCTTCCCCTTAATTCCTGTGTTGTCAATCGACCGGCAAGGCCGAGTTCTGATTTTGTCTGGGTTGTACCTCACAGATCTCCAGGAGGGTTTTTGATTCCCGGTCACTGGAAGTATATAGGCTCTCCACGACACAACAGGGCCTGGATTTCCGGTCATTATAATCGTTATGGGGACTGGGTGCCAGGGCACTGGAAAAAACTGCGTTCACCACGAAAGGGGGCAAAGTGGGTACCGGGTCACAGGACACCAAGCGGCAGATGGATTCCCGGTCATTGGCGTTACCGATAGGTTCAGATGCGGAGGTTTCTTTGGCTTACCCGGAGCCTCTGACAAGCAGAACAGGATAATCTGTTGTATCGATCAGTTTGTAAACGGTTTCAGGGTTTACGGTTTCCGTGTTGTCACTCAGCACAAGCAGGCCCGGTTCCGTCATGTGTATGCACTGCGCGAGCATGCTGCTGTCTGTCCACGGAACCATATGAAACTCATTTTTCGCCGTTTTCTCACCGATGATCATGGCAGCTTCGTTTTTCAGGGCCGCATGTCTCCGGACGTTGTTTCCCACAAGGAAAACATGCAGCGTGGTTTCTCTGCGTGCAATACCAAGTGCAGTTTCAAGTGCTCGTTTTGCACCGGCCGAACCATCATAGACAACAAGCAGGGGACTTCCGGGCTTATAGCCGGATCGGGTCAGCAATATATTGGTCTTTGCTTCCCGTATCGCTTTTCTGGCAGTTGAGCCAAGACCTCTTCGGCACACTGGAGTTCTTCCCGATCTGCCCATGGCGAGAAGATCGGTCTCAAGAGCGGCAGCAAGAACTTCTGAAGGAACCCGGCCGCGAAGTGTTCTGAACGAATGCGGAACGCTGAAACGTTCAGCGGTTTGTCTGAAAAGCTCGAAAGCTTCCTTTGCCTGATGTTTGAGCAGACGCTCCAGTTTCAGAGAGTCAAGAGGTTCACTGCGTGCAGTATGCATATGTATTTCCTGCGAGAACGGCAGCTCTGCCATTCGGATCAGGTTAATATCTTCTACAAATATGCCAAGCAGTTCGGCACCCAGCAGATCTGCTATCTCAGCAGCGGCAAAAAGCGATGCACGGCTGTGCGGGGAGCAGTCGATCGCAACGGCAATTCTTTTTATGGTCACCATTCTCGAACCCCCGGTCATGATTCCTCCGGGTTGTTATGGTTCGATTTTTCCGAGAGATTTTTCTGTTTTTCCGCCATGGATTTGAGTTTTTCAACGGCAAGCCCGTTGATGGTCTCTTTCGGATAACTGCCATCTTCAAGCTGTTTTCCGGCAGGGAAACCGGTCAGGATTTCTATACCTTCATCGATATGCGTCACCGGATAGATGACGAATTGGCCTTCTCTGACTGCTTTCACGACATCATCTCTGAGCATGAGGTTTCTGATGTTTGCTGCGGGAATGAGTACACCCTGATTTCCTGAAAGACCTCGTTGTTGACAGAGGTCGAAAAACCCTTCGATTTTTTCATTGACTCCTCCGATAGCCTGTATCTCTCCATATTGGTTGACAGAGCCGGTAACGGCGAAACACTGCTTAATCGGTTTGCCGGAAACGGCGGAAAGCAGGGCGTACAATTCGGCAGAGGAGGCGCTGTCGCCATCTACTCCGCCATAAGATTGTTCAAATACAAGAGTCGCGGAAAGCGATAGCGGTTGATCTCCGCCAAATCTGCCGCCAAGGAAACCGGAGAGAATCATCACGCCTTTCGAATGGATCGGGCCGCCCATTTCAACTTCCCTTTCGATATCGACGACCTCGCCTTTACCCATTTTGACTCTGGTTGTAATGCGGCTCGGTTTTCCAAAGCTCTGGTTCCCGAGTATATAGACCGACAGGCCATTGATCTGCCCGACTTTTTCCGATTCCGTGTCAATGAGGATGGTGTTCTGAAGAATTGCATCCTGTATTTTTTCCGGAATGCGCCCGGCCCGGTATCTTCTCGCATCGATCGCCTGCTGGACGTCGTGGCGTGTAATCAGATCATGGTTGTTTTCCGTTGCATAGTAATCTGATTCATTGACGAGATCGGTAATGCTCTGGATGTGTGTCGAGAGTTTACCCGAGTCACCCGAGAGTCTCGAACCGTATTCGATCATGCGAGCAACGGCATGCCTGTCGAGGTGTTTCAGTTTTTCGCGTTTGACAATCGAGCTGATAAAGCCGGCATAGGAGAGATGACTTTCCCGGTTTCGTTCCATCTCGTCGTCGAAATCTGCGGCAACCTTGAACAGCTCGTTAAAATCAGGGTCCCGGGCGCTGAGAAGATAGTAGAGGCTTCGCTCGCCCAGAAGAATGATTTTCGTGTCGAGCGGGACCGGTTCCGGATCAAGAGATACCGTGCTGGCCATCCCGTAAAGCTGTGCAAGTGATTCGATTCGGATTTGCCGGGTTCTGATCGCCTTTTTCAGAGCCTCGTACGCAAGCGGCTCAAGAAGAAGGCGTCTTGCACTGAGAATCAGGTATCCCCCGTTTGCACGGTGGAGCGCTCCCGGTTTAATCAGGGTGAAATCGGTGACAAGGGTGCCCATCTGGGCCAGGTGTTCTATATCTCCTACAAGGTTCTGGATTGAAGGTTTGTCTTCATAGATCACCGGTGCCCCTTCGGTCTTGCTGTTATCGATAACGACATTGACCCGATAATGGTTAAAGCTCCTGCCTCCGGTGCTTTTTCCCTGCCCCGGCAGAGGGATCATTTGCGGTGAAGGCGATTCTTTTTCGAGAAACTGACCGAAGTTTTCAACAACGTCCTTTTCGACTTCATTGAGATATGCGGTGACTGCTTTGTGATCCTTATGTTTTGTTTTCAGTTCGGTAAAAAGAGGCTCGACGGCAAAAGTGGCTACCTGGTGACTGAGTTCCTTGAGCTTTTCCTGCGTTTCGCGCTGCCACTTCGGAATCTGCATCATAATGGACTGCATGGATTCTTTCAGTGTGCTGATCTCCTTTTCGATGACTTCTTTTTCCTTTGGTTTCAGGCGCATGAACTCCTCGGCATTCACGACCTCCCCTTTTTTAACAGGAGCGAAAGCAAATCCTGAAGGTGTTCTGATAAGAGCGATGTTTTTTTCGGCGGCTTTTTTTTCAAGAGCCTCGATTTCAGAAGCTTGCTGTTCGTTAAGCTGTTCCTTGATGTTTTTTTCCTGTTCCTGGTACTCTTCGCTGCTGAAGGCACCGGGAATAACCGTCAACAGTCCCTCAATGAGCTGTTCCATGTCATGGCGGAACGCACAGGCTTTGCCTGCGGACATGCTTATAGCACGGGGCTGGCGCATGTTTTCAAAATTATACACATAGCACCAGTCTTCAGGGATCGGTTCCCCTGAAGCGGTTTCACGGAGATACTGTTCGAGAGTGGTTTGTTTTCCGGTGCCTGCCGGGCCGAGAGCGAATATGTTGAATCCGTTGTGCTTCATCCCGACGCCGAATCGAATCGCCTGCTGGGCCCGTTCCTGTCCGGAAATCTTTATTTCACCGTCAAGATCTTCAGTGCTTGCAAAAGAAAAGCTTTCCGGATCGCATTGCGTGTAGAGTTGTTCAGGATTGAGCGGTACGGGTGTTGGCATGATGTTCG
>RRYU01016564.1_pt1 | contig 11090 bp, 9 predicted proteins | sample 2162651 | NCBI WGS metagenome assembly RRYU01 (sample SAMN10267283, study PRJNA491782) | microbial mat metagenome | isolation source: biomat in the production well | place: Japan: Minami-Kanto gas field, natural gas well KTG3 | collected 2017-06 | reverse complement strand
TTTTTTTACCTGTTAGCCCTGTATCGTCATATGGATTTTCTGCTTCAGTATTTGAACTATCATTACCACTTGTATCTCCACCAGGGATATTGCCATCACCTGCCCTCGGACCAGAACCATCGCCCTCATTTTCTCCGACGTTTCCACTATTACCGCTTTTGCCATCGCCTCTATCTTTCAGTCCACCTTCGTCTTCAATAACTTGCCCTCCTGATGTGCCAGGTTCTAAATTAATTGAATTGCCGCTAATAATTTCAGTTCTGTAACGTAATGTAGCAACATCCATTTTAGCCAATTGAGATAATGCTTGATTCAACGCATCTTCCAATTTTTGATAGTGCTTCTCTTCAGTCTCTTTATTAATTGTATCGATTAAATCTTTAATTAAGTCTTCAAGATTAATTAAATATTGATAAAGAGCTTTAGATTTATCATTATTCTTAAAATCATTGCGTGCAATATTGGGATTAATAAAATCTTCCACTTCAACGTAACCTGTTAAATTGGGATGATTCCAAATAGTTTGTTTATTTTTTGAAATTTTAAAGGACCTAAGATCCTTTATTTCAGAAATGCGACGTCCTTTCGAAATTATCACGGGTCGTTTATTAATATCTTCTTTTTCCGTTATTTTGACAAATACTTTAATTGGATTAATCCCTAAATGATATTTCTTTGTGCCTCCTCTGGTAGATTTATACATTAACGCATCAACATCCTCTCTATAATAATCTCCGTGATACATATCATAGTCAAATGCTTTACAAACGTGGAATAATTCACTGTTTTGAAAAATATTTATTTCAATATTGTCTCGAGATAATAATAATTCAAAATGCTTTTCTATCTCATCAGCTAATTCTTGAAGGTTAATATCTTTCCAATTTGATTTTTCAAAATTCTTTAATATTACTTTTGTCCCTGATTTATGTTCAAAATACTGAGATAAACATTGTATTGGAGCAGAAATTTTAACATCTTCTAAATGATCTTTTCTTAGCTCTTTTCTATATAGTTTAACAATTTCAGGTTTATGGTTTTCAATTTTTGAAATTATTTCTATTACTTCACAAACAGCTAGAAATGAATATATGCCATACCCAAATTGTCCATTTGTCCAAGGCTGTTCTTTCTTATCTGAATTCCCAATTTCTCTGATGATCCTAAGTAGTCCATTTGTATCCATACCAGTACAATTATCAGTAATAATTATTTGTCCGGATTTTTTTGTGCTCCCGCTATATTCAACCTTTATTTCAATAGCTTTATTATAACTATTATTATTTGATTGATAATAAGATTCAGCGCTATCAATGGAATTATCGATGAATTCCATAAATACTCTACTGATCTCATTATACATAGAGGCAACATTCCCTAGAATTCTTGGTGATATATGAGGAGAGATTAATATATTTGTATTCATATTTATTATAGTTTAAAACTATTCCCCTTTTTAGTTTTAAATTGATTTTTACACGATCTTAATTCGTTATCTATGACAGACCAAATTTTTCTTAGCTGAGCATCGTCCCACTGATACATTCGTTTATTAGAACAATTAGAAATCAATCGAATATTGTCTAGTAACTTGTTTACTCTATATTCTGCAACACGCTTAAATCGATCTTCTTTTGTCTCTTTCATTGAAAAGCTCCAATATATACAAATTAATTACATCGATAATAAGACAATATTATTATATAATGCAATTATTAATTTATATAATACAATATTATGTATCATTATAATTAATATAGTGACATATATGTACAATATGATGCAGAAAAAAACTATCTATTTTAAAATAAAAGAATAAGACTGTTCACCTTATTCTTCTTCAAGCGTACTAATAGCTTTTTCTATCTGATCGCTATCAACGTGACTATAAACAGATGTTGTAGTAATTTGGCTAAAGAACAAAGAATGCAACCCTATTCTTTTTTCAAATACCTATACAATGTAGCTTTTGAAACTTGTAGAATCTCACATATTTCGTTTAATGAATTTGTTTTGTCAGTCAAAAGAGATTTAGCTAATGCTATTTTCTTGTCATCCATTATCTTAGGTCTACCGCCTATTCTTCCTCTTTTACGAGCTGCGTCTAGGCCGGCATTAGTTCTATCTCGAATGATATCTCTTTCAAATTCAGCTAATGCTCCAAAAATGTGGAAAATCAATTTACCGCCGGAGGTGCTAGTATCTATACTTTCTTGAATGCTTCGAAAGTAAGAGCCTTGATTATTGATTTGATTAATAGTTTCTATAAGATGTTTTAACGATCTGCCAAGTCTATCTAACCTCCACACAACTAAAGTATCTCCTTTGCGGATATAATTAAGTACTTCAGTTAATCCAACCCTATCATCTTTGGCACCGCTTGCTATATCTTTATAGATCTTATCACAGCCAACTCGTTTTAGTGCATCTAATTGTAGATCAAGGTTCTGATCACTAGTTGAAACTCGTACATATCCTATTAACATTTATTTCTCCATTTAATACATACTTCTTATGCCAATTAAATGAAGAAATCGCGAGTACCAAAAACGGTTAATAACGCCAGTTTTGAGATTTTAATTTTGAGATGAGTTTTGAGACATTATTTTGAGGTTATGAGACGAGTTTTGAGAAATATATAGAAAGTCTCAAAAATGGTGGGTTTTGATACGTCGATTTACAATGAATGTAGTCTAAGATAAATTACTTCTACAATTTTGTCTATATATTTATATAATTTTCTCAATCGTAATTAATGATAAAATCTTATACTTAGTAGTAAATTATTAATCATTTAAGTAAACATCCTCAAACAACACCAATACTTCAAGCATTGCTTGTAACATTTTTATGGTCAACCTCCTTTGTATTAATCAAATGGGGGTTAGTTGAAATTCCACCAATTACATTTGCAGGATTACGTTATGTATTAGCTTTTTTCTGTTTTCTACCATTTATAGCTAAAAAGAAATATGTCCTCGAAATAAAACAATTAAAGTTTACTCAGTGGAAAAAACTAATTATGCTGGGTTTAGTTTTCTACACATTTACACAGGGTGCCCAATTCTTAGGTTTGTCACTACTCCCTTCAGTTACGGTTCAATTAATGCTCAATTTTGCACCATTAATTGTGGCAATTTTGGGAATATTCTTTTTAAGTGAGAAACCATCAATTCAACAATGGGCAGGTGCATCACTTTTCATCGTTGGTGTTATAACATATTTCTTTCCTATTTCACTCATCGGAAACAAAGCAATTGGATTATTTGTTATGTTTATTGGCGCATTAAGCACTGCAGCATCGGCAATAATTGGACGCGATATTAATCGCAATCAAAATATTAGCCCTATAGTAATATCTTTTATTAGTATGGGAATTGGAGCATTTGTATTGTTAATTGTGGGAATCATAATGAGCGGTTTTCCGGTCGTAAGTTTTAAAGTTTGGATTATAATAATCTGGTTAGCTATTATCAATACTGCTTTGGCGTTTACATTATGGAATCAAACACTTCGTACATTAACTGCATTAGAATCAAGCATTATTGATGGAACAAGGCTTATTCAGATTGCAATTCTTACTTGGTATTTTCTTGGTGAAAACATAACATTTCAAGAAGGACTTGGGATGATTATTGCCGCAATTGGTGTTGTTCTTGTTCAAATAAGAAAGAAAAATAATAGTACTAGTTATATTAGTTAAACAAATTATACTATTCATTTAAATTGATCCAATAAAATAGCTTTTTCAATGGTTTTTGGAATGACTTGTTTAGCTTAGTAGCGGGGCGTTTTTGTCCCAAAAACGTGTCCCAAAACAAACGGGCTAATTTGAGCGTAACAAAAACGGTGGGTTTTAAGACCTTTGGTCTATGGAATTCACAATCATATAATTATTATTGATTACATAAAAAATAATAAATATTGACAAAAGCATATTATCTAATTAATATTGAATCCAATTAAAAAGGAGTGCTTCGTCCGAATATCAATAATTTCAAAAATAAAAATTGATTAATTAGATCACATAACATTGTCTGTCGCCTAATCGGTTCATAATTGAAACGAACGGGGGACCCAATCTTCAGGGGTGAATCTCAAAAAGAGAAGAGTACCTTTTCACTCTAACCCGTCAGCTAACTCCGTAGGCAATTTAAGGGACAGATGCTTTATTTTTTATAAGGCTGCAGACATAGGTGCAGCCTTTTTTAATGTATGGCAATAAGTTAAAAAAATAAAAATGAGGAGTTTAAAATGAATAAAATAATAGATAGACCTGTACCGATAGTTTTTATCTGGGTAGTAACAATCTTGGCAATTCTACTTTATTCGTTATTTAAGGGAATGATTCCGTTTTCCGGTCACGTTTTATTTTTAATAATTATTTGTTTTTTATGTGAATTGATGGATAGCAGTCTTGGTATGGGTTATGGAACAACCTTGACTCCCATTCTGTTGGCTATTGGTTATGAACCGTTACAAATAGTACCAACAATTCTATTTTCTGAATTTGTAAGCGGGTTATCTGCTTCGATTTTTCATCATCGCGCGGGCAATGTGGACTTTACATCGAAAAAATCGAAGCACAGAAATATTGCAGTTGTACTCGCATTAGGATCGGTTTTTGGAGTGTTGGTGGGTGTCAATTTGGCATTGGAAATTAATGCATTCACACTTAAGTTAATTATTGGAATTATTATCACGATAGCCGGTCTTTTTATATTATATTTTCTTAATCACTCCTTCACTTATAAGAAATGGAAGATGATCAGTATCGCAAGTGTCGCCTCATTCAATAAAGCATTGAGCGGTGGCGGATATGGACCGCTGTTAACAAGCGGACAAATTTTGAGTGGCGTTAATGGGAGAGCATCGGTGGCAATAACCTCATTTGCTGAATCTTTCACATGTTTTGCCGGGGTATTACTTTTTATGATAAAGGGACAATACTTAACTTTAGAACTGTTAATTCCTGTTAGTGTCGGTGCTTTGTTGTCCGTTCCGATATCCGCTAATATTGTTAGTAAGGTAAATGAGACGCAATTAAAACGCGCCATTGCGATAGTTACTATTGGATTAGGATTATTTACAATAATTAAAACATTATCATAAAATGAACAAATACATAATTAGAGTAATTTTAATTTACCTAACCTTAATTGTTAGTCAAGGATTGGCGCAAGATAATTGGGAATATAGGAGTAACTATGAAATCATATTTTCTACAACTGAGGATATTGACTTTAAGATCAAACCAAAATTTTGGTTTAATGGAATGATAAATGATATCTATAGTAGCGATGTTGAAATTGGCGTTGATAAGAAGCTAAACAAATGGTTGAGCGTAAGTCCCTATTATCGTCATATTGTGCTATTCAAAGAAAATGATAAGCTAACAGAATATCGACCGCAAGTCGATGTTACGGTTAATCAAAAGGTAAGGGATATTTCTTTTCAATCAAGGAATAGGTTGGAATATCGGATAAGAGAAAGTAATAACTCATTTAGATACAGAAATAAACTGACAATCAAATTACCGGATATTTTTGATAAGGGCTTCCGGTTAAGCCTTTCAGAAGAACCATTCTTTGATTGTAAGAAAAGAGAGATCGATAAAAATCGGGTCTATGCCAATTTCAGTTTTCCATTGAAAAATAATTTCACCATAGATTTATTTTACATTTTAGAGCATGCTAAAAAAGATGACAATTGGAATTACGTCAATGTTTTTGGAACAACTTTAAAGTATAGAATATGAAACAATACAAATAATTATTAATAGCGGTTTATAATATATCTACATAATAATAATTTGTAAATTTAACATAATTTTCGGAGGGTAAGTCATGAATCTTCGAGCTAGAATCACATTTGGTTTTCTAATAATCGTATTTGTCATGGCCGGTGTGGCCGGTATTATAATTTGGCAAGAATCAAATATGCATAAAGCGTTTCAGCGTGCATCACAAATCAGTGAAATTGAAAAATACTTTTTAGAATGCCGAAGGCAGGAAAAGAACTTTATAATACGTCACGACACTTTGTCAGTCAAGTTGTTCACAGCAAATTATGATACACTCAATAAACTGATTGTAGGATTGCATGATAATGGCTGCACCGAGCAAATGGTTAAGAATCTAACAGTTCTGCAAGAAAAACTTGACGGTTATTATTTAAAATTCGATGATATAGTTAAATCAGGTCAAGTTGCTATCGATGAAGCAAAGATGCAGAGTGAAGTAATCTTAGCCCGAGAGATACATAAGTTGATTGATGAAATGAAAGCCATTACCAAGCAACAATTCGATAACGCCTATGCGGTTACTAATAACGTTAATATTTTTTCAATATTAATCGGATTGTTTCTCTCTGTGGTAATAGCAGGTTTTATTTCAACCAAGATATTGGAAATACTCGGCAGTCCGGACGATTATTTAACTACTAATAGATAAATTTATTGGAAGAATTAAAATATTAATAATTGTACTATGGTTAGTTACCTCTTATACTCTTTTTTCGGAATATGAATGATACTATTTCAAATAGACTGGCTTTCGGATATTAATATTGTATCATTTGAACATCGTTTTTATATAACTCAAGGTGGTGTTTTTAATTTGGTAATATTATTATTCTATAAAAGATATAAAGTATAATTAAATATATGAGTCATTATCTCCCAAAAATAATCGTAACTGGTGCCTCAGGATTTGTAGGACGGTATCTATTAGCATATTTAAAAGAAAATTATTTAATTTATGCATTGGCTAGGAAAACACAGCAGAAAGCCCGTGTCCCTATTCATAATAATATTAAATGGATAATCGTAGATATTGCAAATGAAAAACAACTTGCAATTGAGATTCAAAATATACAGAGGGAGGGTACTATTGATTTTGTAATCCATTTAGCAGCTTATTATGATTTTGACAATAAAGCTGATCCAGAGTATGAGCGCACAAATGTACTTGGGACTGAATTATTATTAAAATATGCTCAACAGTTATCACCAAAAAGATTTATTTTTTCAAGTTCTATTGCCGCTTGCAATTTTCCAAATGATGGAGAATCACTAAATGAAACCACACCCGCTAATGCTAATATCCCATATGCAGTAAGTAAACAAAAAGGGGAATTATTAGTAACTGAATACTCTCAATATTTTCCATGCTCAATTGTACGTTTTGCTGCTGTTTATAGCGACTGGTGCGAGTATGGTCCACTATACATATTTTTAAAAACATGGCTTTCAAGAAGTTGGAATAGTAGGATTTTAGGTGGTAAAGGAGAATCTGCAGTACCATATATTCATGAATACTGTCTGTGTAAGCTTATAATTGCCATATTATTAAAAACGAATGAATTACCTCAGATTGATATTTATATAGCCAGCCCAAATGGTTCTACATCGCATAAAACATTATATGAAATTGGAACTACACACTATTATGGGAAGATAAAGCACCCTCTTAAAATACCTAAATTGATTGCTCAAGTTGGTGTCCGCCTAAGGTATTGGGTTGGTTCATTAATAGGTAAGAAACCATTTGAAAGACCATGGATGGTAGATTATTTCAACTTAAAATTAACAACAGATGCATCTTACACAATGAAAACTTTAAATTGGGAGCCAAATCCACGTAGACTGATTGAACGTCGATTACTATATTTAATTGAACGGATGCGCAGTATGCCATTAGAGTGGCACGCTAGAAACCAAGCTACTTTGAAGATTAATTCTATTGCTCGACCAAATCTTTTAATCTCTAACGTGCTTATGAATTTGGAAACTGAAATCACAGATGAAATATTCACACATATATTCCAAAATAAAAACAAAGAATTGTATCTGAACTATCAGTTGATGGATACACACTATTTGGCTTGGTACATAGGTATAATCTATAATCTTATAATGACCTCTGTCCGAACAGGTAATCGGTTATCTTTAGTAAATTATGCTCACTCTTTAGCCATGATTCGCAAACACGAGGGATTTAATTGTAAAGCTGTATGTCAAGCCATTATGGATGTAAAAGAAATAATTTTAAAACATTTAATAGATTCACCTGAATTGAATAAAATTGAAGGTTTTATACGGGACACTATTGGACTTTCGATTCAAATGATGCTTGATGAAATTATTGATACATATGAATTATGATCATAGTAGATCTTTCAATTTTTAAAATGCTATTGAGAGACTTAATAATTTAACTAAATAGTTTTAAAAATAATTTAAATAATGTATCATTCATTGTGTTTTTTAAATACATTATACGCTGCTGGGAAAGGTTTAATTGCTCTATCAATTATTCCTAATATAAATGCTATAGAAACACCGTAGTTAGTGATGGGAATCTGCTTTAATGCAGCATTATTAAGTCGAGTTAGCATTTCCTTTCGATTTAAGGTGCAGGCTCCACAGTGGATAATTAATTTATATTCATCTAAATTATTCGGGAAATCGTGTCCTTGTACATGAGTGAAGTTCAAATTACCCCCAATGTGATGGTTCAGCCATTGAGGTATTTTCACACGGCCGATATCGTCACCAAGTGGATGATGACTACAAGCTTCTGCAACAAGTATATTATCTCCAGGTTTCAACGTATTAATAGACAAAGCCCCAGCGACCATCGTTTCGAGATTGCCCTTCAAACGGGCAAATAGAATTGAAAAGGATGTAAGGGGTATTTCTAATGGAGTTTCAGCCGCAATTTTCTTAAATGCCTGCGAATCAGTCACAACAAGACTGGGCGCTTTGTTCATTCTTTTCAGGACAGTAATGAAATCATTCTCTTTAGTAATAATACACCAGGAATTATGATCTAGTGCATCCCTGATGGTCTGTACCTGTGGCAGTATCAAACGGCCTTTGGGAGCTTCCATATCAATCGGTACTACCAGCACTACAGGTTCTCCCGGTGGGATCAAATCTCCAACAATCCCCGGTTTTACTGTGGAATGTTCTGAAAGACTATTTATAATTGCAGAGCGTAGATTTTTCAATCCATAACCTGTAACTGCTGATACAAACACAATCGGAACTGTAATATCAGAGAATTTACTTAAAGTGTTTTCACAAATTTCACCGTATAAATCAGTCTTATTGAAAACGGCAATGGCGGGAACCCCAATTTTATATAAATCGTTCATCAGTTCCAGTTCTAATGTACCCCAGCTATCAACAGTACCGACAATCAAAATCAAATCTATGCGATCTAATATTTCTTTTGATTTTTTTATACGCAAACTACCAAGTACTCCTTCATCATCCAATCCTGCAGTATCAATAAAAAGTACAGGGCCTAATGGCTGCAGTTCCATAGCTTTCTCAACTGGATCGGTAGTAGTACCAGCAGTCTCCGATACAATAGAAACCAACTGGTTTGTAAGCGCATTAAGTAACGAAGATTTGCCTTCATTCCTACGACCCATAATTCCGATTTGTAAGCGCATTCCCTTTGGAGTACTTTTCATTAGATTTCTCTATTTTTAAAGATTTTATTGTGTGCTATATTTAATTACTTCTAATTATTAAAAATAAAGGTCCCGCTTTTCAGATGTGCGAATTTCTTGGAGTCTTTGTCGTACTTTATTCTTGATAGTGCCTTCTTCCATTTTTGCCATTTCATTATCGATGTGTTGTAATCCGACTCTTTTAGTTTCTAAGGATGAGAAGTCCTCCAGGTATTCCGCCAGTGTCAGTATAGCATTGGGAGTACAAAATTTGTTGATAAAACCGGGAATTGCATACTCCATGAAATGTTCGCCGGTACGCCCCAAGCGGTAACATGCTGTGCAGAAACTTGGCGTGTAATTATTGCTGATGAGTTCTCCCATTATTTCATCTAGTGAGCGAATATCTCCAAGCTCGAACTGTTCTTTGTTGCGGACCTGAGTATCTCCGAATTCTGTATAGCCGCCTAATTCAATGCGACTACCTGCATCAATCTGTGATACTCCAAATGCCATTACTTCTCGTCTGATCTCGGGTGATTCCCGGGCAGTTAGTATCATACCGGTATATGGCATAGAAAGACGTAGAATGGCGATTAGTCTTTTGAAGTCCGCATTGGAAACCAGTGGAAATTTACTCAGATCAACCCCATCTGCTGGTTGCAGACGTGGAAAGCTAATGGTATGAGGCCCAACTCCGAATTCATTTTGCAGAAAACGGCCATGCTCTACCATGGCGAGCACTTCAAAACGCCAGTCATAAAGTCCGAACAATGCTCCAATCCCCACATCATCAATTTTCGCTTCCATAGCACGGTTGTGGGAATCTAATCGGTAAAGATAATCTCCCTTACGGGTATTGACAGGATGTACTTTGCGGTATGTCTCATGGTGGTAGGTCTCCTGAAATACTTGGTAAGTACCAATACCTGATTCTTTTACTATTTTATAACCATCTACATCAAGTGGAGCCGCATTTATATTTATCCTGCGAATTTCACCATGATGCGTACTAGCTGAATAGGCGGTTCTAACAGAATCAGCAATAAACTGTGCATCATAACTTGGGTGCTCACCAAATACTAAAATCAGACGTTTGTGTCCTTCCCGTTCTAGGGCTGAAACTTGCGATACAATCTCTTGTGGGGAAAGCGTACGGCGCACTGCGGAAGAATTCGAACGCTGGAATCCGCAGTATTTACAATCATTAATGCATAAATTTCCAATATACAGTGGTGCAAAAAGAACAATGCGATTACCATATACTTTTTTCTTTAGACTTCTGGCTTCGGAGAAGATTTCTTCGATTTGTTCCGCATCTGTGGTTCGCAATAGAACTGATGTCTCCTCTGGTAACAAGGGTTCAAGTGAAGCGGATTTGTCCAAAGTGTCTCTGACCTGCTGCTTGTCAGGCGCAGACTGATTGATCAGTGAAGTGATGTATTCATCATTAATAAAGTCTTGGGCGTGTTTGCTTTTATTCATTTTAGGTAGCAGACTCATACATATTCCTTAATCGTATTTCTAGGTATATTATTGAAATGTACAGAATCTCCTGGTCCTCTACCGATTTTCCTGCTGGCTTGATAGATACTGTTCATTATCATATCATCCTGCTTCTTTGGTGA
>RRYU01022756.1_pt1 | contig 11107 bp, 9 predicted proteins | sample 2162651 | NCBI WGS metagenome assembly RRYU01 (sample SAMN10267283, study PRJNA491782) | microbial mat metagenome | isolation source: biomat in the production well | place: Japan: Minami-Kanto gas field, natural gas well KTG3 | collected 2017-06 | reverse complement strand
CTGACACAGCAGATGGATCTTTTAAACGGAATGATGACGAGGGACAAATAAATGAATGCCTATATGAATAAATATCAGAATAATCAGATACTGACTGCCTCCCCTGAGCAAATTCTGATCATGCTTTATGACGGAGCGATCCGGTTTTGTAATCAGGCGATCCAGGCTATGGCGGATGAAGACAAAAAGGTGCAGGCAGAAAAGATCAGTCGAACAGTCGCGATCATTTGTGAGTTTGCAAATACTCTGGACCATGAAATCGGAGGTGAAATCGCAGCTGATCTTGATGCGCTGTATACCTACATGATCAATGAGTTGACCCGAGCCAACCTTGACGATGAGCCTAAGGCTCTGGAGACAGTCATCAACCTGCTTTCTGAGTTGCGTGAGGCCTGGGTTGAGGCCGCAAAGATCAATTCCCGGGAAAAGCTTGCCCAGCAGGAATCTACCGGCTCAGGAATTGTTGCAGCATTCTAGGAGTTTATGATGTCCGCGCCTCTACAGCATACGGAGAAATTGCTCGCATTTTCAGTCGAGCAATATCGTGAATTATTCCAACACGCTGAAAAGTTGCTCGAAATTATAGATACCTGTGCATACGCCAAGGTTTCTGAGCATGCAGCCAAATTACAGGAACTACAAGCGGCGGCCATTCAACAGGATGAATTGCTCATGCCTTTGTTCAATGATCAGATTACCGACTGGACAAACCACACTCTCTACCGAACAAGACACGAATTCATCAATACTATTATTAAGTTGAACGAGTTGATTTTGCCAAAAATACATGGCATGATGGCGGCTACCTCAGCTGAACTTGGGCAAATGCAAGGTAGCCGAGTCGCTGTCGTTGGTTATACGTCACCTAAAACTGACCAGCGTGGATTAAGGGGAATTGGTTAATCAACTGATCTGCTTTTCAGGTCCTTTCACGGGTCATTCATGTCAGCATTAGATCACCTCAAAGAATATCGGGTCATCCAGATTACACTCCCACGCCAAGATGCAGAATCATCGGTTGTCGACTGTGTCGCTCTGGCCAAAGATCCACCTCATTTTGAAGTCACCTTTCTGCCGAACCAACTTCAAGCAGAGACCCTTGATGAGCAGGCAAAAGACTATCGTATTTCTTTTTCAACACCTAACGGCGTTATCCAGAATATCACTGCTGAAGTCGTCGAAATCCTTAGTGACAATAAACTACAGCTGCGCATGCTGGAAACATCCAGCCAAACTCAAAAACGGGCTTATTTCCGGGTTGACGCCTCCCTGTCAGTCAGTTATTGGCCAATCGATGCCGAGGATGGCAACGCCCAATCGATACAGGCACCTGTTAATCTTAGCGGCGGCGGGATGCGAATCCCGGTAAAAGAAGCGATGCCCGATGGGAGCAAGGTCGGTCTCGAGATCATCCTTGATGTACCTCAGCCGAGGGTTATCGAATGCATGGCCGTAGTCGTTAGATCTTTTTCTCTGGGCGGAGAGACGCAATTAGCCTTACGATTTATTGACATTGAAGAGGACGATCGGGATGCCCTTGTTGCCTATTGTTTCGCTGAACAGCGCAAGCAGTTGCGACTGAAGGTTCACATGATGGGGATCAGTAGCTAGTATCTTTTATACCCTACCCTCGCAAGTTCAGGGCAGGTTATGAATAAAAGACGCCAGATATCTATAAAACAGGTCATTGAGCAGAGTCCGCTTTATATCAGAAACGGGCTCTTTGCTGTTTATAAGCTTGCAATCGCTACCCCGCCAGGGAGTTCATAGCCGAAAGCTAGCGACATCTGTGGTGTTGACGGCAAAAAGACTTGGGTCGAGTTACGACCATTGCTTTTTGCCTGGTAGAGTGCGGAATCAGCTTCTCCGACCAGCTCATAAGCGCCAGACTTTCGTGTACCATCAAAACAGGTCAAACCGATACTTGCCGTCAGAGCAGATTTATTTTGCCAAAGAGTCTCTGATAACCTGGCAAATTGCTCATGAAGCCGCTCTGCAAGACGCCTGGAACTGACTGCCGTTGCCTCAGGCAGGATAATCGCAAATTCTTCACCCCCATAGCGACAGACGACATCAGCATCCCGTACTGCCTCAATGAGTGTTCTGGCGACAGCCTTTAGAATCGTATCCCCAGCCTGATGCCCATAACAATCGTTGAACCACTTAAAATGATCCAGATCTATCAACATCAAAGAAAATGAGATTCCACTGCGCCTGCTTCGCGCAACTTCCTGAGCGAGGCGCAAATCAAATGCGGCCCGATTTTCAAGACCGGTCAGGGGATCATTCAAGGCAATTTTGGCAATTTCTGCCCGGCGATTTCGCAAGTTTGCAATCTGTTCTGAGCGCTTGATATGGCCACGGATTCTTGCCGCCAGTTCATCGGTTGGCGTAACAAAAGTGACGCTATCACAAGCACCAAGCTCCAGCCCTCGCAAACGCTGGGTTGATTCCTCTTCTTTCGTAAATACCAGCAACGGAATGTCGGTCCATGCCGGATTATGAGACAAGACATCAAGCCACTCAGTCGGATCATCGATAGTGCCAAAAGCCCAGAAAATCATATGGACATTCTGACGCTGGAGTTCAGCAATAGCAGAATCCCCACTAGAGCAGACCAGCGTCTTTGAAAAGATCCCCGTCTTCACAATTTTCTGTTCCAGAGCTCCACGCGGCGGATCATTTGTCGAAATAATAAGGGCAGTTGCTTCCATCTGTTGGTCCCTTTCGCTTGATTCTCACAAAGCCAACTTTGTATCTCTATCGACAGGTTCCAGACACATCTTAAGACAAAGCTAATTCTTGACAAGATTTATGTTAGCTATTTTTGTGCCATCAATAGCAGTTCACATAAAAGTCGTTTATAATTAAATAGTTGAAACTTTTTGGCAGAAGTATCTTAACTATAGACAGGGGCTGCCTTCTCAAGTGGCACTATTTTGACAGTCTATCAATATACAGGTTCATTAAAGAGTCCGGCTCAGACAACCGATAGAGACCTATGACAATCGTAAATCCACTGACATCCTCAAATCTGGTCGTTCAATCCGCTGTCACGACCGCTCGTCCTGAAGAACGTCAAAACAATCTGCGCATTGAACAGATTGTGCGCGCAACTGTTGTCGAAGGAGGTTTGGATCGGGTCCTGCTTGAAATGAAACATCAAAAATTCTGGGTTCAGTCCGAACAAAAACTGCAAACCGGTCAGCAACTTGAACTGCAGGTGCTTACGACCCACCCGAAAATCTCGTTTAAACTCCTCACTCCTCCGTTGGAAAATCGCTTGACCACACTCCTGCCTCTGCTGGCAAAACCTTTTAACTGGAACGGGCTTTTGCAGCAGATCCAGCAAGGGATCACCCCTCAATCTGAACCGATGAAACTTGTCCTTGCCCAACTCTCTGTCCTGTTGCGGCCGAAAACAGAGATTCCTGCCAAAGACCTGGCAGGAATCTCTGCAAAACTTGAGCAACTAAAATCTTCCGAGTTATTACTCTCAAGCCAAAATGGGCCGCGTCTGGCCGCAACATTTGAACAACTCATCAGTACGATAAATTTGCGCGATGACTCTTTAAAACTGCCGCAACAATTAAACGAGATCGCAATGCAGATTCGCCAGCAACCTGAAGCCATGCTAAAACTCATAAAAATCGATCAGGATAAAATTGCAGACCTTCTGAAACAGATCGAGAATCCTCAAAAACCGATCGAGGTGGAACAGGCGCGCCGCCTGGCAAGCGAACTGAAGGCACTCTTGTCAACAAACCCCTCTCAGCTGCCACATATATCAGAGCGTGCAACTCGCGAGCTGCAAAATATTATTAATCCTCAACTCAGGATGCACAAGCTATCGCCTGCAGTTCTCGAGCATATGAAAGAGCTGACGGTTCAACTTCAGGTTGCTTTTACAGAAAGAACTGACTGGCCACAGGATTTACAAGAACGTATTCAACAGATTCTCAACCGGCTGCAACCATTGATTGCAGAGCCCGAGATCCTGAAGCAAGAAGGAAAACTGGGGATCCTATCCCAACTATTAGGACTGAAGCTCGAGGCAGAACTCTTACGCGGGCGGACACAGGATGCACTCAGCAGCCTCAAACTGGCACTCCTAAGTGAACCCGGCGAATTAGGTCCAAAAGGCGAAGAAGCTTTGCATCGTCTCGAACTATTTCAAATTTGCCGAGTTCGACTGGCTGAACAGGGAATAACTTTTGTCCCCTTACCGCTCCCTTTTCTCGAAGAGGGGTTTCTATTTATTGATGAAGATGGCCACCAGGGTCAAAAAGACAAAAGCTCAGGAAGCACACAACTATCGGTCCATTTAAGGTTGTCCTCCCTGGGGAATCTACGCATTGACGTTCTATCCGATTCAGCAGGGATGCTATTACGCCTTGCCTGCGAAGATCATCAGCGGCTAGATTTTCTTAAGTCGATCAGCAATCTTTTGCAAGAACGTCTTCAACAATTCGATATTCGCAGCATCAACTTTACAATTGGGGCTGAATCACCCGCCCAGATATTGTTAAAAAAAATCTTGCCAAACGCACATGGAATGCTGGATGCCAGGGTTTAGACTATGAATGAAAAATCAAAAACACCTAAACAGGCGGTTGCGCTCAGCTATGAACAACAATATGGAAATGCACCCAAAGTGGTTGCCAGTGGTCGGGGCGAGATTGCGCAAAAGATTATCGAAGCTGCAGATCGTGCCGGGATAGATATTGTCGAAGACCCTGACCTTCTCGAGGTTCTGGGAAAGGTCCCTGTCGGAGAGGAGATCCCCCCTCAACTCTTCCATGCCGTTGCTGAAATCCTTGCTTTTGTGTATCAGGCCAACAACCGCTACGCAGCCCGTTAAGCGCGATTTACCGGTAACGAATCTCCCCTGAAAAACCCTTTACACCTGTCAACCCTTAGTGTATCTTGTTCCGCCTGCGGAGAGGTGACCGAGAGGCCGATGGTGCTCGCCTGGAAAGCGGGTGTAGTGCAAGCTACCGGGGGTTCGAATCCCCCCCTCTCCGCCATTATAAATTAAATGAATCTCTCCTTGGGGATTCGAAGCGGAGTGAAGCGCTGACTTAATGTCAGAAGAGCGGCCTGGATGGCCGCGTCAGCGAACGCAGGGGAGGTTACGCAGGAGTCGCCGTGATGGCGATGACGGAGTAACCGAATCCCCCCTCTCCGCCATGTTTCACTAGACTGATGAAAAACGCCGATCTGCTGCGTTACCCTCAGCCCGCCTTAACGATGTACCATTGAGGTACATCTTATTCGGCTGGCTTTCGGGCGCCTTGCATCTCGGCATTTTTGATCAGCCCTGGGAAAGATCACTTTAGATCTAAGCGACTCTGCGTTAGTATGATTTTCTTGATGGCAGTCTGAGCTTTAAATGGTTGCCTTTCGTATAAGTTACCGGCAGAAGTGACAGCCGGGTCCCACGCAACGAGCGGTTGTGAACTCCGTCAGGCCCGGAAGGGAGCAGCGGCAGCAACATGTTTCGTGTGCCGTGGGGGTGCCTGGCTGTCTCTTGTGCTTGTAACTTTCCCTTCCGCCAGCGGAGCTTTCCCCCATGTCATACATGGTTCTGGCGCGCAAGTGGCGCCCCCAGCAATTCGACGATCTCATCGGCCAGGAACATGTCGGGCAGACGCTGAAAAATGCGATCACTGCCGATCGGGTGCACCATGCCTTTCTCTTCACGGGTGCTCGTGGCGTGGGCAAGACCTCTGCCGCCCGCATCTTTGCCAAAGCACTCAACTGTGTCGAAGGACCAACCATAGCTCCCTGTGGAGTTTGCCCTTCCTGCGTTGAAATCACTGCCAGTCGCGGCATCGATGTCTTTGAGATAGATGGAGCGTCCAACACAGGTGTTGATGATATCCGTGAACTCCGCGAAAACATCCGCTACCTGCCAGCAAATTCACGCTACAAACTATTTATTATCGATGAAGTCCACATGCTCTCAATTAACGCCTTCAATGCGTTATTGAAGACACTTGAAGAACCGCCAGAGCATGCAAAATTCATCTTTGCGACAACCGAACCACACAAAATCCCGGTCACAATCCTCTCGCGCTGTCAACGATTCGACTTTCGTAAAATTGCACTTCCGAAAGTCGCCGCACGACTCAAAACAATCGCGGAAGCCGAGTCTATCCAGATAAGTGATCTGGGCCTCTCCATGATTGCGCGTGCGGGTGGTGGGAGTATGCGTGATTCCCAATCGACTTTTGACCAGGTCATCGCATTCTGCGGGGAGCAGGTTGATGATGTACACCTTCAGGGTCTACTCGGCCTGGTCGATCAGCGCTTGCTGGTCAATCTGGTTGAAGCCATATTTGATGGTGATGCAGGTCGCGGACTTGGTATCCTGCAGCGCGTTGATGAACAGGGACATTCTTTTCGTAAATTCTGCCAGCAACTGATCGATCTGGTTCGTTCCCTCCTCTTCATTACTGTCGTTGATGATCCGGGTGATCTTCTCGAAGTCAGCAGTTCTGAGCTACAAGAGTTGAAGCAACTCGCTGCGTCGAGTGACTTAAATCGGCTCCAACGCACATTAACACTGTTGATGCAGACCGAATCAGAGCTTGCTCATTCCAACTATCCCCGCCTGAGTGTTGAAATGGCACTGGTAAAGCTGGCGAACCTGCCAAGTGGAGCTGATGTCAATTCGCTGATACATAAACTGGACCTGATGGAAAAACGGTTGCCAATTCCAGGGAAAGCAACCTCGAATCCACCACGAGTTGAAGTTGTCAACCAGGAGCCTCCTCCTCTACCAACCGAAGAGCCTGCTGATGATGAAACGCCACCCGAAAAAAAGCTTGAGGCCTCGCCCGATGCAGAGCAGGGACAACCCGACTGGGCGGGGCTGATCGAATTCGTTAATCGCAAACGCCGTGCGATAGGCTCGGTCCTTGAACATGCTCACCCGCTGGACCTCAAACTCCCTCATCTCAAAATCGGCTACCCAGAGGGCTCATTCAATCTGCAATTCTTTGGCGATAGTGAAACACATACTTCTTTGGAAGCAATAGCATCAGAATTTTTTGGCCAAAAAACTCGGATTGATATCAGCCCACTTAGAGATAAAAGTGATGCAACGGCTCCAACCTTCGCGCAGCAGAAAGAGGAAAAACAGATCAGCCGACAACAAAAATTGCGCGACAATGCAACCGAACACCCTATGATCAAAGCAGCAAAAACAATATTTGAAGGAGAGGTCGAAGATGTGCGGCCAATCGACAAAGGTTTTGTTTGAAGTCTAATAAAGAACCAGCTCATTCACGATAAGGAGATAAAAAGATGGCAAAAGGTCTCGGAAACATCATGAAACAAGCGCAGCAAATGCAGCAACGCATTGCCCGTGTCCAGCAGGAGCTCGAAGGGCGTGAAGTCGAAGCAACTGCTGGTGGTGGCATGGTCTCCGCTGTCGTTACAGGTAAAATGCAACTGGTCAGTCTTAAAATCGAAAAAGATGTTGTTGATCCTGAAGATATTGAAATGCTCCAGGACCTTGTCTCTGCTGCTGTCAATGAGGCGCTGAAAAAAAGTCAGGATATGATGCAGGAGGAGATGGGTAAGGTTACAGGTGGTATGAACCTACCTGGAATGTTCTAGTCAAGGACTGACTTGCCGACAGCGTATATTGCCTGATCAGGATCACCCCCTGCTCAGCAGTCTAAGGTCATCGGCATTCCGATGGCCTTTTTATTGCGCCACTGCTCAGCATGAGCAATAACAAGAGGCAACCATTTTCAGCGGCTGAGATATACTGTATACAATAAATATTGAAATGGAGAAGCATTTCATGATAGTGTCGCTCCCTGGTCAGACCAATGAACCAAGAATATTTTCGCTATATTTTATTTTTTTAGCTTCCCTGAAAAAAATAAAACGGCATTTTAAAGTGTTGGAAATGGGCTGTTTTTCATGCTAGGCTCCCTCCCATCTTTTTCAAGGTTAGTCACTGAATTAAGTAAGCTGCCAGGCATAGGTGGCAAGACGGCAACGCGGCTAGCGTTCCACCTGCTGCGAGAATCGCAGGAAGAGGTCGGTGCCCTGGCGACAGCACTCGTCGAGATGAAACGAAATCTATCTTTTTGTGTTCGCTGTTTCAATATCAGCGAAGGAGATCTTTGTCGTATCTGTCTTGACAGTGGTCGCGATGACACTTGTATTTGTATTGTACAGGAACCACAAGATCTGATCGCGATTGAACGCAGTCATGGATTCCGTGGTCTCTACCATGTCCTGCATGGCGCGCTATCTCCTCTGGACGGAATCGGCCCGGAAGACTTGAAGATCCCAGCGCTGCTTGAACGACTCAGCAACGAACGGATCTCCGAAGTGGTCATTGCAACCAGCTTTACTATAGAGGGAGAAGCAACAGCGCTTTATCTGGCTCAACTGATAAAGAGTGCTGACACAAAGGTAACCAGGCCGGCTCACGGCATTCCACTTGGAAGTGACCTTGAGTACATCGACTCGGCCACTGTACAACTAGCACTCGACAGCAGACGAGACCTTTGAAAATGCTGATTCCGCAAATGATAAATTTACGATCTTGAGGCTGAGCCTTTAAGAACTTCTTCTGTGTAATACGAATACGTTAAATAAAAAAGCTGTTTATCGTTGTTGTATGTATGTCCACCAAGTAAAGGAGAAAACTGATGTCTCGGAAAATGGTTTGTATTGATGGTTGTTCTGCCGCCGCGCATGTTGCTCATGCGACAAATGAAGTTATTGCTATCTACCCCATCACTCCCTCATCAGGGATGGGCGAGATCTCTGATGCCAAGAGTGCTGCTGGCGAGAAAAATGTCTGGGGCACCATCCCCAAGGTTGTTGAAATGCAGTCTGAAGGCGGCGCTGCAGGTGCTGTCCACGGCGCTCTGCAAGCTGGTGCTCTAACCACTACCTTCACCGCGTCCCAGGGTCTGCTGTTGATGATCCCAAACATGTACAAGATTGCCGGTGAGTTGACCCCGACTGTCTTCCATGTCTCGGCACGTGCAATTGCGGGTCAGGGTCTGTCAATCTTCGGCGACCACTCCGATGTCATGGCTTGTCGGCAAACCGGTTGGGGCATGCTCTGTTCCAACAACGTGCAAGAGGTCATGGACTTTGCTTTGATCTCACAAGCAGCAACTCTGGAGTCACGTGTCCCCTTCTTGCACTACTTTGACGGTTTCCGGACCTCTCACGAGATCCAGAAGGTTGAAGAGCTGACGATGAAGGATATGAAGTCGATGCTCGACGATGATCTGATCTCTGCTCATCGTGCTCGTTCACTGTCACCGGATCACCCGGTTCTGCGCGGTACTGCCCAGAACCCCGACGTCTACTTCCACGGCCGTGAAATTGCCAACCAGTATTATGATAAAGTATGTGGCATCGTTCAGGGGCAGATGGATAAATTCGCCAAGATGACCGGCCGCCAGTACAACCTGGTTGACTATGTCGGGCATCCACAAGCTGAGCGTGTTGTTGTCATGCAGGGTTCCGGCTGTGAAGCGATGGAGGAACTGATTCTGCACCTTGTCGCTCAAGGCGAGAAGGTCGGCATGCTCAAGGTTCGCCTGTTCCTGCCATTCCCGATCGAGCAGTTCTGTAAAGCTCTGCCGACCAGCGTGAAAAAGATTACCGTTCTCGACCGGACTAAAGAGCCAGGTTCCATTGGTGAGCCTCTCTACCAATCGATCCGTACCGCAGTTGGCGAAGGCATGAGCGATGGCCTGACCAGTTTCGAGGGTTACCCAAGTATCGTTGGTGGTCGTTATGGCCTCGGTTCCTTCGAATTCAATGCTGGTATGTGCAAGGCTGTACTTGACAACATGCTGCAGGACAAGCCGATGAACCACTTCATCATCGGCTTCGACGATGACATCAGCGGCAAGAGTCTCAAGTTTGATGCCGATTACAAGGTTCCATTCGCAGGTTATGCCGCGATGTTCTACGGCCTTGGCTCTGATGGTACGGTTGGTGCCAACAAGAACTCAATCAAGATTATTGGTGACAGTACCGACAATCAGGTTCAGGCCTACTTCGTTTATGACTCGAAGAAAGCTGGCAGCTTGACCACTTCTCACCTGCGATTTGGCGAACAGATCATCAAGAACACTTACCTGATCTCTGAGAATGAGTCAGACTTCGTTGCCTGTCACAACTTCTCCTTCCTTGAGAAGTACGACATGCTCAAGAACGCAAAGCAGGGCGCAACCTTCCTGCTTAACTCGCCGTTCAGCAAAGCTGATGTCTGGGCCCACCTGCCGAAGTATGTTCAGCAGCAGATCATCGACAAGCAGATGAAATTCTACGTCATTGATGGTATCGCTCTGGGTGAGAAGCTCGGACTCGGTGCACGGATCAACGTCATTATGCAGACTGCGTTCTTCAAGATCTCCAACATCATCTCTCTCGACCTGGCGATCAGCGAGATCAAGGCTGCCATCGTCAAGTCATACGGCAAGGCCGGCGAAAAAGTTGTCAACATGAACAAGCAGGCAGTTGATGCAGCGCTTGAGAATGTTGAAGCTGTCACTGTTCCTGCAACTGCTGACAGTGCTATTGAAATGCAGGTTGGCAAGTGGGACGGCTGCTCCGACATGGTCAAAACGACTCTCGGCCCGATCATCGATGGCCTCGGTCACAAGCTGCCCCTGTCGGCAATGTCCGCCGATGGTACCTTCCCGACAGCGACCGCCTGCGTCGAGAAACGGAATATCGCGGTTACGACTCCTGTCTGGAAAGAGGACCTCTGTATCCAGTGCGGCATCTGTTCTTTCATGTGCCCACATGCCACCATCCGCATGAAGATCTATGACGAAGCCGATCTCAAGGGGGCACCAGCGACCTTCAAGTCGGTTCCAGCCAAGGGCAAGGATCTCGACGGCAAGAAGTTCACCCTGCAGGTTGCGGTTGAAGACTGTACCGGTTGTGGCGCCTGTGTTCACAACTGTCCAGTCAACAGCAAGACCGAAGAAGGTGTTAAAGCAATCAATATGGCTCCACAGCCTGCGTTGCGTGAGTCCGAGCGTGCCAACTTCGACTTCTTCCTCGGCCTGCCAGATCCTGACGAGTCACTGTTCAACCGCGCCAC
>RRYU01021584.1_pt1 | contig 11110 bp, 8 predicted proteins | sample 2162651 | NCBI WGS metagenome assembly RRYU01 (sample SAMN10267283, study PRJNA491782) | microbial mat metagenome | isolation source: biomat in the production well | place: Japan: Minami-Kanto gas field, natural gas well KTG3 | collected 2017-06 | reverse complement strand
TCGCGGTAAAATTCTATAAAGAAACGGACTACGCCGTAACCGATGAGATAGATGCCGGAAAGAAAGCCGGGGTATGGTGCTTTTTTTCGCAATGTCCAGAGAATGATGAAAAGAAATATCCCTTCAAAAAAAGCTTCGTATAGCTGTGACGGGTGGCGTAGCGCATGACCGGGCGCCATGGGAAAATACATGCCTATCGCCGCTTCGGTAACGCGTCCATAGAGTTCGCCGTTAATGAAGTTTCCCAGTCTGCCGAAGGTGTAACCGAGAGGGAGCGAGACAATAAAAAGGTCGATGGTTTTCAGGAAGGGTTCTTTACTGTTTTTTGCAAAAAGCCATACTGCAATAATTACACCGATAACACCGCCATGATATGACATTCCGGAAATTCCCGAAAAGCTGCAGCTTCCACCCGAAAAGTTGATCGGAATAATTGCGCCGATCGGGTTGGCGATAAACTCAGGGAAACTGTAAAAAAGCAGGTAGCCAAAACGTCCTCCCAGCAGTACTCCGACAATTGCCCAGGTCAGGGCGTCGCCGGTGAAGGTCGGGGAGTAGGAAAGTTTTTCGCTTTTGATCCTGTAGCGGGTTACAAGATACACCACCCCAAACGCAATGATATACATCATGCCATACCAGCGGACAGGAAAACTTCCTACGGAAAAAATAACAGGGTCCATTCGGGAGGGAAGTGTTTGCCACCAGAGAGAGAAATTATCCATAAACGTGTTTTTATAGCACTGTTTCGATGTCCGGGCATGGAACAAAAATTGTATGACCAAGAGAAAAAAGTTGCAAAAAAGCAGTCTACCCTAAATTTAGGCATAAAAAAGCTACTGTTGTGTTCATATGCAAGAGAAAAATGCTTGAATAGGTATGAAATATAGCTATATTAAGGCTTTGCACTTTTTTTGAGTTTTCAGTTTCGTAACGTTTAACAAAAAAATACGAATAGAATGGCAAAGATACTTGAAGGTTCGGCTATGAAGTTTTTTGACAAGTGGGGCATCCCGGTGCCGAACTATGTTGTTGTCATGGATCCGGACAGACTGGCTCAGTTAGGAGAGGCGAACAAATGGCTCAGGGAATCCAAACTTGTTGTCAAGGCTCATGAAGCTATCGGAGGAAGATACAAGCTCGGTCTTGTAAAGCTTGGTCTTAATCTTGAAGAGGCTGTAGCGGCTTCCCGCGAAATGATCGGCAAAAAAGTCGGTACAGCCGAGATTCGTCAGGTTATCGTAGCAGAGATGCTCGACCATGATGCAGAGTTTTACATGTCGATGAGCGGGAACAAGGATGGCGCCGAGTTGCTCGTTTCAAACAAAGGTGGCGTTGATATTGAAGACAACTGGGATACGGTCAAACGGATCCAGCTTCCTGTCGATGCATCACCTTCCGTTGAAGAGTTGACGGTACTCGCTGAAAGTGCTGGTTTTGAAGGAGAAATTGCGGAGCGCGTCGGAAAGATCGCTTCCAGACTTGTTCTCTGTTTTGACAATGAAGATGCTCAGTCGATAGAGATCAATCCTCTTGTCATTCGTAAAAGCGATATGAGGTTTGCTGCGCTCGATGCTGTAATGAATGTTGACTGGGATGCAAGGTTCCGCCATCCTGACTGGGATTTCAAGCCGGTATCTGAAATCGGACGTCCCTATACTGAAGCAGAGCAGCAGATGATGGAGCTTGACTCCAGGATCAAAGGTTCAGTGAAATTCGTCGAGGTTCCCGGTGGAGAAGTTGCGCTTCTCACAGCCGGCGGCGGAGCTTCTGTTTTTTATGCGGATGCGGTTGTTGCCCGTGGCGGTACCATTGCCAACTACGCTGAATACTCGGGTGCACCACCGGATTGGGCGGTTGAAGCTCTGACGGAAACACTCTGCCAGCTTCCTAAAATCAAGCATATCATTGTCGGTGGCGCAATTGCCAACTTTACCGATGTGAAAGCAACATTCGGCGGCATTATCAACGGTCTGCGTGAGAGCAAGGCAAACGGTTTCCTTAAAGGGGTTAAAATCTGGGTTCGCCGTGGTGGTCCGAATGAAACAGAAGGACTTGCTGCGATCAGCAAGCTCAAGGATGAAGGGTTCGACATCCATGTTTATGACCGAAACATGCCGATGACCGATATCGTCGATCTGGCCATGAATTCCTGATACACGATATCGTATAAAGAAGAATAATTGATAACTCATTAAACCGGATAATAACTGTGAGCATTGTAATTAATAAAGAAACACGCGCTGTTATCATTGGTGGTGCAGCAGGCGTGAATGCGGCAAAGAAAATGGCCGAATTCGACTTCCTTGCAAAACGTCCGCTGACCGTACAGGCTTTTGTCTATCCTCCGGAAGAAGGACAGCAGAAAGAAATTTTCCTTGGCGGTGAACTGAAAAACGTTAAAGTCTATTCCACGCTTGAAGAAGCACTGACTCAAAACCCGCAGATCAACACAGCGCTTGTCTATCTTGGCGCATCCCGTGCGACCAAGGCAACAGAAGAGGCTCTTGAGTCGGAAAATATTGGCCTTGTATCGGTCATTACCGAAGGTGTTCCTGAAAAGGATGCTAAAAAGCTTCGCATTCTTGCCGAGAAACACGGGAAAATACTTAACGGACCGTCTTCTATCGGTATCATGTCCGCTGGCCAATGCCGTCTCGGCGTTATCGGTGGTGAATACAAAAACCTCAAACTCTGCAACCTTTACAGGCCGGGTTCTTTTGGCGTCCTGACGAAGTCGGGAGGTCTTTCCAACGAAGCGATGTGGCTCTGTGCGCAGAACGGTGACGGTATCTCTTCAGCCGTCGCTATCGGTGGTGATGCGTATCCGGGAACGGATTTTGTCACCTATCTTGAAATGTTCGAGAATGATCCCGACACCAAAGCCGTTGTTATTATCGGTGAGGTCGGCGGATCGCTTGAGGAAGAAGCCGCAGAATGGCTTGGAGCGGAAAAACGCCGCATAAGAGTTGTCGCCGCTATCGGTGGTACCTGCCAGGAAGTGCTTCCTCAGGGCATGAAGTTCGGTCATGCCGGCGCGAAGGAAGGCAAGAAAGGAGCGGGTTCCGCACGTTCAAAGATGAACGCGCTGAGGGATGCCGGTGCGCTTGTGCCTGACACGTTCGGCGGATTGAGCAAGGCGATCAAGCAGGTATATGATGAACTGCTCGCAGACGGCACTATTGCTCCGGAAGAGCCGGTCTCCGACGATCTGCTGCCGGAACTGCCGCCAAAAGTTCAGAAAGTCATCATGGAGGGTGAAGTCGTCGTTGAACCACTGATCCGTACGACTATTTCGGATGACCGCGGCGAAGAACCCCGCTACAGAGGTTATGCGGCTTCAGAGCTTTGCGAAAAAGGTTACGGCATGGAAGATGTCATCGGGCTTCTCTGGAACAAGAAGCTTCCGACAAAGGAAGAATCCGAAATTGTCAGGCGTATCATCATGATCTCGGCTGACCACGGACCTGCTGTTTCGGGGGCCTATGGAACCATTCTCGGTGCCTGTGCCGGAATCGACATGCCGCAAGCTGTTTCTGCCGGCATGACCATGATCGGACCTCGTTTCGGCGGTGCGGTAACCAATGCTGGAAAATATTTCCAGAAAGGTGCCAAGGATTTCCCGAACGACATTCCCGGCTTCCTGGCTTGGATGAAGAAAAACGTCGGTCCTGTTCCAGGTATCGGCCACCGTGTCAAAAGTCTCAAGAATCCTGACAAGCGTGTAAAATATCTGATCTCCTATGTGAAGAACGAGACCTCGCTTCATACCCCGTGTCTCGACTTTGCACTCGAGGTTGAGAAGGTAACGACAGCGAAGAAGGATAACCTTATCCTGAACGTCGACGGAACCATGGGGGCCATCCTTATGGACCTCGGCTTCCCGATCCATTCACTGAACGGTTTCTTTGTTCTGGCGCGTACCATCGGTATGATCGGCCACTGGATCGATCAGAACGAGCAGAACTCACGATTGATAAGGCTCTACGATTACCTCATCAACTACGCGGTTGAAGATGAAAGGGAAGTGCCTGAGAAGAAGTAACGGCTTTTTAGGTAAAGCGTTATTTTGTTTTGCAAAGCATGGTCATTTTCTGATGACCATGCTTTTTTTGTCTTTTTCTTTTCCAGGCAGGCAGCTGTCGAGAAAGGCTTCGAGCAGGGCAGCAATTACCAGAAGCAGAACGCATTCTGGTTTCTCGCTACTGCAATTGCGTCTCTTGTCATCTTTTTTGCCGGTTGGAACGAGTATGCCAATCTCAGCCTGGTTCTTGTTTTCTGCACTTTTCTGATACTTTCAGCTGCTAATCATACCTATTCGATCATAGCCGACAAAAACACCCGGTGGCAGAATGTGATAAGGCCCCTGCTAACAGCGCTGCTGACATTGGTTTTCTGGGCTCCTGTTTCTGCTATTTTATTTAAATAAAAGGGATAAGACGGAGGGGGAGTGTCGTTACTTTTCGGCTTCGTCGATAGCTTTTCTCGTATTTTTAGCAAGATCAGCCTGCAGAAACTCTTTTTTCTGTGGCAGTTCCATATGGAAGTTCGAAGTGTGGTCGATAGAAAGTTTACCGCGGCCAAGTGTGCAATCGAGGATATGACCGCCTGTCTGACGGTCATTTGAAAGAAAGTGCAGGTGATACCCCGGTACATTGAGTCCTCTGGTAAAATCAGGAAAACAAAAACCGGCTATCGTTCCTTCAACATTTTCAAATTCGAATTCCGGTTGGGTGCGGGTTACCTCGTTGAGCGGCTTGTAAGGCCGGTTCTGCCGATGAACGCTTCGTGTTTTCATGGAGTTGAAAAAGCCATCTATCCTGATGGTGTAAAAACAGTTTTTTCCCTGTAACAGTGAATCGCATTCCTGCGTCAATTCTTCAAGAGTTCTGCTTTCATTGATTTCAAGAGAAAGGTTCGGGTTGAAGAACTGAACAACGGCAAACGGTGTTTTCTGGCGGTCATCGACTCTCTGCACATGGCCGTCGCCTTTGATCTGATAAAATTTCCCGTCGAAAGCGATCATCTCGCCATCGAGTGCGTTGAACGTGCCGATTCCGAAATCTCCATGCTTTCTGAGCTCACCATAGGTGATCTCGCCATCGTAGAGGCCTTCGATCAATGCGTTGACAGTAGAGACCTGAAAGATTTCATAGGCTCCATGGTGATCGTGTTCATGTATACGTGCATGTCTGCCGTGCGATTGATCGCGATGGAGATGCAGGGTGTGAAGAAAATGAACAAAAGCGCTTTCGTTGTTCATGTGAGATTACAGAAAGATTCAGGAGGCATTCGCTCAATATAAACGTTTCGTATCAGAAGAGAGGTTAAAAGGGTGATTTCTTGCGATCAGTAGGGGCTTGTTTCTTTTTCGTGTAAATGTTGTATAATATAAATTATGTAAAGTTGTTTGAGGGAAATTAAAATACATTAAGACGGTGTGAATCATAGCGTGCTGGTTGACCGGGCTTTGCCGGTATCGGGATCTTCGATTCTGTATCAACTGTTTGGGGTGACTCATCCATACAAACCACTGGATATAAGGGATCATACGGCTGTTTGTAGACGTGAAGCACTATTTCTGTGGCTCTGTATCTGTGACATATGCAGATTTCTCGAATAGTAATTTATTGATGTTTAATGCTGTAATGTTTTTTTGCTACTAAAACTTTTGTGTTTTTCAATAGAGTCTTTTTTGTTTCAAATCGTATATGTATTGTTTTTCTTGTGCCAGCCTCAAAAATAAAGGGATCAGTGTTGGAGTCAGGGTTGAAAATACAACATTCTCCCCCAATAATGGAATAATCAACTCTAACTGGTGATAACATTGATCCATCTGGTAAAACCAAGGTGACACTGTCATAAGGATAAAATTTAGTAACCCGATCTGTTTCTATTGATACATTTGCTATCACAAAGATATCATTATCTTCAGAGGGATAGGTGATTAATTCGTCTCTGGTTGCTTGTCTCATTTGACCAGTTCCGGGAAATGAAGATACATATGTAATAGCTCCTTCCTGGTATTTATCAATAGTTTCTTTTTTTTCAATAAATACAAATAATATTGCATTAGCTAAATTAGCAGTGTCGTAATATTTTAATGCTTTTTTTCTGTCCGTTTTAACACCATAACCATTCTTATAAAAATCTCCGATTTTTATAAGAGCCTCAAAACTATTTTGTTTCCCAGCCATCATATACCAATTTAATGCATTAGAATAATCTTTTTCAACTCCAATACCTTCTTCATAAATTTTGCCTAATAGCAATTGAGCTTTAAGGAGATTATTATCCGCAGCTTTGATAAACCATGATATTGCTTCAGAATAGTCTTGTTCAACATCATTTCCAATATAGTATAATTCGCCTATATCAAATTCCGCAAAAGCATTTCCCTGTTTTGCTGATAATTTTAGCCATTTTAATCCCTTTAAAATATTTTTATCAACACCAAAACCATCACAGTATAAATTACCTAAATACTTTTGACCCATAGGATTTCCGAGTTCTGCAGAATTTCGATAAAATTTTTCGGCATCATTGTATTTTTTATTTACATAAGCCCACATACCAAGTTCAACATATGCTTCAGAATAACCGCCCTTAGCAGCTTTTAAATACCATATACTTGCTTCATCTTTTTCCCATCTTTCACCATAAATTTTACCAATATTGTATAATGCTTTTACATTTCCCTGCTCTGCAGCTAAACGAAACCACTTTTCTGCCTCTGAATCATCAAATTTTACACCTTGAGCGTTGTAGTACATCTCTCCGATAGTATTTTGAGCGTTAGATATCCCCTGTTCTGCAGCTTTTTTTATCCATTTAGCAGCCTTTTTGTAGTCCTGTTCAATATCTTTGACTTCGGCATAGAAAAGCATGCCAAGATTATACTGTGCCTCTGCATTGCCTTGTTCTGCAGATTTACGATACCATTTTAACGCTTCAGTTAAATCCTTTTGTATCTCTTCTGAACCATTCTCATAATATTTGCCGAGTAGATATTGCGCTTCGGGATCTCCCTCTTCTGCAGATTTTCTTTTTTTTTCAAACTCTGAGCTGCAGGCAAATAAAAACAGAAATGATAAAATCATACAGGTAAAAAAGAAATAATCGAAGTAAGCTTCTTTTTCCATTTTTTTACATTTTAACAGTAAAAGTGCATGCAACAAGAAAACGTTTTAGAGGCGAAAATCTCATTTAGTATCTGACTTTATCTGTTGCCACGCGTCACCGATAAAAAGAGTATTTATATGGGATTTACTCAATGTTTCCATACTTTTCACGGATGGCGTTAATCTGCTCCTCGGTCAGCAAATAAGATATTGACATATCGAACACTTTATCGGTATAGTTTGTTCGTAAAACTACAGTTCCAAAATCTTTTGTTACTAATCGTCCATCTGTATAACTGTTATTTATTAATTTGAGTTTAACAATACGGTCATCAGGAAAAATGATTCCAAACTCTCCTACCTCTCCATTGGGATATGTGCTTACAGGGGAAAATATTAGTCCACCATGGAAGCTGGCACCGCAGGCAAAACCATCTTTCTCTGCAGAGACTTCACGATAGCTCAATCTTTCTATCATTTGTTGGGTGGACTCTCCGTCTTCTAACTGAAAATTATCAGCACTGAATTTGCTATCACTATTTGGAGTACAGCTTAATGTTAGAACCGTTAAAAAAATAATGTAAATCCTTAATGCTATGATTGTATTCATGGGTAATAATATTAAAGGTGAAATAATACTTGTTGAAACTTCTGCTGTGAAAACGTCTAAAGAACGATGTTGAGAAAAATCGCATTATATTCTTCTTTTTATTGCCCGATGACACTCTCCGAGCATATGCTAAATTCTGTATCAGCAAAGTTGTTTCAGGTAAAGCCCTTTGCCAAACAATACTGATTGATCTATTCAGGATATGATAACGGAACATGAGGCGTTGTCCATTGTAAACTACAGTAATATTTTTATTGTACACCTAAATACTTATTGCTTGCCTTATGCTAGTTAATGGTTTCTTTCGTTTATTAATCAATTTTTAATATTTTTGTGATTTTCATATGGTTTTTCTTTATCGCTCTATCTAATGGTGTTTCCCCGTAAATATTTTTAATTCTTTTATCAGCACCATTGTGAATAAGTAATTGGGCTAATTCATTATAATTTTTATTTGCAGCTACCCATAGTGGCGTACGCCCATCATGGTCACATAAATTAATGTCAGCTCCATGTTCTAAAAGCAATTTAACCATATTGATATCAGAATTCAGAATAGCTTTTATAAGTGGTGTCATACCAGATGCCTTAGTTTTGCGATTTGGATTTGCTCCAAATTCTAAAAGTATTTTTGCGATTTCTACGTTATTGGCAATTACAGCTTTCATAAGAGGTGTTACATTATCATTTGTTATAGAGTCAACATATTGTCCAGACTTCAATAATAAATCTATTTTAACTATATCATTATTTCTTACAGCAAAAAAAAGATCATCATTTTTATTATTGTGTCGTTTACGTCCATTGCGTAAAGTATTTATATTTACTTCGCATTTTTCGCCAGAAATCTCTTTTTCTTCAATATTTATAGATGTATGTTGTATGTCATCACTATTATTATTGTTTGCATAGACATCATACTCTGCAGATCCATATATAAATGCATATCCTACTACACAAATTATTGAGCCAATGATGCCAAATAACATTGGACTGTAATTTTGTATATCAAATAATATCTGTGGGGCAGAGGCTCCTATTATAAAGCCAAAAATGATTGCGCCAGGGAAGCCAATATCTTTCATCGCTGCTATTTATATTAATTTCAATAAAGAGAAAGTCAAAATGCTGTACTTCATGGTTTTGATGAAAGTCTTGCCTTCATCTCTTTGAGTTCCTCGTTTGTTGGATCAAGAGATAACCCCTGATCTGTATAGTTTAATGCATCAGATAATTGTCCAATCTCTTCATGCAGTATTGCCAAGCGTTTTAATCGATCAATCTGAGCGGAAAGCCGGTCAGCATCAGATAACGATTTGCCGTTCTCAAGTATTGTGAACGAGTCGAGAAAACTTCTGAATGTAGTCTCAGCGCTGTTAAAATCGCTCTTTGAAGCTGTGTTTAATGCTATTGAATAGTTCAAGTCATTAGCGATATATTGAACTATTTCCTGCTCCAAGCCTGACCCTGAACAGGTCATAACGACTGCATCCCGTTCCGCAACCTTATTCTTAAAGGCAGCACACTTAATATTTGGAAACCTTGCCTCTATTATAGTTCTGATCTTGTCTTGAACTTGTGTAAATAGCTCATCTAATGATGAATTAACAGACTCTGTTGGTGCAACAATGACACGAATACTAACATCACTTCTTTTGGGGTCAACAAATTCGATCTTTGATCGAATCGTTTCTTCAGGAAAATCCTTTTTTTTCCATGAACTTGGTTGGATTGCGATAAAATAGCCGTTCTTATCGCTGTAAGTCTGAATAGATTTTGCTTTCTCTTCTGTGGTTTGTGTATTGCTCTGATCACTACATGAAATCAGGAAAAAGAGCGTAAAGAGCACTATAGTGGAAGGATTTACATATAATACTTTCATAATATGATGTAAGTTTTTTTGATCAGAAGCCCCAGGATACACCAAGAGTTGCATGATCAGCGTTACCAAAGCCATAGACTTAAGGGCCATAATAATATAATGTGTACTGAGTGACTCCTCCCTCTAGTTGATGACCTCTTACTCCCTCTTTTTTTATTGATCATTGGTCGTGTTGTTATCTAATCCATTAATTTGCAATTTTGAATTTCATAGGCTGCAGTTGATTCTGTGACATTTGTCATTTCAAGCTGTTGTCCTCTTGTGAATGAGAAACTCATAAGTTTAGGATCTAATCCTCTACAACGAATATAATAATCATTGCCAGCTTCTAAATTTATATTAATACTTGTGGTGGAATTTGATACTGCATCTAGTATACCTGTTGCAAATAATTTAACTTTTACTTTTGCAGCCAACTCAATATCTCCAGGTTCAGCGAAATAAAAAAAATATCCTCCGTTTTTTATGGTTCCTATTTTAATATTATTTGCTTTTATTGTGAAGTGTGTTCTTAACTTCTCTGCTGGCCAATAGAAGTATACTAAAGCTTTATCTATAGGCTTATTAGAAACAGGTTGAAAAGCAGGGCCTTTCAATGTTGTACAGTTTGTAAGTGAGATCAAACAAAAAAAACATATAAAACTATTTAAAAATTTCTTTCTCATTCTCTTTACTAAATATTAATTTAAATTATTTTTAATCTCCATATGAAATGATTACATAAGTATTTTGTGTCTTGCTGGGATTTATTTTTTCAACAGTTAGACACTAATGATTCATAATATTTTTTTTGACAAAAAAACGTCCGCTCGTTTCATAATGTCTCGGCAATACAATTTCAGATCCATGCAAGAATCTCGAAACGAGCGGACGGGTTAATGATACACGAACACGGCTCTCTGCGTTCAGAAACCAGATCTTACGCCTACAAGTGCGTTGTGGCTTGCTATTCCATAGTTGACGCCGTAATCACCCGGATCGATATCCGAAGTGGCAAAATATCGGTAGCCCAAGTCAATCATAGTGTTTTCGGAAATCTCGATACCGATGCCGGCCCCAAACTGATAGGCAAACACAGTATCGTCATCGCTCCCTATAGCATCTTTGAAGCTGACATTGGCGATGCCGGCTCCCGCCGTAAGATAAGGCTCAACCTTACTACCCTCCGACTCAATGTCAAAGTAAGCATTGGCCATCAGAGAGAGAATCGAAACCCGCCAGTCAAACTCACTTGGTATCTCAACACCCAAAACGTTATCAAAGTCATTGACCTGATAGCCGATAGCAGCTTCCACACGGTACATATCACCATCCAGGCCGACAGCTCCGTTCGCTAGTAATCCGGATTTATAGCCGATAAAATTTTCTACCGTTGTAGTGCCGTCGTCGGCATCAGAATCCGTCAAAAATCCCATTCCCGCTGAAAAACTTGCATAGGGACTTGTCGCATGTGCGAGTGGTGACGCAAAAATAAAAACGAGAAGGGTGGCAATAAAAAAA
>RRYU01003482.1_pt1 | contig 11110 bp, 5 predicted proteins | sample 2162651 | NCBI WGS metagenome assembly RRYU01 (sample SAMN10267283, study PRJNA491782) | microbial mat metagenome | isolation source: biomat in the production well | place: Japan: Minami-Kanto gas field, natural gas well KTG3 | collected 2017-06 | reverse complement strand
CCCCCTGCCCTCACAGATGCTCTATCTGCTGGCTGGTAGTGGCCTGGATCAGGATGCGGTTGTGCGCCTGGCTGCTGAACTGCTGTACGATCCGGTCGTCCAGCAGGTCGAAATCACTCCTCTCGCTGGCGAGACCCGCACCAGCAAGGTTATGGACACCATGCCGGACGGTAGCTATATCCTGGAAGTTGCCTATCGCCCCGGCGTTACGGATAATGCCGCCGAGAGCTTGCTCCACGGCGCACGTCGCCTGGGGCTGACAGGTCTGGAACAGGTTCGCACCCTGCGGCGCTATTTGCTTGCCCCCGGTCATGATCCGCAGGCTGCTGTACAGGAACTGGCGAACGATCTGGTTCAGACGACGCTACTCTATCGGCCAGGTTGTGACGACGATCAGCGCCTGGCACTCTATAGACATCTGTTATTGCCACCCGCCCCCGTCCTGCCCCGCGTGGCCCAGGTTGCTCTACGCGATGCGTCTGATGCCGAACTCTTGCACATCAGCCGGACAGGCGTCCTTTCGCTGGATCTCGACGAGATGCGCACTATCCGCGATTATTTCGCCGGTCTGGGTCGCCATCCTACCGATGGTGAATTAGAGACAATCGCTCAGACCTGGAGTGAACATTGTTCCCATAAGACTTTTAAGGCACACATTCGCTATCATACCAGTGCTGCTGCGCCTGACCTTGATGCGACGCTGTATCCGGCCTATCAGATGTTGCGCCACGATTGTACTATCGATAGCCTGATCCGTACCTTTCTTATCGAAGCTACCAGCCAGATCCTGGCTCAACGTCATGCTAATCCATCTGCCCCGGACTGGGTACTGAGCGCGTTTGTCGACAATGCTGGCATTATCGCCTTTACCGATGCCTACGAGGTGTCGTTTAAGGTCGAAACGCATAACCATCCCAGTGCCCTGGAGCCGTTTGGTGGGGCTAATACCGGCGTTGGCGGGGTGATCCGTGATGTGCTGGGGGTGTCTGCCCGGCCGATTGCCAATACCGATGTTCTGTGCTTTGGCCCGCCGGATTTGCCTGGTGAGCTGCTGTCAAGTGGTGTGTTGCATCCCCGGCGCATCTGTAGTGGCGTGGTGGCGGGCGTGCGCGATTATGGCAATAAACTGGGCATTCCCACTGTCAACGGTGCTGTTCTGTTTGACCCCGGCTATACCGCTAACCCGCTGGTCTATTGCGGTACGCTGGGCATTGCGCCACGGGGCTCGCATCCGCGCAACATTCAACCAGGCGATCTGGTGGTTGTGTTTGGTGGCCGTACCGGGCGCGATGGCATCCACGGTGCAACCTTTAGCAGCGCCGAGTTGACCCATACCACCGGTTCCGATGTGGGGAGCGCCGTGCAGATTGGCGATCCCATCACCGAGAAGAAAGTCCTCGATGTCCTGCTGCAGGCCCGCGACCAGGGCCTGTATAGCGGTATCACCGATTGTGGCGCGGGTGGTCTCTCCTCGGCAGTCGGTGAAATGGGGGCCGAGACGGGGGTGGCGGTGGAATTGGAGCACGTGCCCTTGAAGTATGCTGGCTTGCAGCCCTGGGAAATCTGGCTGTCTGAGGCCCAGGAACGGATGGTGCTGGCAGTTCCGCCGCAGCATCTCCAGACATTCCTGGATCTGTGTGCCGCCGAAGATGTCGAAGCCACGCCGATTGGTCACTTCACCGACGATCATCACCTGCGTGTCACCTACGCCGGTCTGTCGCTGGTCGACCTGGCAATGGACTTCTTGCACAATGGTCGCCCCCAGCGGCGGCTAGAGGCTGTGTGGCAGCCAGCCACACAGTCGCCCGGCGATGTCAATCTGGTTGTGACAGAACCTGCCGAGGTGCTCAAGGCATTGCTGGCCCACCCCAATATTGCCTCGAAGGAGCGAATTGTCCGCACGTATGATCATGAAGTTGGTGGGGCCACGGTGATCAAGCCGCTGGTAGGGGCGCTCTGCGATGGCCCTGGTGACGCAGCCGTGCTGCAACCGCTGCGCACCACCGGCCAGGGGTTAGCTCTGGGGTGCGGGATCAATCCGCGTTATGGTATGATCGATGCCTACTGGATGGCGCTTGCCTGCGTCGACGAAGCCCTGCGCAATGTGGTTGCCGTTGGTGGCGACCCGGCCCGTACCGTGATTCTTGATAATTTCTGCTGGGGCGACCCACGCAAGCCTGACCGACTTGCCAGCCTGGTGCGTGCCGCCGCGGGTTGTTATGATGCAGCCCTGGCCTTTGGCACACCCTTTATTAGCGGGAAAGACTCGCTCAATAACGAGTATCGTGATGCTGAGGGCTGCCAGGTAGCCATTCCACCAACGCTGCTGATCTCTGCCCTGGCGCATGTGCCCAATGTGCGTATGGCCGTGACCATGGACTTGAAAGAGCCGGGTAACCGGGTCTACCTGGTGGGCGCAACCCGTGCCGAACTGGGCGCTGCCCATGTATTAGATGTTGTTCCGGACATGCATGCCCTGCCCGCAACCGTTCCCCAGGTAGATCTGGCCGTCGCTCGGCGCACCTTTGTAGCCCTGCATCATGCCATGCGCACAGGACTGGTGCGTGCCTGCCATGATCTCAGTGAAGGCGGACTGGCCGTCGCCGCCGCCGAAATGGCCTTCGCTGGCAATCGCGGCCTCAACCTGGATCTCAGCCGTATGAGTAATGAACTAAGCGCATCGCTCAAGCTCTTTGCCGAATCACCCAGCCGCTTCCTGGTAGAAGTACGCCCCGGCGATACTTCCGCCTTTGAAACAGTCCTGGCCGATCTGCCGGTTATTTCCATTGGCCAGGTGAACGATAGTCCACAATTGCGCATCACCGACGGCAAAGCCGATGTGATATGTGTTGACATAATAGATCTGAAGGCAGCATGGCAAGGGGGACTGGCGAAAGTAACGTGAGAATAGCGCCCCTAAGACATGGTTTCAGCATGACCAATTTTACTGTACCATTCACAGACAGATGAAATTACGTGAATCATCCCACCCCCTGCCCCCGCCCCTGCACGGGGCGGGGGCAGGGGGTGGGGCATCCGGCGTGGTGCCGCTCGGATGCCCCGTCTCCCCCCCTCTCCCCAGCGGGGAGAGGGGGGCAGGGGGGAGAGGGCGTATCGTCCAACTAAACGGTACAGTAAACATGAACCATGTATAACCATTTTTTATGAAGGTAATAGTATGGTAACTAATGGACACACCGACCAGCGGGAGGAATTTGCACGGCGTATCGAGGAGCTGTTAACGAAAATAGATCTGGTCGAGATTCGTAGCCGCAAAGGCATGGATCTCCAGCTTCGGGTGCATGGTGTCGACACGCACATCAATTTGGAAAACTTTTTTACAACCTACCACGATGCTCCCGGCCATCTTGAAGCAGTCGTCCAGACTATGCTGCGCACCCTGGAGGGCTTTCACCCTGATCGGTCGCCCCACAGCTTTGACGATCTGCGCGAACGTGTTTTTCCCATGCTAAAACCCATAGCGCTGCTGACAACCGTGCGCGAACGCCAGTTGCCCATGCTGGCCTATCGCCCCTTCCTGGCAAGCCTGATTATTGCCTATGTGATCGATGAACCGGGCAGCGTAGCCTTTATCAACGAGGATCACCTGGAAACCTGGCAAATAAGAGACCACGAGCTACACGAGCAGGCTCTGCTCAATCTGCGCCAGCGCACCCTTAACGCAACCGACTATACCATGGTTGGTGAGGGCGACCAGCAGCTGTTCATCTTTAATAGCCAGGATGGCTATGATGCCACCCGTATTTTGCTGCCCGATCTGTTAGAACAGTGGCGTACCGCGCTGCCGGGCAATATGGTGATAGGCATTCCCAACCGTGATTTCCTGATTGCCTTTAGCGATGCTGACCGCACCATCCTGTCCAATATCGTCCAGCAGATCGAGCGCGACGCCACCGGTCAGGCGTATAGCCTGACCAGTCAGGTCTTCACCCTGGCCCAGGGTGAAATCCGTATCTATGAACCGGAATAGAAAGGAAACAGATGGAGGTAGCGGTTGTCCTGGTGACACTCTTCTGCTATGGCCTGGTCGTCTTCCTCTGGTGGTACTTTGGGACGCCGATCTATCTGTTTACGCTCTGGTCGGGGCATATTGGTGCTCTAGCAGCGCCACTGTGGGCTTATCTCTATGCAGTTGACTACGCGGCGGATCTGTCGGTTCTTCAAACGCTGTTCGGGCACACGTTGTTCTGGCCGATCTTCCTGGCATCGGCCTGGTTTTATTCCCTCCCGGCACTGCTGGTGTTCGGGCTGTATCGCAGCAACTGGTGGTTCCCCAACTATCTTTCGGTAGTACTAACCTATGGGGTATTCCTGTTTTACCACCTGATTATTGAATTGCTGGGCCTGCGCATGGCCATATGGAGCTATGCCGCAGCCGGTTTGCCCTTAGGTTTATCCCATGCCCTGCTGTCGGCGATCATGGGCGCGTTAGTGTCGCTGGGACTATTATACGTTTTGCTGCTGGTATACCGCTTTGGCTGGCTCAATATGCTGCTGGCCTTGCTGCCAACCACGCTGTTGCTCAGCCTGTTGATCCATGGCTTGCTAGGTGCGCCCCTCTGGATCGCCCGTCTGCTAACCGCACAAACCTGGGCAGTCAGCCTGGGCCTGGCCAGTACAGCGATCTTGCTGGTCTGGGCCGCCCATATTGTTTGTAGTGGAATGGAGCGGGTGGATTAGGGGTAGGGACGGAAAAACATGCCCATCATCTTTGTTCACGGCGTTGCTGAACGTGTCAGCAGTACGCTCTATCAGACACGCTGGCATACAATTAAGAAGATGCTGCGCCGGTTTATTGCCCCGGCGATCAGCCATGATCCCGACGGTGTGACGCTCCTGGATGCCTACTGGGGCGATGTGGGCGTGCAGTTTGCCTGGAATGGGGCCAGTTGCCCACCCTCACAGGTTGCGTCGCTGCGTACGCATCCGTTAGCCTCGCTGGCTTCGCTTGGACGTAAGCGCGATCTCTGGGGTGAAATTGGCAAGCGTGGTATCTCGGCCCCCGGTTTTCTGCTTTCCCGCGGGCTGGCAATGGTTCGACCAGACCTCAACCGCCAGTCGGCGGTTTTCCTGGGTGATGCCTTTCGCTACTTTGCTGCCCGTGGTAGCGCCGAACAGCCTGGTACTATTCCGCTGCGTGTGCTTGATGTGCTGGCACAGGCCCATACCGTGCAACTCCAGCGTCCTGGTGAGCCGCTGGTGGTATTTAGCCATAGTATGGGCGGCCAGATTATCTATGACCTGGTCACCCACTTTCTGCCGCGTATGCCTCGCTATGGCGATATCCATATCGACTTCTGGGCCGCGACGGCGTCGCAGATTGGTCTGTTTGAGGAGATGAAGCTTTTTCTGGTGAGTGACCTGGCCTATGGCCCGGGCAACCCTGTTCCTTTCCCCGACCGGCGTTTTCTGAAGGCCTGGTGGAATATGTGGGATCCTCACGATTTCTTGAGTTTCACCGTCAAGAATATTATCGACGATGTGGACGATAGTTTCTTCGATAGCGGCCTGCCTGTAAATGAGGCGCACTTTGGTTTTCTGCAATTGCCCTCCTTCTATAGCCTGCTTGCGCAGAAACTGCGCAGCGGGTTGCACGACGCGTAACCGTTCAGGCGGTACCTGCGCCAGCGGGGGCGGGGGGGCCGCAGGCCCCCGCAAAACCGTCTTGTCGGCCCGTTGTGGCGGCAAAGCGGCCACAACGGGCCGACAAGAAGAGACTCCGGGAGGGGCAACGCCCCTCCCGACCACCCCACCTGAACGGTTACGGACGAAGCGATGATCTCTTCATAAAAAAATTGTCATTTTATCGCCAAAATAAACATCTGTTTTATATTTGATAGTATATTCTGTTTAATTATAAATAAATAGTCATCTTCATTTTTACCATTCAGCCTGTATATGTTGGATTTTATAGAATCGCTTTACTGCTTGATTTGGCTTGCTAATGGCAAATAAATCCATAGTACGATCCGTCCTAGATTCATACAGGACTTTTTGTCTATTTTAAACCTTTGTATGATCTGTTATAACCAGATGCGTCGAAGCATTATCCCACTTGAACTATTTCACACCTTGTTTCGACTCGGTATCCGGTTAACGTCTGGTGTGATAGAGGCATTCGAGCATTCCTATACCTGGTCTTCTCTGCTCGATGTTCCGTGGTTCTACGGACGTTTGTCTCTTACGAGCGCATTGTCGCTCATTATCATGACTGTCCACACCCGGCGTTTCGTAAAGGAGGCTTATGTTACGTAGCATCACTCGCTGTAACATTCTGACCTGCATCCTCGCAACCAATTCTGCTTTGCCCCACTTTCTTCTGAGAGCATCTCGATCTGTGTTCTGGTCGCCAGTGTTGCGCCAAACACCCACACTTCTCTCCACTATGTCACCGCCTGGAATCTCAGTGTATCCGGCAGTCTGATCAGTCGTTCGCTCATCGCCGAGCGCCCATGTTCAGGCAATCCGGTCTGTCACAGGTAGTGTGTAGCACATACTTGGCAAGCAAGGTGTTTAACTATAGATAATCGACTGTGGTTGTAGGAATATATGCGTTCTCCAGTCGATGATCTCCAGGAACTCTACTTTGTAGTTTGTGTATACTGTCTGTGATCCAGTTGTGTTTTCCCACACCGACTGATCAGAACCTGACGGTACCTGCCAGGTTTTCGCGTCCGATCATTACATAGTTTTTTTCGTTTTGTTGGCACGGCCATTGGCCGCTGTCCGACGCATGCTTTCGTATGCATTGGAAAGGAACGTATTCATGCAAACGCATAGTATCAAGCGCGTTTATATCATCTTCGCCTGCACACTTCTTATTGTGATGGCGTTCTTTCCGCTGGTGTCCCGTTCACAGTCTCTGACGACACTGGGTATGCCGATCGCTCAGTCTAGCGCATGCAGCCCCAACGGCGAGCATCTAGTGCCCTGGCTCGGCGATCGCTGGTACCTCTCGGGTGTCAATGTGCCATGGCAGGATGGTGGCTATGGTGCTGACTTCGGTACAGTTGAGGAGTGGGGGCAGCATACGTATAGCTCTGCGGCAACAGAGCAGATGTTTGCTGACCTGCAAGCCCACGGTGTCAATAGCGTACGCTGGTGGGTCTTCGCTGATGGCCGTGGCGCTCCTGAATTTGATGCGTCCAGTGGTGGCAATGTCACTGGTCTTGACGCCAATTTCCTGCCCAGTATGGTCGATGCGATCAATCTGGCTGCTCGCTACGATATCTATATTGTCTTTAATCTCTGGAGCTTCGATATGCTCCACGAGGATAGTAATGCCAACGATAAAGGTGAACATGCTGGCGGCCATCGTGATCTGATTGTCGAGCGTGGCAAACGTCAGTCGTTTATCAATAATGCTTTGCTGCCTATGCTCTCTCATCCGGTGGATGGTACTGGCTATACCATTGGGACGCATCCTAATGTACTCGGTTGGGATATCATTAACGAACCTGAATGGGCTATTACCGAGGCGGTTGGCGGGCAGGGCAGTGTCTCACTGGCCGAGATGCGCCGCTTTGTTGCCAAGATTGCTGGTGCGATCCACCGTAACTCATCCCAGCTTGTCACCGTCGGTAGTGCCAGTATCAAGTGGAATAGCGACACGGCGCTGGGGGCACAGGGCAACTGGTGGCATGATGCTGCTCTGACACCCTACGATGCCGATGGCTACCTCGATTTCTATCAGGTTCATTATTATCCCTGGATGGATGGTGATGGCGTGACCTGGTCGTATTCGCCGCTCTCCACATCCTGGGCCAGCGGCAGCTTTGATAAGCCAACGGTGATCGGTGAGTTGCCGGGCCTTGCTAGCATGATTAATCCGCTGCTTGATGGTATCTATACGAACTGTTATGCCGGTACCTGGATGTGGAGCTATGCGGGCGTTGATAATTCTGGCAACTGGCCAGAGAGCAAAGCTGCCTATGCGCGCTTTAACAGCCAGCACGCCGATGAGGTGACTATCCGCCCATCTGGCCAGCAACCTGATCCGACGGCTACCATAACGCCGCTACCGTCGTCAGAACCGGACGATGATCCTGTGACCGATCCGCCAGCGGCTGTGTACACGGTCTCTGCCGATGGTCTGGCCAGCGACTGGGCCAACTGGTCCTGGAATACGACAGTGAATCTGACCAGTGCGACGCCCCGCCATAGTGGCAGCAGTGCCATTGCGGCTACCTACACAGCTCCCTGGGCTGGATTGTATCTGCATACCAATACACCTATCCCAACCGCGGAGTATGACACGCTGCGCTTCTCGCTGCATGGTGGTACTGCCGGTGGTCAACGCCTGCGCGTCTGGCTGCGGGATGCCCGTGGCAACGCAGGGGCGTCGATTGATGTGACTGGGCAGGCTGGAACCTGGACGCAGGTTGACGTGCCTCTGCGTGATCTGGGCAACCTGGCTACCATTAGCGATATCTTCTGGCAAGATTCTACTGGTAAGACGCAACCAACTTTTCATATCGACGATGTGGCTCTGGTGTCACACGATGTGACGGCAGCACCGACCCGGACGTCCTTGCCTTCGCCAACTGCCACTGCAACAGCAGTACCAACCCAGACGCCCTTGCCTGATCCGACTGAACGCCCCGATCCAACCAGTACGGCAATGCCTACCGTTACTGCCACTGTGCTTCCGGATCAGCCCCCTGGCGATGATCCAGATCAAAGCGCGGGTGCCTTTCTCGAAACTTTCGATGGTGACCCATCCGCGCCCCTGCCATGGCGCGAGGTCGCTGCATTTAATACCTGGGATGTTGCGGTTCACTCACGTGACGTCAATACCTGGCAGACCCTGCAGTCGATGAATGCGGCCCATGGCTCTAATTGTGACCCCCACCCTGCAACGCACTCTGTTTCTGCGTATGAGGATGCTGTTTTCCAGTGTAAGAATCACGTGATGACTGCGATCAACGCCGATGGATATGGAGTGATCTATCTGACTCCTGATCACATGGTAGACTTTTCCAATGGTGAAGCCGTTGTTCGCTTCGATATTTCTACCCTTATTACGTCTGGCCGCGACTGGTGGGATGTATGGATCACGCCCTATGAGGATAACCTGCAGCTTCCGCTACAAGATGTCTATCCCGACCTGAATGGGCCACCCAGACGAGCGGTGCAGATCAGGATGGCTGGCGATACGCTCCTTGCCTATGTTTACGAGGATTTTGTTATCACGCAGCAGAGCCAGTTTAGTGGCACTATCCCCACACAATGGTGGATTGGCTACGAGTCATTCCTGGTTCCAGATGCACGTCGCCGTGATACCTTTGAGATCCGTCTGTCGCAGAACCACCTCAAAGTAGGCATGCCCGACTACAATTTCTGGTGGATTGACAGTCCTATTGAGCCGCTTGACTGGAATCAGGGCATCGTTCAATTCGGTCATCATTCCTATACACCAACCAAAGACTGTAACAACTGTGGTCCGAATACCTGGCATTGGGACAATATATCCATCGATCCGGCTATTCCGTTTACAATTATCCAGAGCGACAAGCGCTGGGTTAGTGGTTCTCCCAACATTACCGGTGAACCAATACTGTCCTTTGACCGTCCTGCTCCTTCCAATGCCCATCTGCGCTTCAGTGGTACGGGCAATAATCTTCAGGTCAGCTTCGATGATGGAGCAACCTGGCAGGCTGCTCGTTATCAGGCCCATGGAAAAACGCCGGGGAACGCCGCAACATTCTGGATGCCCATTCCGGAAGGTGTCTCTCGTGTTCAGTTCCGTGGCGAGCGCTGGTGGGGCGGCGACTGGTTTGCTCGCGATGCAACTATCTGGGCGCATTCTGGCTCTGCATCAAGGTGATCTCTCTCCCACCATGGCATAAATTATTGTCGTGATAGAATAAATGCTTTTAATCGCCTCCTCTCCTAAGATGAGAGAGGGAACCTGGGGGTGCTGTCAGGGGTAGGTTTTTTCCGCTGATGCCGATGCCAGGCTGGATACCCCACCCCCCTACCCCCTCCCCTTTCAGGGGGGGGGGAGAATATTCGGCGGTATCACGCGGCGGCGAAGCCGCCGCGTGATACCGCCAGGTGGATACCCCCCCTCGCCCCAGCGGGGAGAGGGGGGCAGGGGGGAGAGGGGCCATAGGGTGTCCTGATGCGATGATGCATATGGGCCGGAGGCCCCCAAACCCCCGCCGGGAGGCGTACCGTGATGCGTATGGGCCGCAGGCCCCCGCGCCCCCGCTGGCGCAGGTACCGCCTGAAAGGTTACCTAAAACCTTATCTAAACCTGAATGGTTACCGAATTGGTAATGAAACAGTAATCGAGTTATGGTATCGTGATTACGGTTATAAGTGTTAGGGTAGGTAAAGACATAATTATAAGAAGCGCTCAGGTATACTACGACCTGTCGTTTACTACGTCTGTCTTTGTTCAGTATTCAGTGCCTGGCCTCTATCAACGCTTTTCATTTTGGCAATGCCCGCTAACTGTGTAACAGGTCATTGCAAAGACGTATGAGCGTATATTCACTTAGTTCTCTATAGGGTGAAGCCATTTTTTCATCTCATTCGCCGATGATACATGTAAGCATAGCGAATCCGTTTAAACTTCCTGATGAGGAAAGCATAATATGCAGCGTGGAGAGCTTGATAATGGAAGAGAGCGTTGTACAACACCAGGAAAATGAAAAAGCGGCCCGGATGTTAGAAATTTTTGCACGCCAGCACTTCCTTAGCGTTCGGGCTAACCAGCGATTACGTGTAACGTTGCTCGTCTGGGTTATTCGGGTCAAAGTGAATCGCAATCTCAAACGCTTGCTGGATCTAGGGGTCGCTGGTGCGGCTATTGTTGTCGCCGCGCCAATTATGCTGGCCACTGCTATCGCCATCAAGCTGGAATCACCCGGCCCTGTCCTCTTCAAGCAAAAACGTGTTGGCAAGTGGGGCGAAACATTTTATTGCTATAAGTTTCGTTCGATGTATGTAGATGCCGAACAACGCTTGAAAGACCTCATAGTGCGCAATGAAGCCGATGGCCCTGTCTTCAAAATGAAAAATGATCCGCGTATTACCCGCGTCGGGCGGATCATCCGCAAGTTGAGTATTGATGAAATCCCCC
>RRYU01003560.1_pt1 | contig 11112 bp, 9 predicted proteins | sample 2162651 | NCBI WGS metagenome assembly RRYU01 (sample SAMN10267283, study PRJNA491782) | microbial mat metagenome | isolation source: biomat in the production well | place: Japan: Minami-Kanto gas field, natural gas well KTG3 | collected 2017-06 | reverse complement strand
CGCTAATGGATGCAGTTATTACCTGTCCTTAATACACCGGATTGAGTTGGCTTGTCTTTTTAAAAGATGATGCCGGGCAATTCTGGCTGAACCAGCCTCAAAACTTCTCCACCATGCACTGCTGTAGGTTTGGTGAGCATCGGCTGACCACCACCTGCCAAGATCGCCTTTTTGAACGAAATTGCCGCCCTGATCCCTATAGCCACCGGGTAGCCCGGCAAAACCGGTTTCATTTGTAGCACCTGTGTTGGGAGTATTCCAGTTTGCAGTTCCGGCTGCCTTCAGTTTACCACCGGCGATCAGGCTTTCCTGCAGTTCGTTAGGATCAGAATTCGGATCTAAAAACCTGATCAGGCCGCTCCATTCGGCATCGGTAGGCACATGCCAGCCCTCGGGGCAGATATTTTCACCGGATTTACTTTCTCCTTCAATAACAAACCAGCTATACAGCGCCCCATAGGTGTTTTTATGGTCTGCTTCATCGTTGTTGTACCAGCAATATGCTGGTGTGGTAAGTTGAACCCAGTCGCTGCCTTCAGTCAGATGAGGTATGGAAGAACCATCATTAAACCGTGTTACCCTCAGGTTTTCGGCCATCCATTCCTGCTGCCCGATGATCACGGTGGCATAGGTGTTTCCATCAATATCGGTGACGCCTTGTCCGGGAACAAAAAAACTCGCCATCAGTGTCACGTCCTGCGAAGGCAAAGTGTATTCTGTATGCGTTTGCGTGTCCAAGTAATTGCCGGCTTCAGTCCATGAAGCAAAATGATAGCCTTCATTGGCCATGGCGGTTAAATTGATTGTTTCGCCAGGTTGATATTTTCCTTCACCAGTAACTGTGCCGGCCTGGGGAGGGTTCACTTCAATCGTCAATAAATATGTTTCTTTTGAGCATGACAATGACATGAATAAAAGACCAATGATCAAAGCGATTAAACATAAGGTGCCTAATTTTTTCATTTTAACGGGTTTTAATTTATTGGATTTTTATACACCGAACACTCAAGCCCTGGTTTTTGGGAATAAGCGGCTGATTGCCAATACTTCCTGACCCACTACCAAGCCATCTTCCGTAATTATTACCGGATATTTCGGTAGAAGTCCGCCACCAACCGAAAGAACCGATCTCCTGATAGTTGCCAGTGGAAACTCGCCTGCCGCCCGGAAGTCCTGAAAACCCATATTCATCGGTGCCGTAATGTGTACCGTGTTCATTCCATCGCGGATGAAGGTTTGTGTTGCAATCGCCTCCAAGCGGAGAGTTGACTTGTCGGCAGGATTTCAGTTTGTTTCCTTTTAGATGATCAAGTCCGGGAATAAAATCCGGCAGTGCGTTCCAGTCCTCATTAGTTGGAACACGCCATCCCACGGGGCAAAGAGCTTTGGTATTGTCTACGGCGTACCAGTTATATAATGCACCGTAGAGGTCTTTGTTTGAAATATCACTATTATACCAGGCATAAGCGCCGGTAGTATTGTTTTCCCAGGCTGAATTGTTGGTGCCGGGGTAATCAATGGGAGAACCATCGCGGTATTTGGTGGTTTTGAGGTTTTCGGCCATCCAGCATCTTTCAGCCAGCCACAGCGTATAGTAGGTGTTCCCATCAGCATCAATAACGGTTTCCGGACAAGGTGGTTCTTCCACCAAAAAAGTAAATAGGTTGCCATCATTATCCACACCAACACCATATCTGGTCCCATTGGGTGAGGTAAGTGTTAAAGAGCTGGCATGGAATGCATAAGGCACATGAAGCAGTTCCATAACTCCAAAAAGTAAATAATCGGTACCACCATCTGCATCCAATTCGATCATAATAAAATACGGACCCAATGCCCAGTTGATTGCATCAAATTGACCTGTAAGTTGTTCGCCTATACCAATGCCAAAATTGACAAGGCCAAACTGGTTAGTTGTAACATTGTGGGTCTCGACGTATGCCGCTGGTCCATCAGGTTCACCATGCAACAAACTAATACGGAACGATACCTCCTGATTGGCAATCAATTGCCCATCGATATCGCGTGCGATGGCCTGGTAATTGATTCCTTGGTTGGGCTGCGCCAGGATAATCTTTGAGACGATTATCAATAGGACGATAAGTAAGCTTGGTTTCATGAATAAAAGTTTTAAAATATTGATTATAAATGTCTAGTAAGTTATTGCTAGTTTAATTTGTTGGTGATAAATTTCCACTTCTTTATGCATTGATCTTGCTTGAAGATGAAGTATATAAACACCCGGGCTAAATGATTTTGTATTTAGCACCATCCTGTTCATGCCTTTCATCAGTTTACCCTCATGGAGATATTGAACTTTATTTCCAGGTATGTTAACCAGGCTAAGCTGGGCAAAGAGCTCTTCATGACAGTTTATTTCTATTGTAACCTCTCCGCCAGATGGATTTGGGAAAGCCCTAAACAAGGATTGCACGTCCAGTGGTTCATACCTTACTTGTTTTATGATCTCAACATATTGGGCATTTGGATCACCGCCCATGGCCTCACCCCACTTAAGCTGTTTGGTTTTTTCATCAAAATCAATTAGTCTAATCCAACCTTTTGGGATGGTTTGGTTGTTTAGACTGACCAACATTAGGTTCAGTTTGTTGCCAATGGCTGAAGTTAGCATTTCGTGCGTTTCGACTTGTGATTTAAGTTGTTCCGCATGAATATCGTAGATCGAAAACTGCAGTGCTGTAACATGTCCATCACTAATAAAATCAACCCCTTCAGGATGTAATAACAGATAGGCTGGATCAGGGTCAATGGATGCTTGCGTTGATTTATTTCCATATAGTATGATATTGATTGTTCCAATCGCATCAAGCACGTCAACAGTACCATCCAAATTGACATCTGCATTGTCAAAACAAAAGGGTTCAGGATCTGTTTCGAGGATAAAATTGATTATGGTAATTACATCCAAAACGTCCACAGTGCCATCACAGTTGGCATCACCCGTAAGCCATGTTGGAGAAGTAATGGCAGGTTGTTGAAACCCCTGAGTTAAAAAGTATTCATCCGCCCCAAAGGTTTCAACAACGGTTTCACCCAGTGTCCAGCTTAAAATAGTTGTGTTGTTTTGCCAGGAACAACCGCTGGTTGAGATAATATGAGGTGACATTGATTGGCCTTGTACTGAAGTGATCATTACAAAGAGTGTTGCCACAAGAACAATACGATATAAACGCTTCATTTTAATTGGCTTGGTTATCTATAATTAAAGAATTTGTTGCATTTATCAGGCTGTTAAACCTGGATTTATCTCGAATCTATTGTTTCAGTCAGTATTGGAGTGCGCATCCAGTTTCTAATATAAGAGAAGTAAATAAACCATGTTTTAAATATTTTTTGAAGTTAATGCCTGGTGTTATCATTTGCGGCAGGACTGAAATACTTAATAATCTTTTGTAAGGCTGCTTTTCGAAGTTCGATCATCTTCCTTTTCGCCTTCCATTGGATTTCAACTGTTGGTTTTTCTTTTCGATCATTCAACTTTGAATCTGTAGCCTTTTTACTCATTTTTTGCCTATTGGTGAATAAAAGTACTTTCATCCAACGGGGAAAGCCAGAAAATGGGGGACGTATCTGGTTGCTGCGCCGGTTTCAATAAGTTGCAGGCTACCTAAAGACTATCTAAACAATTACTTAGAAAGTGTCAAAATTAATATACAAACACTGTTATAATACTTACGGGGTGATATATAGCTAAAAAAAGCCATTGGAAAAGACGAAAAATAAAGTTTCAAATCCTTATGAGGTAAGCCACAAGGCTTTCGTCCGATTGAAGTCCAAGTTTACTGCGCAACCTAAAGCGCGTTGATTTAACCCCGGATTCAGATTTAAAGGTTACTGCTGCAATTTCTTTAGTGCTTAGATTTAGTTTTAAAAAAGCTGCAATTTTTATTTCAGCAGGTGTGAGGTCAGGACATACATCAAGTAGCTTCTGAAAAAACGCTGTGTGGATGTTTTTAAAAATTTTCTCAAACTCACTCCATGAATTGTCCTTCAGCTTGGCTTCGAGCCCTGCAACGATTTCGTTGATGTGTTTAACATGCTTTTCATCTACTTCGGCAGTATTCACAAATTGCTCTAGTTTTTCTATAATATTGCTTATCGTTTCGTTCATACGTAACATATCCAGGGCTTTCGATGCCAACTCCCTGTTTTTTGCTTCCAGCTTTTTTTCAAGCAATTGCTGTTCTTTTTGCCTGATATTGCTTTGCTGTTGATGTATGGTTTTCTCCTGTTCCATAAGCAGCTTATGCTTTTTCATGCTGATTGTCTTGAAGTGAAATAAAACAATCAGCAGAATAGCAATAACAATCAGGGCTAATATTGAAACGGTCAGTAAAAAGTTGTTTTTAGCTTGAATTTCGTTCCTGGTTTTGAGGAAATTAATTTCATCATCTTTTCGTGCTGTTTGAAATTTGATCTCAAGTTCACGTATGATCCTTTCTCTGTTTGCAGTAGCCAGGCTGTCGCGGATAATGCCGTCCATTGTTTTATACTTAAATGCTTCTTCAAATCTTTTATTGTAAGCATTTATTGAAGCTAATGCGGTGTAGGTTTCGGCTAGCAATTTTGGGTTATTTATGTTTCTTGCAATATGTAATGCATCCTGAGCTTTGGAGTAAGCTTCTTCAATTTTATTCAACTTGTTCAATGCAATTGCCCAGTTCAACAAACTCAGTCCAATTCCGGTATCATCCTTCAATTGGGTGAAAAGCGAATGGGCTGTTTCAAATCGGTTATTTGCATCCTGGAAGTCTCCTGTTTTTAACATGATTTTTCCAATGATCAGGTTCGAACTGGCAATCCCTCTTTGTTCCTTTAGGCCGGTTCTAATTTCAAGACCTTGTTCAAAGTAGTCCAGTGCCAAGTCAATATCATCCACTAACTCATATGCCCGGCCTATGTTTGTCAATATGATTCCAATTTCTGATTGCTTTCTTATTTTTTCGTTGATTTTAAGTGCTTTGTTCAGATAATCCAGAGCAAGAAACGGCTCGTCACGATCGATATGAAGACTGCCCAGGCTTAAATAACCAGTCGCCTCCAACTCAATATCTTCTGCCTGCTTACTAAGCCTTACCACTTCCTGAAAGTCCCTCGTGGCAGCAAGATAATTGCCATTGATGTGGTGAATAGATCCTGAAGCGAAGCAACACCAGGCAAGTCCCTGCTGATGGTTAAGTTTATCAAACAGTTTTCTGGCTTTTTCCAGGTACTCCAATGCCAGCATATAATCATCCTTGTAATAATAGGCTCTGCCCTGCCATAGGAGGCTGCTGGCTATTCCCTCTTTATAATTAAGTTCTGTGGATAACAGAAATGCTTGCTGTAAATACAATAGGGAAATTTCAAAGTTTCTACTGCAGTAATATTTTCCAAGATCGACCAGCAGGTTTACCCGTGAAGTGTCATCCTGCATCAGCTCCAGTCTTTCTTCTTTTTCCTGTATGTTTTGTTCAGTTAATTGAAAAAGAGGTAGTAATACTACAAGGGCGGATATGTAAGTATAATGTATATACCTATACATTTTGTTTTAATTGGTTTGTCACCCCCACGATCACACAATCATATCAGATGTGCTATAATCAGTTGTCATTCACAAAAATAGTCACTTTAACAAATAGGTGCAACTATTTTTTTTATTCGCAAGTCATTTAATTATATATGGCCGGAATGTGAGTCTACCTGTATATTTACGTGGATACCTGGTTGGATATTCTGAAAATTGAAAACTCCGTTTATTGATCGCACCCTGCTTACAATATTTTTTACGCCCATACGGTCATCAGATTTTTGCAACGCTTTTTCAAGATCAAATCCAATACCATTGTCATAATAGTCCAGATGTATCTTTTTGTTTTCTGAACGCATAATGATCCTGACTTGATCAGCTTTTGCATGCTTGATGGTATTGTTGATGAGTTCGGTAAGAATACGATATAAGGTTAGTGACAGGGTTGTTCCCGGACTCATCTCTTTTGGTTGAACATCCAGTTCAATATTCAGAATACTGGTTGCATTTATGGTATCACAATAAGACTGAATCGCGCGCACCAGGCCATAGTCGGTGATTACTTTTGGAGTGATATTGTTTGCGATATTGCGTGAGCTATCTACGGCTTCGTCAATGAGCTTATTGATCATATCGATGTATTCAACCCTTTCTGTTTCATTGTGCGACTGACTATCCAACTCATCTACATACAACTTAATGGTAGATAAGAGGGGGCCTAATCCATCATGAATTTCCTTTGCAAAACGGCTGCGTTCGGTTTCTTCTGTTTCAATGATAGCAGTCAGTATCTTCTTTTCAACTTCCTTACGGTCTGCAATATTTCTGGATACACAGGTAATATAGGGCTCTTCTTCGATCATTAGCTTTCGGCAGCTTATTTCGGCCGGGATTCGTTTGCCACTGCTACTTCTATGGTCTGATTCAAAAATGTAGGTGCCTTTTCTAAGAATATGATCAATGTGTTCTCTTATCGTGGGATCAGCCGGGTTCATATGTATTTCGCTAAAGTGTTTTTTCAACAGTTCTTCACGTTTGTACTCAAGGTTCTCACATGCTGATTGGTTCACTTCAACGATGTCCCCGGTCATATTTAATACGAATATCTGATCAGAACTGCTGTTGAACAAGATGCGATACCGGTTGTCAAGTGTGCGGTGGATTCGCTCAGCCTTACGAAGTCTCTTAAGGATTGACCTGATCAATAGGGTACCGGTTAATAGAAGCACCGAAACAACAAAACCTGCCAGTGGTGGAATAAATGAACTTACAGCCAGATCAGAAATACCAGCAAAATAGAGCAGTTGGAAAATATTTTCGAGTGCCATCAATAGCATGGCTGCTGCAATGAACATCCATGCATTTCTCCGGCTTGAGGCATTCATATAAGTCAGGACCACCACAAAGGTGGCTAGTCGGATTAAGGTGGACAGGCTTATTAATAGAATGATCATATCTGATTAAACCGCTTTGTTTTGCCGCAATGTTTCGATGGCTTTTTGAAAAATCGGGTCAATACGATGGTATATGGGGTAGAATCCTTCATCATCATAAAGATTGCGTGCCACATAAGCTTTAAACAGGGTGATTATATGGTCTTTACTGTCTGCAATTTCATTTGGGGTGGTTGAAATGCCATGATCATTAACCCAGTCAATCATTTCATTAAACAGGCTGTTGTCTACAATGAATTCCCTGGTGAATGTTTCAAAATTACCGTATTGATTCAACTCTGGTCGGTTTTTGTCTGCATAATCAAAAGCAAATTGAAATAAAAGGCCTCGATTTGCAACTTTATTGAAATAAATCAGGCTGCTGTCGCTTAAAAGCGGCACATATATATCCGGCATGATGCCACCACCACCGTACACAACCTTGCCGCCGGGGGTAATAAACTTTAACGAATCTGCCAGCGGAATACTGTCTTCATACATCATCTCACCATTTAAATACCTGTCGAACGGTTCATGGTGGTACGATTCAAAGTCACCGTCATAGTGTTTTTGTATTGATCTGCCTGTGGGTGTAAAGTACCGGGCAACAGTAAGCCTGATGGCCGAACCATCACTCATTGTGATCTGTTCCTGTACAAGCCCCTTGCCGAATGAGCGCCTGCCAATAATTGTGCCCCTGTCGTTGTCCTGCAGTGCACCTGCTACGATTTCACTTGCCGAAGCAGATGACTCATCAAGCAATACAACAATTTCTTCTGTTTCGAGCAGTCCTTTTTGTGTGGCAAATGCAAATTGTTTTGGTCGGTTCTTACCTTCTGTATACACGATCAGCTGCCCATTTATCAGGAATTCATCTGCAATGTCAGTAGCTGCTTTTAAATAGCCTCCTGCATTGCCCCTCAAATCCAGGATTAATTTTTGCATGCCTTGACTCTTCAATTTACGGGCTGCAGCCAGGAATTCATTATAGGTAGTGGCAGAGAACTTATTCAATCGTATATATCCGATGTCTTCATCAGGCATATAGGCGATATCCAAACTATAGGTAGGAATCACATCACGTGTTATGGTAAAAGGAATCAGGTTTTTGACTCCTCTGCGAAGAATTTTAACATTCACCCTGGTTCCTTTTGGCCCTTTTAGCTGTCGCATGGCATCACGATTGGTTACCTCAACACCGGCAACCAATGTGTCTTCAATAAAGATGATGCGGTCGCCGGCCATTATTCCCACACGCTCACTCGGCCCTCCTCTGAGCGGATTAATCACCGTAATGGTATCTTTCTCAATACGAAATGAAACACCAATGCCTTCAAAACTACCTAGTAACGGGTCGTTCATCTCATTGAAATCAGCTGCTGTAATATATTGACTGTGGGGGTCAAGTTTTTCGAGTATGGCATTGATGGCTCGGTTTTCGAGTTGATCACCTTCTACTTCATCCACATAGTCTCGCATAATATACCGCATCACATGATCAAGCTTGCCTCCTTTATGTGCTGACAATGAGAAGGTAGTATTTGGACTGGATTCGATGAATGTAAGCTTACTGCCGAGGTATATGCCTGCAATAAGTACAAGCGACAGGATCAAAGGCAGATATATTTTGAAGTTTTTCATAAGGATTTTAATTGTATTTGTCTAGGAAACAACAGAGTGTATCATTTCAGAGCAAAATTAGCATAATTTCATCGGATGAAAGCTTTCCTGAAGCCAACGAAATTGTGAGCAACTCATTTGTTTGATTTTTTTAACATTTCTGAAAGTTTAGAAATGTCTACCCCTGTTTGATGATTTTCAATAAACCGGGATTGGTAGGATGAGTACTCATGATTCACAGCTTAGGAAAAAAAGAAAAGACAGGTCCTTATTCGGCACCTGTCTTTTCAAAAAATTAAATCTGTTCTACGAAAATTAATTTCTAAGGTGTTCGCCTTTAAGTGTCGAGTAGTTAATACGCAATGCGCCAGACTTTCGCAATTCCTGTTTCACATCAGTCACGATCCCCATTTTGGATTCGTTATGAACTTTGAGCGAAGTGGTAAGGAAGTTGCGGTCAGCTTCGGGCCTTGCTTCACGTTCGCGTGCAATGAATTCTGGCACGTCATTCACGGTTGAAAACTGGTCATTCAACTGTATACGAGATTCAGTTCCATATCGCTGTGGATTGGTTGGCGGGCCAATGTAAATGTAGCTTACCAACGATTTTTTCTCCAGTTTCTGCACCTCAGTCGCCAAAGGCAGCCTTATTTTAACCCTAAGGGTGACCTCACGCATTACTGTTGTTACCATAAAAAAGAACAGCAACATGAAGATAATGTCAGGCAACGAAGAGGTGTTAATTGCACCGGAACCTTTTCCTTTTTTTGTTTTAAATTTTGACATATTGCTAATCTCCTATACTTTCCGGTTCAGCTTCAGATATACGCATGGGTACAGCCTCATTAATGGCTTTTATTCGATCTTCATCGACTAAGTTTCTGAATCTGACACCATATCTATCCATGGACAGCTCATCTTTCAATTCATTGAAAGCGCGGGCCAATTCATTTTGTACCCTGATATACATATCATAGGATGTTCCCCTGTCATTCTTAAGTGAAATAACACCTTCGGAGGTATAAATTTCACCCAAACCTTCAATTTCCCTAAGCTTGACTTCCGGGAAATCCGGATTATCAGGATAATGAGGACGCATAAATTCCTTGGCAACATCCTTCAGGGTGGCTATATCTCCGGGTTTACCATCAACAAGTAGCCTGTCGTTCTTGTTAACAAGCACATTCAAAATATTTCGTTGCCTGATCAGGATATCTTCCGGGTCTTCAACTGGCGGTGGCAGCCGGCGTGTAAGGCCTGTGTCAATATCCATAGTTGTTGTTACCAGGAAGAAAATCAGCAACAAGAACGCAATATCAGCCATTGAGCCCGCATTGATTTCGGGTGATGCTCTTCTAGCCATATTTAATTATTTAAAAAATTTTGATAGTCCTGAATATAGTATTGCAAGTATGGCGATGGAACCGGTTATATATGTAAACAAAATTCCCACTCCTACTTGTTTGGATGTATCAGCTGTAATTTCCAGTGCTGCAAGCCTGGCATCGCTGAAAGTATTGCCGGCCAAACTATATGAAATAAGTGCAATGACAACGACAATGCCGAGTATGACCAATAACCTGAGCACATTTGTGGGCTGCTGTATAAAACTGAAAACAGGCGATGCTATGGTTACAACAACAGTAGCGATAAGCAGGATATATGCCCAGCGCATGAGAGATGATTCACCCAGGCTGTTTGAATAAAACAATACAGCAAGCACCACAGACACAGCCAATAAGGCATACAGCACCCAACCTATATATTTGGATAATTTGTCAATCATGGTGATTATTTTTTGTTGTGTTTGTTTATAATATCGATAAAGGAGATGGAACTATCTTCCATTTCATTTACAAGGGAGTCAATTTTGGCAATGATAAAGTTGTAAAAGATTTGCAGGATAATGGCCACGATCAAACCAAATACCGTGGTTAAAAGTGCAATTTTAATACCTGATGCAACGATCTGCGGAGAAATGTCGCCGGCAGCAGCAATATCATCGAAAGCCTGGATCATACCAATAACTGTTCCCATAAACCCAAGCATGGGAGCCAGGGCGATAAAGAGTGAAATCCAGCTCACACCACTTTCAAGACGACCTGTAATTACTGAGCCATAGGAAACAATTGATTTTTCAACTTCTTCAACGCCTGCATCATAACGCAGCAGACCTTGATAGAAAATGCTTGCGACAGGGCCACGGGTGTCGCGGCAAATTTCTTTGGCTTTTTCAAGACCTCCATCATCAAGTGCATTCTCAATGCTAACCAAGAGCTTTTTGGTATTGGTTGCACTCAATGTCAGGTAAATGATCCTCTCGATGCTGATGGCAAGTCCAAAAATAAGAACGAGCAATACAATACCCATAAAAGCGGGACCGCCTTCGATAAATTTTTCTTTCAGCACTTCGTGGAATGTAAGCGGCTCTTCTGGTTCAGCCTCCATTTCAACTGTTTCGGCTTCAACAACCTCTTCCATAACGGCAGTTGTGTCGGCTTCGGCCGGTTCTTCCATGGTTTCCTGGGC
>RRYU01000111.1_pt1 | contig 11121 bp, 11 predicted proteins | sample 2162651 | NCBI WGS metagenome assembly RRYU01 (sample SAMN10267283, study PRJNA491782) | microbial mat metagenome | isolation source: biomat in the production well | place: Japan: Minami-Kanto gas field, natural gas well KTG3 | collected 2017-06 | reverse complement strand
TTAATCCCGGTGCCCTTCTGATTGATGATGGCGTCAATGGCCAATGCCGTCTTGCCGGTCTGGCGGTCACCGATGATCAACTCGCGCTGGCCGCGGCCAATAGGCACCATCGCGTCGATGGATTTGAGCCCGGTCTGCACCGGCTGGTCCACCGATTTCCTATCGATAACGCCGGGGGCCACCTTTTCCAGCGGTGACGTACCTTCGGCATCGACCGGGCCCTTTCCGTCCAGGGGATTACCCAGGGAGTCGACAACGCGTCCCAACAGGCTTTCACCCACGGGAACTTCTAGAACTCGCCCGGTACATTTAACCGAATCGCCTTCGGTGATGTGTTTGTAATCGCCGAGCACGACCGAACCGACCGAGTCGCGCTCCAGGTTGAGTGCCAATCCGTAGGTGTTTCCCGGAAATTCAAGCATCTCGTAGGACATGGCATCCGCCAGTCCGTGGATACGCACGATGCCGTCGGTAACGCTGACTACGGTGCCCTCGGACCGGGCTTCGGTCTCCACCTCGAACTTGGCGATCTTGCTCTTGATCAGCTCGCTGATTTCAGAAGGATTGAGTTGCATGATGGCTTTCCATTCAAATATTCAATTCGTTGGCCAGCTTGTACAGCTGTCCTCGCACGGAGCCGTCGATCACCAGATCACCGGCGCGGATCACAATGCCGCCGATAAGACTGGGGTCTTTCTCGGAGCTGATTTCGATGTCCCGACCTAATTTCGCCTTGAGCACCTCGGCCAGTGAATCTTCATCGGCCTTATTCAAGACATAGGCGCTGGTCACCTGCACCTGGACAAAACCCTGGCGTTCGTACTTCATTTTTTCATAGTGCGCCGAAATTTCCGGCAGCACGGCAAAGCGGTCGTTCACAGCAAGTAATCGCAACAGGTTCTTGCACTCTTCACTGAGACGGTCACCACCGATCTCAAGCGCCAGTTCCAAGGATTGCTCACGCGACAGCTTGGGGCTGGCGATAAGGGCAGCGATTTCCGGCGTGCGTACGACATCGCGCAGGAAAGCCAGCATATCGGACCAGGTATCCAGTTGATCCGTCTCCAGTGCCCGTCCGAATACTGCTTCGGCGTAAGGCCGTGCGATGGTGGTCTTTTCTTGGGCCATATCGGTGCCTTAGATCTGTTTGGCAACAGCGTCCAGCAGAGTCTTATGCTTTGCCGCGTCTATTTCTTGCTGAAGGATCTTTTCCGCCGCGGCCATGGCCAGTTCAGCCACTTGCTCGCGTAAATCTTCCTTCACGCGGTTTTTCTCCTGCTCGATTTCCGCTCGGGCTGCAGCCAACAGGCGGGAACCTTCGGTACGGGCATCGCCCTTGGCTTCGTCGACGATCTCTGCGGCGCGTTTCTGCGCCATAGTAACGATCTCGCTCGCCTGTGCCTTGGCTTCTTGCAGTGATGAGGTGGCACGTTTTCGCGCCAACTCCTGCTCGTGCTGCCCACGTTCGGCCGCCGCCAAACCATCGGCGATCCGTTTTTTGCGCTCTGCCAGCGCCGCTACAATCGGTGGCCAGATGTACTTCATGGTGAACCAAACGAACACCGCGAAGGACACCATCTGCCCAAATAGGGTTAAATTGATATTCATCCGTATGCCTCTTTTCGGACTAGAGGGAAAGGAACGGCCGAGGGCCGCGCCGTCTTCACACAGCGAACATCAGGTACAGACCCATGGCGATGGATATGACCGGCAACGCGTCGGTCAGACCCATGACAATGAAGAACTGGGTACGCAGCATGGGAATAAGTTCCGGTTGGCGCGCCGCGCCTTCCAGGAAACGACCACCCAGTACACCGATACCGACAGCGGCACCCAGTGCGCCTAGGCCGAGCATGAGTCCGGACGCGATGTACAGAACAGCGTTTGCGAGCTCCATAGTTTTTCTCCCGAGTTGAAGATGAAGTAATCGTTTAAATTGATCAGTGACTTTCCTGGTGCGCCATGTCTAGGTATACGATGGTCAGCACCATGAAGATGAAGGCCTGCAGGGTGATGATCAAAACATGGAATACGGCCCAGACAAACTGCAGGGCGCCACCAGCCGTACCCATAATCACACCGCCACCATACATCAGGGCGATGAGGATGAAGATCATCTCACCGGCATACAGGTTGCCGAACAATCGCAGCGAGAGCGATACCGGCTTGGCCAGCAGGTTGATGCCTTCAAGCAGTAAATTGGCGGGCAGCCCCCATTTGCCGAACGGGTGCAGGGTCAGTTCGCCCGCGAACCCACCAATGCCCTTGACCTTGATGCTGTAGTAGATGATCAGGATGAACACCATCAGGGACATGCCGAAGGTTGCGTTCGGGTCAGTGGTGGGGACAATCTTGAGAAAATGTACGCCTAGCATGCCGGCGAGCCAGGGAACCAGATCAACGGGGATCAGGTCCATGAGGTTCATTAAAAATACCCAGATGAATATGGTCAGAGCCAAAGGGGCGACCAGAGGGTTTTTTTCGCAGGCGGTGCTCTTCACATTGTCCTGCACGAAGTCAATGATGGACTCGACGAAATTCTGTGAATTGCCCGGAACTCCCGATGTGGCTGCAATGGCCACTTTTCGGAAAAAATACAGGAACAACCCGCCTAACAGCAGGGAAAAGAACATGGTATCCACGTGGATGGCCCAGAAACCCATTTCAGCGGCTTGTTCGCTGCTTTGGGCCATTCCCCAGCCGTGTTCGGGATGGTTTCCGAATGTCAGGTTGGTCAGATGGTGTTTGATGTATTCAGCAGATGTCAGCGTTTCTGAAGAGGCCATCGTTCAATGTCTCAGGTTTTCTTTTCCGCGTCCGTTGAAGACGCAATTAGGACAGGTATGACCTGCGCAACGAAATATGCGCCGAGCAGGGCCGGAAAATTCAATCCATCGATCAGCGCTATTGCTATGCCGAACATCACCAGGATAAAGACAATCTTGATGATTTCAGCAGCATAAAACCGCATTACCAACACTCCGGCTTCCTGGGCCCGGTATGGCTTGAAAACCCAGAATGCCAGCAAAGCATTGGCCATGGTACAGACACCGGCCCCGATCATGACGGATAGCGCATGTACGGCACCGAAAGCCGCAGCCAGTGCAGTCAGCACAAGGGTCAGTACAATCTGGGCCGCCAGGACCCTTTTTACCTGTGCCGCATCCGGCTGCTGCATTATTGTAATTGTCTGAAGACTTCCCATCCCGTGCGGCTGCGCAGTATATGTCGGGCTACCCATAAGGTCAAACGATGACGCAATAAAAAAACATGGTGTCCAGACACACGATGCTTTCCATGATCGACATCATGATTCAGGATTCAATAACAGACTTATTTTATGTGTTCCAGGATACCATCCAACTCATCCAGGCTGTTGTAGGCTATCACCAGTTTACCCTTGCCCTTGCTACCCTGTTGAATCCTCACTCGGGCTCCCAGACGCTGTGCGATATCATCCTGCAGACGTCGTACATCCGGATCAGGCTCGCGCTGATTTTGCTGCGCCGGGGTTTCTCCTTCATCTTCCATCTGCAGGCGCCGCACCAGCTTTTCTGTTTCACGCACCGACAATCCACGAGACACTATCTGGCGTGCGGCTTCTGTCTGCCGGTTGTCCTTGAGACCGAGCAGTGCGCGGGCATGTCCCATATCCAATTGATGCGCATCCACGTATTCCTTCACAATCGGGGTAAGATCCAGCAGCCGTAACAGATTTGTGACGGTGGTGCGTGACTTGCCGACAGCCCGGGCCACTTCTTGGTGGGTAAGCTCAAACTCATTAAGCAGACGACTCAGCGCAGACGCTTCTTCCAATGGATTGAGATCGTCTCGTTGGATGTTTTCGATCAGTCCGATGGCCATGGCGGATTGTTCATCCACTTCACGGATGACCACAGGTATTTCGGCCACACCAGCCAGCTGACTGGCGCGCCAGCGCCTTTCGCCGGCAATTATTTCGTAGCGATCCGCTTCCACGGGACGCACCACGATGGGTTGCAATACACCCTGTACCGAAATTGAGTCGGCCAGTTCCTGCATGCTATCCTGGTCAAATTCACGCCGTGGCTGATAACGTCCACGGTCAATCAGGTCTAGCGCGATCCGGGTGATGCCACTGCCTGCCGTCTGATTGTGGCCGGTACTTTCCTTGGTATCTGCTCCCGACTCATCCCTGGCTGCGCCCAGCAGGGCGTCTAGTCCTCGACCCAAACCTCGTTTTTTTGATGCCATACTCTATTCCTTAATCACGCATTGACCATCTGCGCCGGCACCGGCGGCTTGCTCAACACCTCACTGGCCAGCGCCAGATAGGAAACTGCCCCTCGCGAGGCTTTATCGTACAAAACCACGGGCAGTCCATGACTGGGGGCCTCAGCCAAGCGTACGTTGCGAGGAATAATGGTGCGGTATACCTGTTTACTGAAATGGGTAATGAGCTGGGTAGAGACCTGATTGGCCAGGTTGTTACGCGGGTCGTGCATGGTGCGCAGAATGCCTTCTATGCGCAGATCGGGGTTCACCGATTTACGTATCTTTTCGATAGTGTCCAGCAGTGCCGACAGACCTTCCAGGGCATAATATTCACATTGGATCGGGATCAACACACCGTCTGCCGCCACCAGGGCATTGAGCGTTAGCATGTTCAAAGAAGGCGGGCAGTCAACGATGATGAAGTCGTAGCGTTCTCTTGCACCTTTTATCGCAAGACTCATGCGCCGCTCTTTCATGGGCATGTCCATCAAACCCACTTCAGCCGCGGTCAGATCAGAATTGGAGGGTATCAGATCCAGGCCAGGCTTGGGTTCTTCCACCCGCACCAGGCAGTCTAGCAGGGATTTATCGCCCAGCAGAAGGTCGCAACTGGAGTACTCAACCTCATGCTTGTTGACGCCGCAGCCCATGGTGGCATTGCCCTGGGGATCGGTATCCACCAGCAGCACCTTGCGTCGCATGGAGGCCAGCGAAGCAGCCAAGTTGACGGCGGTGGTGGTTTTGCCCACTCCGCCCTTCTGATTGGCGATCGCGATTACCCTGGCCATGGCTCCAATACCTCTATGCTAAGGGTTCAGGAAAACTCAGTGACATAATATTTTCGAGCTAACTATCCACGATGTCTGTATCTGGATCGTCACAGACGCAGTTCTACCAGCATACGCGCCCTGTCCAATTGCGGCACCAATAGCTGATGCAACTCTACCCGCGCCGGCGGTGGATGTAATTCTCGCAGTTCCATGTCCGCCCTTGGGCCCTTGGCGGCCAGCAATTTTCCCGTCGGTGAAAGCAGAGGCCGGACCAATGTCGCAATATCAGACAAGGATGCAAAGGCTCTTGCCGCTATCGTATCGAATTTTTCCTCACACTGGTATGTTTCAATGCGGGCTTGAACCGCCAGGACATTGTGCAAACCCAGCTCCATTGCGGCCTGGCGTACAAATCGAACTTTTTTACCATTACTATCAAGTAATACGAAACAACGCTCCGGTTGCACAATAGCCAGAGGCAGACCAGGAAATCCTGCACCTGTGCCCACATCCAGTAGATTCCTACCCTCTACGAATGCGGCAATAACCAGACTGTCCAACAGGTGATGGGGAATCATTCGCATGGGATCGCGCACGGCAGTGAGATTGAAGGCACGGTTCCAGCGCAACAACAGGGTGATCAAGTCCAGCAGCCTGGATTGTTGCCGCTCAGTTACCTCCATGTTCATCACCTCCAGGGCATTGCATAGTTGCCGCGAGGCGACACCGCGATCAAATGGGATATCTCGTGCCACGAACTCAGGCCGAGAGCCGTTTCAGGTGAATCAGCAGCAGTGACAGTGCCGCCGGGGTAACACCGGAAATGCGTGCTGCCTGACCGATAGTGGAAGGGCGATGGCGTAATAGCTTTTCCCGAACTTCGCTCGAAAGCCCACGAACCTTGGCGTAGTCAAAGTCCTCGGGAAGTCCGGTCGCCTCGTGTTCGCGGCGACGCTCGATCTCCATCTGCTGGCGATCGATATATCCCGCATAATGGGCCTGGATCTCTAATTGTTCCGCAACTTTCGGGTTATCCACTCCAGGGCCTAGCATAGGCAATCGCATCAGGCCCTGATAACTGACCCTGGGGCGGCCTAGCAATTCCAATGCACGGGCCTCCCGGGACAAGGGTGCCTCAAGGACTGCTGTCTCCAAAGCTGGAGCAAGCTCTCCTGGTCGTATAATTATGTCGCGTAATCTTGCACGTTCACGCTCAATGGCCTCCTGCTTTTGCTCAAATGCCGTCCAATACCCATCCGGAATCAAGCCCATTTCACGCCCTTGTTCGGTGAGACGCAGATCAGCATTGTCTTCCCGCAACAACAGGCGATATTCCGCACGGCTGGTAAACATACGGTAAGGCTCACTGGTGCCCCGGGTGATCAGGTCATCCACCAGTACACCCAGATAGGCCTGGTCACGCCCCGGGGTCCAGGCCTGTTCACCACGAATATGGCGAACCGCGTTGATACCGGCCAAGAGCCCCTGTGCAGCCGCCTCTTCATACCCCGTGGTGCCATTGATCTGACCCGCGAAGAACAAGCCCTGCACGGGTCGGGTTTCGAGGCTGGATCGCAGGTCCCGGGGATCGAAAAAATCGTATTCGATTGCATAGCCTGGACGGGTGATATGTGCATTTTCGAAACCGTGCATGGAACGAACCAGCTGATACTGGACATCGAATGGAAGGCTTGTGGAGATGCCGTTGGGGTAGATTTCGTGCGTCTCCAGGCCCTCGGGTTCAATAAAGATCTGGTGTGAGGATTTATCTGCAAAACGCACCACTTTATCTTCGATCGAAGGGCAATAACGGGGTCCCACTCCATCGATCACCCCCGTATACATGGGTGATCGGGAAAGTCCGCCGCGGATGATGTCGTGGGTATCCAGGTTAGTGTGGGTGATGAAGCAGCTCACCTGCCTGGGGTGCTGTTGTGGACTGCCTAGAAAGGAAAACACTGGCGTGGGTTGATCCCCAGGCTGTTCCTGACATTGACTGTAGTCGATGCTGCGGCCGTCGATGCGTGGGGGCGTGCCGGTCTTCAGTCGTTCCACACTGAAGGGCAGTTCCCGTAATCTCCGCGCCAAAGCATTGCTTGGCGGATCACCGGCCCGGCCACCTTGGTGATTTTCAAGTCCGATGTGGATGCGGCCCCCCAGAAAAGTGCCTACGGTGAGTACTACCGCATCGGCGCGGAATTGCAAGCCCATTTGAGTCACTACACCGCATACCCGGTCCTGCTCGATGATCAGATCATCGACGGCCTGCTGAAACAGGTCCAGTCCGGGCTGATTTTCCACTGCGTGGCGCACTGCGGCCTTATACAATTGGCGATCCGCCTGGGCACGGGTGGCGCGTACAGCAGGTCCCTTGCGGGCATTGAGTATACGGAACTGTATCCCACTCAGATCAGCCGCTCGCGCCATGAGGCCGCCCAATGCGTCGATTTCCTTCACTAGATGGCCCTTGCCGATACCACCGATGGCTGGGTTGCAGCTCATTTGGCCGATGGTTTCTATATTATGGGTGAGCAGAAGCACGCGCGCGCGCATGCGTGTCGCAGACAGTGCGGCTTCTGTACCGGCATGACCACCACCGATGACGATAAGATCGTAGAACTGGGGATGCTGCATTGGCGTTTTGCCGCTGGTAAAGCGGGCACTCAGACGATAGTGTTTTGATTGAAATGGAAACAGCTGCCACTCATGTTCCGGAAGGGCAACTTGAGGCTTATCCAAGCAAGCAGTGACCAGCAGTCAGTATACCAGCCACATTATAGATGATAGGGGAGGGCGAGCGTATCCATGAAAGGACCCTTGGATGATCTTATTACCACGGCAAATCGCATCATACTAGGCAAGGACCACGAACTAAGACTGGCGCTGGCCTGCCTGCTGGCTCGAGGACACCTGCTTATCGAAGATCTTCCTGGTGTAGGCAAAACCACTCTGGCGCATCTTCTGGGCCATTTACTTGATTTAAATTACTCTCGCATCCAGTTTACTAGCGATATGCTGCCTGCCGACATTATTGGAACCTCTGTGTATGACCGCTCCAGTGCCAGCTTCAGTTATCAACCTGGTCCTATCTTTTCACAACTGGTACTAGCAGATGAGATCAACCGCGCCACTCCAAAGGCTCAAAGCGCTTTGCTGGAGGCAATGGAGGAACGTCAGGTAACTGTGGACGGAGAGAGCCGTGCGCTGCCGCAACCCTTCTTCGTCATTGCCACGCAGAATCCAACATACCAGATCGGTACCTTTCCGTTACCCGAATCCCAACTAGACCGCTTTCTAATGCGTCTGGAACTGGGCTATCCAGCCGAAATCCAGGAGAAGGCCCTGTTCGCTGGTTCCGACCGACGCGAAATGATTGCCGCATTGCAACCCAGTCTGGACTGTGAAGTATTGCTTGATTTCCAGAATCAGGTACGACGCGTCCATGTCGGAAAGGCAATCATCGAATACTGTTACCGCCTTGTAGATTTTTCCCGTAACTGTGGACGCTTCCTGCACGGATTGTCACCCAGAGCCGGGCTCGCCCTTTTGAATTGCTCCAGGGCCTGGGCCTTCATGCATAATAGAGACTATGTGCTTCCCGAGGATTTGCAGTTGGTGGCCCCCCACTGCTTGGAGCATAGATTGTTGTCCGGCTCGGACAATGCGCCGGTTGGTCATGACGATATTGGCATATACCTGCTCGAATCGGTTCCCGTACCGTGATCGCATTGCTGCAAAAAATTTTCCGTGCTGCCCACACGGATACTACCAGCACCGCTCATATTGGTCATGATAAAGTCTATATTTTTCCGTCTGCTTATGGACTTCTGTTCGCTTCGGCTTTGATTTTGATGATGATCGGCGCACTCAATTACGACAGTAATTTGGGGTTGCTTTTCACTTTTTTGTTCGCCAGTACAGGCACTATCGCGATTCTGCAGACCTGGCGCAACTTGATCGATATTCAGGTTCGCATCCATCAAGCAACCCCTTGTTTCGCCGGTCAGAAAGCATGCTTTCCAGTTCAACTGAGCGAGCATAGCCATCGGGAACGCCCCGCCATACGCCTTCGTATAGGCAGTCTCGAACCCATCACTCTACACTTGAAGGCCTCTGGCAACATCACCTCTCAGCTGCACCTGCCCATGCTCAATCGAGGTGAACACCGTCTTGGCAGGGTTATGCTTTATACCCTGTATCCGTTCGGATTTTTACGTGCATGGGCCTACATTGAATCGGATGCCAGGGTATTGGTGTATCCACAGCCTGCTGCTGCAATGCTGCTGCACTGTTCCACTCAGTATGTCAAATCCGATTCCGGTGACCGTGGTATGGGGGCAGATGATTTCGTAGGCCTTCGTCCTTATCGCAGTGGCGATTCACCACGCCACCTGGATTGGAAGGCGTATGCCCGTGAATGCGGGCTGGTCATACGTCAGTTCGGTGGTGATAGAGCAGATCACATATGGCTGGACTGGAATCAATGGCCTGGCCTGGATACTGAAATACGGCTCAGCAGATTGTGCAGAATGGTATTGGACGCTACACAGTTGGACCTGCATTACGGACTCAAACTGCCGGATCTGCAAATACAACCAAGCGCCGGAGATATCCACAAACATAAGTGTCTTACCGCCTTGGCGCGTTTTGGAAGAGTAGGGCAATGAGGTTATGGTGGCGACCCAATCGGACGAAGGTCGTTCAGACCCTTCAAGAACCTGGACCACTATTGGGCCTGGGAATTTTGCTTTTTTCTTCCACACTTCCCATGTTCACCGAGATGTCGACCAGTCTCAATGCGGTCATTTCCCTATTATTCATCTACCGACTGGCATTACTTCGATATCCAAAACTACCATCCAATAAATTCCTATTGTTTTTATTGACCCTGGGTGGTACTGCGCTGGTATTCATCCACTTTCATACTTTATTTGGATACCAGGCAGGCATGTCCTTATTTGCCATGATGATGGCACTTAAGTTTGCTGAAACCAGAAACGAACGTGATTTTTACATTGTATGGAATATTGGTTTGTTCTACCTGGTGGGTCAGTTTCTTATTAATCAATCTATGTATCTTGCGCTGTATTTTTTGCTCTTGGTTATCGGTCTATTCATGGTCCTGCTACGTTTCAACCGCGGACGGCCAGCGCCCCTCAGTGAGCTTGCCAGATTCGTTGGTCTGACCCTTCTGCAAGCCATTCCTTTGGTAATCATATTATTTCTATTATTTCCCAGACTGAACAATCCGCTGTGGCATTTAGACCTGCCGGATAATAAAACTGGAATCACTGGACTGAGTGATCACATGGAGCCAGGCAGCATAAACCGACTGATCCATAATGAGGAACCAGTTTTACGAGCAGAGTTCAGTGGAAAACAGCCCGATAGAAATCACTTGTACTGGCGCGGTCCTGTACTTTGGCGAACTGATGGAAAACGCTGGTTAAGCAATCCTCCTATCGATGAAGATCAACAGCCCACGCCACTACGATTCGCTGATGACAAGTTGACTTATCGTTTAATAGTTGAACCGCATGGAAAAAAATGGGTACTTCCTCTGGATCTACCCGCCACTGCCCCGGCGAGCACACATATAAGTATAGATCATCAACTTATATCCCATCAGGCCATCAATCAGCGCACTCAATTCATTCTGAGCTCTTTCACCCGCTACAACACCGGTGAACTTATTCATGAAGAGCGACTTGCTGGTTTGCAAGTACCAACCAACTTTACTCCCAGAACCTTGGCATTGATCAATCGTTGGAAGACTTCTTCAAGTGAACCACGAGACATAGTCAACTCCGCTCTTAAGATGTTTAATCAGGATACTTTCATATACACATTGACGCCTCCACGGCTCTCAGACAATCCCCTTGACAGTTTCCTGTTCGAAACTAAATCCGGATTTTGTGAGCATTACGCCTCAGCTTTCACTTTGCTGATGCGAGCGGCAGGGATTCCAAGCAGGGTAGTAACCGGGTATTTAGGAGGTGAATACAACAATCTTGGCAATTACTATATAGTACGCCAATCAGATGCTCACGCGTGGTCCGAAATCTGGCTAGACAAAAGTCGAACCACGCGTGAGCAT
>RRYU01000007.1_pt1 | contig 11124 bp, 9 predicted proteins | sample 2162651 | NCBI WGS metagenome assembly RRYU01 (sample SAMN10267283, study PRJNA491782) | microbial mat metagenome | isolation source: biomat in the production well | place: Japan: Minami-Kanto gas field, natural gas well KTG3 | collected 2017-06 | reverse complement strand
GGGGGGATCCGGCGCGTGGCACGCTGTTGCGGGTGTCTCGCCTGACTCGCTTGCGGTGCATCCAGCAAAGACCTCGTCATGCGCTGCCCGTTTGGAAGCTGGATGCGCTGCGCTTATCCAGCCTGCGGGCGCTTCGGGATGCTCGGCGGACCTGTGCGAGGGGGTGCTAGGTGGATCGCTTCGACCGGATCTTCGAGCTCAACCGGATCCTCCAGGCGGCTCGTCATCCAGTCTCGCGACAGCGTCTCGAGGAAGCGCTCGAGTGCTCTCGTGCGACCATCAAGCGCCTGATCGAGGACATGCGTCTGCATCTGAATGCCCCGATCGTCTACGATCGGGATCACAACGGGTACAGATACGACCTGGCCGAAGGCGCGATGTACGAGCTTCCCGGCCTCTGGTTCAATGCCTCAGAGCTGCATGCATTGCTGACCGTGCAGCAGGTGTTGACCAGCGTGGAGCCGGGCCTGCTCGATCCTCACCTGAGACCCCTGCAGAAACGGATCGGTGACCTGCTCGAGCTTCAGCGCCCGGGCTTCGATGGACTCGCGGCGCGGGTGCGGGTCATCCAAATGGGCGCGCGCCGCGGTGGTCGTCACTTCCAGACGGTCGCCGGCACCCTGGCTCAACGCCAGCGGCTCCGGATCCGCTACTTCACGCGCGGGAGTGATCTGCACAGCGAGCGTGAGGTGTCCCCGCAGCGCTTGACCTATTATCGCGACAACTGGTATCTCGATGCCTGGTGTCATCTGCGCGAGGGTCTTCGGACCTTCGCACTGGACGCGATCGAGGCAGCGCGTCCGGTCTCGGCAATGGCCGTGCAGGTCACGGACGCCGACATCGAGCAGCATTTTGCCGCCTCTTACGGGATCTTCGCCGGAGCCCCCGCTCAGGTGGCCGTGCTCAGATTCAGCCCGGAGCGCGCTCGCTGGGTGGCGAAGGAGCAGTGGCATCGCGATCAGGAGGGTCGATTCCTGGACGATGGGCGCTATGAGTTGCGGATCCCTTACAGTCATGCGCTCGAGTTGACGATGGACGTGCTGAAGTATGGCCCGGACGTCGAGGTCGTCGAGCCCGAGGCACTGCGGAATCTGGTCTGTGAGCGCCTGCGGGCGGCCCTGGTGCAGTACGGACCTGGAGCGCCGGCTGAGTAAGGGCAAGGCGCTCCTCGGCTCCATGTGATTCCGTCTCCAGGCCATGCCGGGGCGATTGGCGGATGCGCTGGTCCAACCTCCATGTGACGCTTCCAGACTCTGCCCTTGGCGTCTCTGTGATGCAACGACGCGTGCAAGGCTGATACGACCCATACCCGGAGTCCCGACATGGTCATGGATGCGAACGAACGTGAGACCCCAACCCTGTGCCTCGTCGCCGCGATCGCCGACAACGGCGTGATCGGGCTGGATCATCGGCTACCCTGGCACCTGCCTGCGGACCTGGCGCACTTCAAGCAGCTGACCCTGGACAAGACGATCCTCATGGGTCGGCGCACTTGGGAGTCCCTCCCCGGCCTCCTGCCCCGACGCCGTCATATCGTCCTGTCGCGTGACCCCTCCTTTCGGCCGGAGGGATGTCTGATCGCAGATTCGCTGGATGCGGCGATCGAGGCCGCGGGTCCGGTCCTCGAGCTGATGATCGTCGGCGGGGCAGCGCTCTATGCCGAGACGCTCCCGCGTGCGGGGTGCCTGTATCTGACCCTGGTCCATGCCAGCATCGAGGGCGACACCCGGTTTCCGAACTGGGATGCGGCGGATTGGCGCGAGGTGTGCCGAGTCGAGCGCCCGGCCGATGCACGGAACGCCTACGCCATGACCTTCCTGGAGCTGCGCCGGGTATCGCCGCGGTCAGTCTGGCCTTGATCCGAGTCCCGTCCAGCGGCTGACGAAGGGTGCGTCGTCAGGCCATCCTGGCCTGACAGAATCAGGGCTGGAAGCCCTGACTACGCAGTCGCCCGCCCATCTGGTCGGAGTTATGAGCAAGGCCGTCAGTCTGATCCGGGCTGCAGATACCCGTCGCAGTCGAGCTGGATCGGTGTGATGGGTCCTTCCCGGTCGACCCTGATCGCGGTCAGCGCACCACCCCAGAGACAGCCGCTGTCCAGTCCCCAGACGTTGTGCTCCGCGAGATAACCCACGGTGGACCAGTGGCCGAAGATGATCCGGTCGCCGCGGGTGCGCCGGTCGGGCATCCGAAACCAGGGCAGGATTCCGGGGGACTGGCTCCCCAGGTCGCCTTTCTCGCCCAGGGCGAGTGCCCCGTCCGTTCTGCAGAACCTGAGTCTCGTCAGACAGTTGGTGATGAAACGCAGGCGCTCCATCCCGGTGAGATCGGGCGCCCATCGATCGGGTTTGTTGCCGTACATCTCCATCAGATAGGCGTGATACTGCGGACCGCGCAGAGTCGACTCCAGCTCGAGCGCGCACGCCTGCGCGTCCGCAAGGGTCCATTGCGGCGGGAGACCGGCATGGATCATGGTGAATCCGGTCTCAGGGTCCCGGTGGAGGAGGGGGCGATGCCGAAGCCAGTCGAGCAGCTCGTCCCGGTCCGGCGCTTGGAGGATGGTCTCGAGGGTGTTCTTGGCCGCATGGCGAGTGTTGCCTTCGGCCAGGGCCAGGAGATGGAGGTCATGGTTGCCGAGCACCACGACCGCCCGATCTCCCAGATCCCGCACGAACCGGATGACGTCAAGCGAATCCGGTCCGCGGTTGACGAGGTCGCCGACGAGCCAGAGTCGATCGGCTGCCGGGTCGAAACCGATCTTGTCCAGCAGGCGCTGGAATTCCCGATGACATCCTTGTATGTCGCCAATGGCATAGATGGACATGGTCGCCTCTGCGTTGGCTTGGTGAATCTCGATCCGGCGATCGCAGCCGCGTCGGCGTCGGCTGGCAAGGTTCGGTCAGTGCATGGTCGTCACGGATGCGAGTGAAAAGGCCGGGATATCGGCATCGAAGCGTGTGCCGTCATCGCTGATCATGCCATAGGTGCCGTGCATGCTCCCGACCGGGGTCGGGATGATGGTGCCGCTCGTGTATTCGAAGCGTTCCCCGGGCATGAGGTGCGGCTGCTCTCCAACGACGCCCTCTCCCCTGACCTCCTGAGCCCTTCCGTCAGCGTCGGTGATGATCCAGTGCCGGTTCAACAACCGCGCGGGCTGGTGCCCCTGGTTCTCGATCACGATCGTGTAGGCGAACACATAGCGACCCTCTCCGGGAGATGAGCGCTCGGGCTGGTACTGGCTATTAGCCGAGATCTTGATTGAAAAGTCTTTCACGTGAATCTCCATCGCAGACAAGCCTATCGGTTCAAGTGATAATACAAAGACATTGTGCAAGCGGGAAACGCGGATTTGATCGGCGTTTCCCCGAGCTGTCGCTGCTCGGAATCCCCGCCTTGGACGTGATCTCGTCTGTCGCAGGGGTCCTGGTCTCAACTCGATCTCCGGTTTCCAATGATGCCCGATCTGTTTCGTGTTGCCGTCATCGGTTCAGGTTATCTGGGGCGTTTCCACGCCTTGATCTACTCCCGCATGCCCGATGTCGAGCTGGTCGGTGTCGTCGATATCGACCCGGTCCGAGCCGCAGCGGTGGCCGAAGAGGCGGGCTGCGTGGTCTTCGAGCGGATCGAGGATGTCATCGATCGGGTCGACGCGGTCAGCATCGTGGTTCCGACGACCGCACATCTGGAGGCGGCAGGGCCCTTCCTGTCGCGCGGTCTCCCCGTCTTGCTCGAGAAACCGATCGCGGCGGACATCGCCGATGCGGCAGAGATCGTCAGGTTGGCCGAGGTCAATGGCGCGATCCTGCAGATCGGACATGTCGAGCGGTTCAATGCCGGCGTCATGGCGCTGGCCCAGAGGATCCATGCGCCTGTCTATATTGAGGCCCAGCGCATGGGCGGGTTCGTGGAGCGCGCGACCGACGTCGATGTGGTTTCCGATCTGATGATCCACGACATCGACATCATCCTATCCCTCGTCGGCACCCGTATCGCCAACATCGCGGCGGTGGGTGCATCCGTCCTGACCGACCATGTCGACATCGCCAGTGCCCGACTGGAGTTCGACAACGGAACGGTCGCGAACGTCGTGGCCAGCCGTGTCTCGGACAAACCGACCAGGCGGATCCGAATCTTCCAGCCGGGCAGCTATCTCTCGCTCGATTTCATCAAGCAGACCATCGACATCGCCGCTCCGCGCCTGGCCGATGGGGCCTCTCGGCCGGAGATCGTTCGCGAGCGTATCAGCGTCGATCCCGTCAAACCGCTCGATCTGGAGCTTGCCGAGTTCGTTCGCTGCATCAGGGAAGGTCGGCCGCCATTGGTCGATGGGCGGACGGGCCTCGATGCGCTCGAGGTTGCACTTGAGGTGCGTGCCCGTATCAACCCGCGTCCCGCATGATCTGTGTGCCTTTTACCTTGGGTTCGCTTGGACTCTCCATGGGCATTGGGGCAGGCGCGGCTCAAATCTTTGAACCTGCTTGATCTCGATGTTTCTCATTCGAGCTTTACAGGTCGACGGGCTTTTGGTGCTCCCGAGACCGGCCGCCGCTCAGTCGTGGGGGTGAGCACCGGGCAAGGATCGAGTCAGAGCTCGGGCCATGGCCATCGCGGCCCTGAAGCTCCCCGGATCCGCCCGATCGGTACCCGCGAGATCGAGTGCGGTCCCATGGTCGACCGAGGTGCGGATGATCGGCAGGCCGAGGGTGATGTTGACCGCATCACCGAAGCCCAGATGCTTGAGCACCGGGAGCCCCTGGTCGTGGTACATCGCCAGGATGGCGTCGGTCCGGGCGATCTTCTCGGGGATGAAGGCGGTGTCTGCCGGCACCGGTCCTGTGAGGCGCCATCCCAAGGCCCGCAGTTCCTCCAAGACGGGCTCGATGACCTCGATCTCCTCGCGGCCCAGATGTCCGCCTTCCCCGGCGTGCGGGTTGAGCCCGCAGACCAGGATGCGCGGATCTGGGATCCCGAACCGGCCCCAGAGATCCCGATGGAGAATGCCGATCACCCGGGTCAGGTGCTCGCGTGTGATTGCGGCACTGACTTGGCTGAGCGGCAGGTGGGTGGTGACGAGCGCGACTCGCAGGCCGGGTGTGGCGAGCATCATGACCGGCTCCGCCCCGCAGCGGGTGGCCAGGAATTCGGTGTGGCCGGTGAAGGGCAAGCCGGCGTCATTGATGACGCCCTTATGGACGGGTCCGGTCACCAGAGCCTCGAGTCTGCCAGCGAGGCAGGCGTCGCAGCCAACGCGCAATGTCTCGAGCACATAGGGGGCGTTGGCAGTGTCGAGATGGCCTGGCCTGACGGCGCGTCGTAAAGCAATCGGCCAGACGCTGAGGTGTCCGGACCGGGGTAGGGCGCCTGGCTCGAGCAACTGGATCCGGAGCGGGATTCCGAGTCGTCGGGCACGCTCTTCCAACAGATCCGGGTCGGCGATCGCGACGATACCGGCGCTGACCGACTCCTGTGCCAAGCGAACGACAAGATCCGGGCCGATCCCGGCGGGCTCTCCGGGTGTCACGCCGATCACGGCAGCAGCTCATCATCGAGCCGCACCTCCACGTAGGCCTCGTCGCGCAGTTGTCGCAGCCAGTCCTCAGTGGCCTCTTCCGCCTTTCGGCGCTGGATCGCTTCGCGGGCCTTGATGCGCATGAACTCACCGCCCCGGTCCTGACTGCGGCGTTCCTGAACCTGCACGATGTGCCAGCCGAACGGACTCTGGAAGGGCTGACTCACCGCATCGATCGCCAGGGCGTTCATCGCCTCTTCGAAATCCGGGACGGTATCTCCCGGGTTGACCCAGCCCAGATCGCCGCCCCGCAGGGCGGAGCCTGTGTCGTCGGAATGGGCGCGGGCCAGGCTGGCGAAATCCTCGCCGCCGATGATTCGGGTGCGCAGTTGCTCGAGACGGCGCTTGGCATCCTCGTCCGAGACCAGCTCGCTGGTGCGCAGAAGAATATGGCGGGCCTTGGTCTGGGTGACCGTGTCCGGGGTTGCGGCCTTGATCTCCCGCATCCTGATGATGTGGAAGCCACTCGGACTCCGCAATGTGTCGCTGATCTCGCCCTCGGCCATGGTGAAGGCCAAATCGGTCACGAGGCTCGGCACGGCACCCATCTCGAACCAGCCGAGGTCACCTCCTTGCAGGGCGTTGCGTCCATCCGACTCCCGAGCAGCGACCTGGGCGAAATCGGCCCCGTCGCGGAGGCTGGTGACCAGCCGGTTGGCCTTGGCCTCGGCGGCCTGGATCTGGGCCGCGGTCGCAGTCTCGGACACGGCGATCAGGATGTGCTGGAGCCGGACCTGCTCGCGCTCGATCAGACGGCTCGACTCGCGCTCGAGAAAGCGATCGACCTCCTGATCCGTTACCTGGATCTTGTTGACGACCTCCTGATTCTGAAGGCGGCTCTGAACGATCTGGGCGCGGGTGTCTTCCCGGAAGTCCGCGAAACGGATCCCGCCCGCCTCGAGCGTGGCCTGCAGCTCCTCGAGGCTCAACCCGTTGCGCTCGGCGATATTGCTCAACGCCTCGTTGAGGGCCGCCTCATCGACCTGGATCCCCATGTCGCGCGCGCGCTGGGTCTGCAGCCGCTTGAGGATCAGGCGATCGAGGACCTGCTTCTCGAGCTGGGCACGCGGCGGTGGCGGCGTCCCTGCCTGTTGCATCTGGGGCAGGATCAGGTCGATCTCGGCGTTGAGCTCGCTGCGGACCACCACATCGTCGTTGACGACCGCGATGATGGCGTCCAGCTCTTGTATGCGTGTCTGGCCGACCGCTGGACCCACCGCGAGCAAAAGGTGCAGGGTAAGTCCCGCGAGGGCGAGCATGCCGACACGGCCGCCCATGCTCGAGTGTCCGCGGCTAGTCCGTGTGATAACCATAGATGCCTCGTTCCAGGAGAGTGTCGATCTGATTTCCGAATGAGCCGAGCCCGGCGAGCTCGATCTGCAACATCACGCTGGTGTTGCCGCTGTCCTGCCCGGCAGTCTGCAAGTGCTGACCCAGCAGACGAAGCTTCCAGCAACAGCGCCCAAACTCGATCCCGGCGAAGGCCTCGAGGGTCTCCTCGCTCAGGATCGAATAGAGCCAGCGCCCGACGACCCGAACCTCGGAACCGACCGGCATCGCGAAGGAGACTTCGGTGTCCTCGTATCGGAGCAACTCCTGGTCGGGAAAGTTGAAGCGATACGCCAGGTTGAGCAAGCGCCCCTCATCCGACGCGTAGCGGACCTGCAGGACCCGCTTTTCCCATGACTGCTCGGCGTCGCTCGGATTCCATTGGGCGCTGGCACGGGCACTCCAAGTCTCGCTGAGGCTGGCTGCAAGCTCCCCGGCGACCGAGGATCGCAGTTGATCGTCCGCCGGCTGGCCGATCAACTGAACCTGACGGTCCTGGAAGTAGTAGATCTGACCGACGCTCGCGCGAAACAGCTCCCGCCCGCTCTGGTTCGCGATGGTGCGTGACGTCAAGCCGAGCGTGACTCGATTCTCATCGCCGATCCGATCGTATCCCGTGAAGCGATTCGGTCGAAACAGGCTTGCGAAGCTGAAATCGAGCAGGGTGGTGTCGAACAGCGGCACGTTGGACTGGTCCTCGAAGGAGGTCAGGACATAGTAGAGACGGGGCTCCAGCGTTTGCAGAGCCTCTGAGCCGAACCAGTTGGTCTCGCGCTCGAACACCAGGGCGCTGTCCAGGTCCAAGCTCGGGATGATGTATGTCTGGCGTGCCGGCTGCCCCGGCGACACGTCGGTCAAATCATAGCCGCTGACGTAAAGGCGGGCCTGCGGGACGATATAGCCGAAGGCCCTGCGAAGCGGCATACGCAACGAGGGTACGGCAACCAGGCGACTGCCGTGGACCTTACTCCCATGGTCGAAGAAGTCGTATTGGCCGTCGAGGCTATACTCCAGCAGGTTTTCCCAACGCTGCGGATAGAGATCCAGCTCGACGTGCGGCATCTGACCGTATGGGCGGTTGGCCGCCGGGATCGCTGGATCGATCGTCTGGAACTGCTGCACGCGCGTCAGCATCCGCCACCCGTCACCGGCATAGGAGACGTCTCCGCGCTGTCCGAGATTGCGCAGACTGGTCGAATCGAGCTGATTGCCGAAGTCCTGAAGGAATCGATCGTCGGACACGGATGCGAAATCGACCGAGCTCGACCATCCGGGTCCGAGCTGCCCCCTTTGCAGGACTCGAACGGCACCGCGCATGCCCTCGTCGCGTGCCCGACGGTCCTCGGGCAGGACCTGGGCGTTGACCTCCATCTCCTGAAAGCCGGTGAGATGACGGAGCTGAGTCCCGAGCATCAGTCCCCGTGTGCTCATCAGACGGGGTGTGATGGTGGCGTCCATGTTGGGCGCGATGTTCCAGTAATAGGGAATGCTCACATCGGTGCCGGTCGCGTCCGACGAGCCGAAGCTCGGGATCAGGAAGCCGCTGCGACGCCGGTCATCGATCGGAAAGAAGAGGTACGGCGTGTAGAGCACCGGGACCGTCCCCACCCGGATGCGCGCATGCCGGGCATAACCCATTCCATCTTCCTGGTCGAGCTTGAGGTCACGTGCCCTGACCGACCAGTCCGCGTTGCCCGGTGGGCAGGTCGTGTAGGTGATGTTGCGATAACGGCTCAGTCCGTCCGGAAGGATCTCGGCCTCCTCCGCCGTGCCGAGCAGGTTGGCGCCGCCCGATAGGCGGTAGCGTGCCATTCCGATCCTGCCCTCTTTGGTCACCAGGTTGAAATCGGCGCGATCCCCTTGGATGCGCAGCCCTGGAGAATCCAGAAAGACGTCACCGGTCGCCTGAAGATCTCCGCTGCGACGGTCGTAGGTCGATCGGTCGGCTTCGAGACGCTGCTCCGCCTGAGTGACCTCGACGCCCCCGCGCAAGTCGATGACCTCCGTATTGCGGTTATAGTCGACCCGATCGGCTACGATGGTGACCGGCACACCGGGGGTGGCCTCGGGGAGGGGTGAGTCGCCGAGTCCGACCCCTCCGGAGCCTGGTCCGCAGAACTCCCAGGGCAGGTTGGCATGCAGGCGTTCATCCCAGGCGTCCGGGATATCGAGCGCGTGGGGCGTCAGCTCGATCCTGATGGCATCATCGGCCACTGCACCCTCGGTCGCCGAATCGGATGGCGGGACCAGGGGCAAAGGCTCGTCCGGCTCTGATATGCCGGGCTGCGGCTTGGCTCGCTCAGGGAGCAGATCCCGGCGCGCATCGGACGCGGTGGGTCGCAACGGCGGTAACGGGATCCGGGTCAATGTGGTCTCTAGAGGCGACGGGCGAGCCTCGCCCGACCCTGCGGCCAGGGCATCGGGCTCCGACTGAAGCGTCGGGATGGCTGCGGGCGACGTGGCCGACACATCTTCGACCGCCGCCCGGTCTTCGGCGAGCAGGCTCGATGTGAATGTGCAGAGAATCAGGATCAGTGAAACGAGACGCACGATTGGTTTGAAGTCGACAGGGGCCGGCTGCGTTCCAGGTCTTGGCTGAGCGGATCGGCGGCTGATCGGTGGACGGATGAGCATGAAGCTGCAACCATGGCACATCTGCACAAGCTCAGCAATCTTCACCACCTTTTGCGGCTCCGCGCCGCCGGCTTGGAGTCCCTGTGTCCGATCGATACGAGCGTTTGCGCCTTTGGGTGGCGGAGATTCTGGGCTCGACTGATTTCGTGCTCCGGCCCGCCTCTTCCGATGCCAGCTTTCGGCGCTACTGGCGTCTGCAGCATTCCGGCACCACGCGCATCCTGATGGACGCGCCGCCCGAGTTTGAGGATTGCGGCCGCTTTGCTGACCTGTCACGGCATTTTCGCTCGATCGGGCTCAACACCCCGGAGATCGGCGCCGAAGATCGCGTGAACGGTTTTCTGATGCTCTCCGATCTCGGGGACCGCATCTATCTCGGCGAGCTTCGGGCAGAGACGGCCGACCGACTCTATGGGGATGCTCTCGCAGCCCTGGCCATCATCCAGGCCAGCGGGCCCCTGGAGACCCTGCCGGGCTATGATGAGCCTTTCATTCGCCGTGAGTTGGGCATCTTCCACGAGTGGTTTTTGGGGTCGCTCTTGGGTCTGCGTCTGACGGCGGAAGAATCGGCAGCGCTGGCATTGGTCGATGAACGACTGGTCTCGAGTGCGCTCGAGCAGCCGCGGGTCTGTGTTCACCGTGACTATCACTCGCGCAACCTGATGCTGACCGACAGGGACAATCCAGGGATTCTCGACTTTCAGGATGCGGTGGTCGGGCCTGTCACCTACGATCTGGTCTCGCTGCTGCGCGACTGCTATATCGCTTGGCCTGCGGAACGGGTGACCGACTGGGCCTTGGGATATTTCCATCTGGCCCGGCAGAGCGGGGTCTTGCGAGAGGAGGACCCCGAGCGTTTTCTGCGCTGGCTCGATCTCATGGGCGTCCAGCGTCATCTCAAGGCGTCCGGGATCTTCGCGCGACTGCATCTTCGCGACGGCAAGCCTCACTATCTCGGCGACATCCCTCGAACCCTGGGCTATGTCCGAGAGGTCTCGAGTCGCCACAGGGATCTCGATGGTCTGTTGAGGCTTCTGGACGACCGAGTGCTGCCTTCACTCGATCGGGTTCTTGGGTCCTCATGAGTCGCGTTCGGTCGCATCGGGACCCCTGTCTCAAGATCTCCGCCCCATCACTCGGCGAGCCGGGGGCGGGTATCGGTCGTGGCATAGGTCAGGAGCCGCTGGCTGCCGCGCCAGACCTCGAGCTCCAAAGGCGCTCGTGGGCCGGCACCTGCGATGGCCTCGAGCAGGTCCTGCACCGTCAGGATCTCGCGACCCGCGACCCGGGTCACTACGTCGCCGGGTCGCAGCCCGGCATCCTCTGCCGGGCTGTCCTGCAGCGTCGAGGCGATCAGGACGCCGCGGACAGTGCGCAAGCCGAACGACTCGGCCAACTCCGGGGTGACGCTCCGCCCGCTTACGCCGATCCACCCGCGCGTGACCTTTCCGTGCGTGGCGAGCGAACGGGCGACCTCGAGTGCGAGGTCGGCCGGGATGGCGAAACCGATGCCCTGAGAGGCGCCGTTCTCGGTGAAGATCGCGGTGTTGATGCCGACCAGCTCCCCCTGTGCGTTGACCAGTGCGCCCCCC
>RRYU01022637.1_pt1 | contig 11144 bp, 11 predicted proteins | sample 2162651 | NCBI WGS metagenome assembly RRYU01 (sample SAMN10267283, study PRJNA491782) | microbial mat metagenome | isolation source: biomat in the production well | place: Japan: Minami-Kanto gas field, natural gas well KTG3 | collected 2017-06 | reverse complement strand
CCCGGCGGCAAACCACAGGAGTCAACCACTTCGGCCAGGACGAAAGCATTCAGCGGGGTCAGCTCGCTCGGTTTGGCGACGATCGTGCAGCCGGCAGCCAATGCCGCCGCAACCTTGATCATCAACTGATGCAATGGGTAATTCCAGGGAGTGATCGCCGCCACCACGCCGACCGCTTCTTTGTGGACCTGCGAGTTACCGATCCGCTCTGTGAACGAATAGTCTTCAAGCAGGCCGATATAGCTTTCCAGCACCGCAACCGGCAGCCCGGCCTGAATCCGCTGACTCAGTTTGATCGGCATTCCCAGCTCGGCGGTGATCAGGTCGGCGATCTCCGGCACCCGCGCCACCAGCTGTTCATGCATCTGACGCAGGTAGCCGGCGCGGACCTGCGGGCTGGTGGCCGACCAGCTCGGCAGGGCTTCCTTGGCCGCCGCCACGGCACGATCGACATCGCCCTGGCCAGCTGCCGGAACCAGGCCGATCACCGCTTCGGTGGCCGGATTGATCACTTCAATCTGTTCTTCGCCGGCAGCATCACACCACTCGCCACCGAGATAAAATTTTGCGTATCGACGCATCGCCTGCTCCCTTCGCTGGCTATCATGAATACAGCGAAAAATAACGGAATCTATCTTCTTTATCGGGCTCAAACTGGCAATTCACCCACATATCCATTAAAATCCTAATTTGACGATTTAATCAACCCACAAAAACAGCGGCCCAGAATTCCACCATCTGCAGCGGGAGATGCTCATGAGTCAGGAAATCAATCCGTCCGCCCCAGTGATCCAACGCCCCCCCCTTCCCGAACAACAAAAACCGAGCACCGAACGGGCGACACCACCTGAGAAACAACCTGTCGCGGCACAACAACCGACAGAACTGCTCCGCATCAACCTGCAGAAACTTGCCGCCGGCCGCGAGCACCGGGACGACGCTAGCTTCAAGACCTTCACCCAGCTGGGCCGTTCACTGGAGAAGATGTTTTCGGAGGCCGAGAAAGTCGATCGGGATGAGGGTGAGCGGGAATTGAAACAGGGCGGCCTGCGCCGCGTTGGCAAAGATCTGCGCAAACTGTTCAAGGGGCTGGGCATGCCGCCGCAGTTGGCCAAGCACTTCTCCCGCGGCATCACCGAAGCGATGCGCGACGACGACATCGAGCAGATCAGTTTTTCCCTCACCAGCACCAGAGCCTTCAGCTTGGAGCTGCAGCAACAACAAACCGGTTACCTGGCCAGCGGCGACGGCAGCGCGGTCGTCGCCAGCGTCAACAACAGCTTCCAGGTGACGGCGGTCCAGACCCGCAGTCTCGATGTTTCGATCAACCTGCGCACCGGTGAGTTTGCCCTTAATCGCAGCAGCCTCGATGCTTTGAGTGTCAGCAGTTCCAGCAGTACCGCGCTGGCCAGCTTCACTCCGGCAGCCGCTGACACCGAGCAGGAAGCAACCGAGCAGGTTGCCGCCTCGCAGGACGAAGTCAGTGCGATAGTGCAAAAAGACGAGAGCCTGCTGCAGATCAGCCGTGCCGTCAAGCAATCAGCGATCATGCAGCTGACCCCGGCGACCAACAGCGAAGAGCCAGAAGATGGCAACGATGAGCTGTTCAGTGATGGCCTGAGCGGACTACGGCAACTGGTCGAACAACTGGAAGAGCTGACGGAATCGGTACAGGACATGTTCGAGTCGCTGGCGCAGATCAGCAACCTGCGGATTGAGCATGATGATGAGGATGACGACGACCACCTGCGCTTCACCCTCAACGCCCAGGCCCCGGTCGGCCTGACCGCGACCGATGAAGAAGGCCGTGAAACAACCATCTACCCGCGTCCGGACGGGGAGATCGGCAAAATTGCCGAAGCGGAAGTGAGCATCCAGGCATAATTGACGGGGCCGCTTATGTCCCCGTTCTAACTTTAATTCAACCGTCGACAGAGACCAACGCATCCGACAGCACGCTGATCTTCTCACCCCCCTGCTCGGTGACGGCATAAGTGTTCTCGATACCGATCGGCCCCAAATCGGGGAAAACGAACTTCGGTTCCACGGCGATGGTCTGGCCCTGCGCCAGCGGCATATCGAACCCCTGAGCCAAGACCGGGAACTCGTCCAGCTCCAACCCGACCCCGTGGCCGACAAACTTGGCCTGCTCGCCCGGAGGCCCCATGAAACAATCGCCGAGACCGGCCTCTTCGGCCATTGACGCAGAAAGCTCAAACAGCTCGGAGCAGATCGCGCCCGGCTTCAATTCGGCAGCAATCCGGTCCTGAATCCGGCAGGCCTGTTCGAAGGCGTTCTGCAGCCTGTCGTTCAGACGACCGCAGACATACATTCTGGTCATATCGACGATGTATCCGTCAAACACCCCGGCGTAATCGATCAGCACCGGCTGGCCCGGCTCGATCAGCTTGGTCGAAGCTCCGTGCGGCGCAGCGTTCGACATCCCCTGGCCGGTCACCGCGCCATCGAAAAAACCGCCCTGACTGCCGCTGGTCCCGGAAACCACCAGCCCCATGAACAGCTCCTGGTTGAAAGCCCGCATCCGGATCAGCCCCTCACCGCCGATACGCCGCAGGCCGGCTTCAAACTCTGCCGCCAGGTCGACCTCGCGCATGCCCGGCTGCAGCAGGTCGGCAACGGCGGCAAACACCCGGCTCAGCTGCACACCTGCATGCCGCATCCGCTCCAGCTCCCAGGCGGATTTGACCGAGCGCAGTTCACGGTTGACCTGGCTGATATCGACAAACTCGACCTCCGGCAGCAACTTGCGATAGTAGTTGAACTGCTGCAGCGGCATGACATCATCGGTCAGACCGACCTTTTTCTGGCCCTCGAACAGCGCGGCGAAATCCTTACTGCGCGGAAACGGTCGGATATCCTCGACACAGGCTTCCAGTTCAGCGCGGGCCAGGCTTTTGCGCACCAGCAGCTGCGGTTCCCCCACGGCCGGCACCCAGAGGGTCGCATTCTGCCGGGTGGCGGTGTAGTAATAGACATCGATCGGATAGATAAACAAGGCCCCGTCCAGTTCCGCCAGCTGCAACTTCTGCTGCAAGCGAGCGACGCGAGCCGGGCACTCCTGCACTAATGACATGATAAGCTCCCGTGTTTACTTGGATAAAAATAGAGCATAGCGAAGAACAGAAAAGTTAGAAAGAGGCTTTTCTCTCTCCTTTTGACTGTCTGGCCACAGCTTGCCGTTGACTGTTTTGACCGTTCACCAGATAATGTCCGCTATGAAACTGCCTGGAACCGCGAACAACCTGGGCCGTGGCCTGCAGCCTGGGCTACTGTTCGGACTGCTGCCAATTACCCCTCAGCCGGCGTCGGCCAACGACCTCGACCAGCTGCTCAGCAAACTGATCATCGGCACCTGGGAAGAAGGGAATGTTCCCTACGGCATCGTGACCTTTGTCGAGGACGGCAGCTACCAGGTCAGGATGTATTCGACTGACAGCAAAGAAACCCTGCTGTTGTCCCTGGAGGGCACCTGGAAAATCAAGAACAGTGAACTGCAGAGTGTATTAACTGCAGCCAACTCCGGCAATGCTCCGGTCGGAGAGTCCTTTGCCGATCGCATCGTGCAGATCAACCAGGACGAACTGGTGCCGATCAGCGGCGACGGTCAGCGCTACTCCAAGTACCGGGTCACGCCCGAAACACCAATAATTCCCCAACCAGAGAGATGATCATGTTCGACAAACAGACCCCGAACGGTTACCGGCAGGTGCTCGACAAAATTACCATGAAGACCCGCGCCTACGGCGAGAAAACCCTGATGAGCGAATTCCGGCTGGAAAAGGGCGCACAGCTGCCGCGTCACAGTCACCCCCACGAACAGATCGGCTACCTGGTCTCGGGTCGCATGCTGTTAACAATCGGGGAAGAGAGCATTACTATCACTCCGGGCGACAGCTGGTGCATCGCCGGCAACAGTGAACACGAGGCGCAGGCGCTGGAAGATTCCCTGGCAATCGAAGTCTTCTCCCCTCTGCGGGAGGATTATCTGCCCAAATAGCTGCCACTTTTTGCCAATGCTGATGGAAAGACAGCTTTCTTACCACTGTTTTCCAAGGTAAATGCCAAGCTCCCTTTCGGCGCGTTCTCGGTCCGGATCTGGAATGGAGACAACCCGCTCAATATCCGCTACGTAGTCTTCTGGCAGCTGATTTTCCCGAGCACCATGCAACACGTGCTGTCGGTACCAATGATACGGTCGCAGGCCCGACTTCTGGTTGCTCGCATAGTAGATCAAGGCCTCAACTCGGCGACCATCCGGAGCCTCGACTTCGAGAAAAGCGTCCCGATATTCCACCCCCAAGCCTTCATAGCCGTCAAGGATCGGTTTCGCGGCCGTATCGATCCGGTAGAGGACCGCGAACACCAGGTCATTCGGGTCACCGGTGCACAGGGCATCACACTTGCCCGAGCCATCCTTGGTACTGAAATTATTAAAGGCCAACCGGTGACCGGTCAGGCGCACAACCCCGAGCCGCCTTGCCGAAGGGATCCGTCGCTGCAGCCGGGCTGCCGCCATGTTTGAACCGTAAGCCAGATAATACACCTTCTTCCTCCGTTAAAACGCCGTGCGGAACAAAGCAAAGATTGACAAATATCCGCTTTACTGAGATATTATTAGCCTTCACTAACCAATTCCCTGTGAGTGCCCATGGAACGCTTTATCGCCCGCCAACCGATTTTTGACTGGCAACAAAATATCTTCGGCTATCAGCTGCTGTTCCGCAACAGCCTGGATAATTTTTTTGATGGCTCCGACCTGGACGGCGCCTCGTCCAACGTCATCGCCAACAGCTTCCTGCTGTTCAGCATCGAGGAGATGACCGACAACACCCGCGCTTTTCTGAAAGCGACCCATAACACACTCAAAAGCGGCTACATCAGCGCCCTGCCACCGCAAGCGGTGATCGTTGACATCCTCCAGCCGCTGGTGCCCGACCCGGAGTTGACCGCTGTCTGTCGTGACCTGAAGGCCCGAGGGTACACCCTGTCGCTGGATGATTTTGTCTACGATGCCTCTGTCGATGAACTGCTGGAGACTGTCGACATTGTTAAAATCGACGCTCTCAACACCAGCCAGGCAGACTGTAAGGATTACGCCGAGATGTTGAGCCCGCGCGGGATCAAACTGCTGGCGATGAAGGTGGAAGATTACGACTCTTTCCATCAATTGCAGAAAGTCGGTTTTGACTATTTCCAGGGCTATTTTTTCAGCAAGCCGACCGTCCTCAGGCGTAAAGACATCCCCGCCAACAAGCTCAAATACATGCAGATCCTGCAGCAGGCCAACCAGCCGGAGATCGATTACGAAGAGCTGGCAGAGACTATCCAGGGAGAAATGTCGGTTGCCTACAAACTCCTGAAGCTGATCAATTCGGCTGCCTTCGGCATGCCCAAACCGGTCCACTCGATCAAGCAGGCATTGGCCCTGCTCGGGGGCAAGGAGCTGAAAAAATGGGCCTCGCTGATCTCTCTCACCAGCATGGCCACCGACAAACCGAACGAACTGATCATCAACTCACTGGCGCGCGGCAAATCGTGTGAGCTGCTGGCACCACACGTCGGCATGCTCAGCCGCGCCCCCGACCTGTTTCTGATGGGGCTGTTCTCGATGCTCGACGGAATTATTGATCGACCGATCAAGGAAGTTCTGCACGACATCCCCTTCGAGGATGACCTGAAAGATGCGCTGCTCGGCAAACCGGGCCACCCGCGGAAGGTCCTCGATCTGGTTCTGGCACAGGAGATGGGTCTCTGGCGGGTGCTGGGCTATATCGCCGACAGTCTGCGTTTGCAGGAGAACACCCTGCAAGACACCTACATCGAAGCGATCCAGTGGGCGGAGCAGACCTTCAACAGCGATTAATCCCAGCCCTCTTCAGGCTGAAATTACTGCGACCTCTGTTCCAGCTCGATCAGCAGCTTTTTCAGTTGCTCGATCTTTTCATCCAACTGCAGATTTTCCTCTTTCAACCGCTGATTTTTCTGCTGCGCCGCTTCCAGCTGCAGCTGCAACTCCTGCTGCTCAACCTGCAGCTCGCCCAGCTGCGCCTTTCGGTTGTCCAGTTCGCGGGCATATCGGCTGATGGTATCAGCGTAGGGTTTCAAGCTGGAACCCGGGTAATCCCGCTGAAAGGCCGCCAGCAGCTCCAGTCGGTTAGTCGCGGAAAACTGATCGAGCGCAGCAATGAAGGCCTCCCGCTCGCGCAGTTCAGGTTGCGGATGGGGATTCATTTCCCGGGTCATTGTAAATGGGGAGGTGGCACAAGCTGCCAACAGAAAGAGCAGCCCAAGGGCGACGATAAATCTCATATTCTCTATTTCCGGCGATCCAACATGTAGTTATTTCCGTCCTTATCCTTCAAATATTTTTTGAGCCTAGCACAATCCTGACTGATCGCCAAACGGGACGGATAGTCGTACTGATCGGAGCGGATCAAGGCGATAGAAACGGTCATCAGCGGGAAAGTCCGCTCAACACCGAAGCGGTCCTTGCCGACAAAAGAGCCTCTCTTGCGGTCCTCATCGCTGTAAAAGGAAGGCGCCATCACTTCAAACTCGGCGATCAATTCCTTCGCCAACGGCTCACCCATTTCCATGGTGGACAGCACCACGTAGTCGTCTCCGCCGATATGTCCGATCAGGTCGTCCGGCGTCCCTTGCTTGCGGACGACCCGCTCAATCATCTCGCCAACCCGGGCGAGCACATCGCTGCCAGCTTTGTACCCGTAACGGTCGCTGTAGGCTTTGAAATTATCGAGGTCAATATAGAGATGCGAAAACGGTTCATGGCTGCCGATCCGCTGATCGAGTTCCCGATCAATCGCCAGATTCCCAGGCAAACGAGTCAGCGGGTTGGCATCAAGCTGTAACTGTTCAAGTTCTCTGAGCTTGCGGCCCATCTGGGTAAAATCGTTCGCCAGCTGAGCAAACTCATCATCGCCGCTCAAATCGGGGCGATGCTCAAAGCTGCCCCCGGAGATTTCCAGGGTGGCGTGCTTCAGCGCCCGAACCGTGCGATGGATGCTCATCACCACGGTGATTGAAACCGGCGCTGACAGACCGATGCCGATCAGCGCGAACAGCATGGTCAAACGGAACGCCTCGTCACTGGTCTTCGACAGTTCCGCCAGGCCGCTGTTGATGCGCAGCTGCTGCTGTTGGCGGGTTTGTGCCAGTTGCTTCAGCAGCTGGCTGCGGATCGGTACCGTCGATTCGTTGGAAATTTTGACCGCTTCCTCCCAATCGTGCCAAAGCAGTGCTTCCGACAGCTGATCATCAAATTGACGATAGGTCTGCAAGCGTTCGTAAAGCGGCGCGAGTAACTCGACAAAAGGCGGGCGCCCGAGGGAGTGAGAGTAGCCGGCCAAAGCATCATTTCGATTGAGACGCAGTTCGCGCAAAGCCGGGTCGCGCAGGATCAGCAGCTGTTTTTCGATGTTCTCCTGTGCCAGCAGATTTTGCTGCAGATCACGAACCAGCTCAAAGGCGCGAAAATCGACGTTGACCAGCTGCTGGGCATGTGCCGTCTGCTGATGCAACCGAAACAACGCAAAGCCGATCGCCAACAAGCTGAAAAAAACAATCACCAGGTAACCGATGACCACCTTCTTCGTGACGGTTGAGAAAAGCTTGCGCATATAGGTAAAAACTCCCCAAGGGGCAAATGGATGACAATTGATAATAGTAACATGCTCTTGCAAAAGCAGCTAGCGCCTAACTGTTACCCGGAAATAGAAAAGGCGTCCATAACGGACGCCTTACAGCAAATTGTCGGTAACTATCAAAGCCCCAGATAAGCCTTGCGCACGTCGTCATTCTCCAGTAGTCGGTCGGCCTCATCGACCAGGGTGATGCGGCCATTCTCCATCACGTAGCCACGGTCGGCCAGTTTGAGTGCCTGATTGGCGTTCTGCTCGACCAGAAAGATGGTGGTGTTGCTCTCCTTGTTGATCTGTTTGAGGATGTCAAAGATCTGCTTGATGATCAACGGCGCCAGACCGAGTGACGGCTCATCCAGCAAGAGCACCCGCGGGCGGGCCATCAAGGCACGGGAGATCGCCAGCATCTGCTGTTCGCCACCGGACAGGGTGCCGCCGAGCTGGTTGCGCCGCTTCTCCAGAATCGGGAACAGGGTCATCACGTAGTTCAGATCCTGCTGCACCAGCTGCTTGTTGGTGCGCAGGAAAGCCCCCATTTCCAGGTTTTCCAGAACCGTCATGTCAGGAAATATCCGCCGCCCCTCAGGAACCTGTACAATCCCCTGTTGCACGATCTTCTCCGCGCTCATACCAGTGATCGGGTCACCGTCGAGGGTGATCTCCCCGGCACGAGGTGGCGTGATGCCACAGATCGACATCAAGGTGGTGGTCTTGCCAGCACCATTGGCCCCGATCAGCGTGACGATCTCGCCCTCTTTGACTTCCAACGTGACGTCCTTGAGCGCCTGGATATTGCCGTAGTAGGTTTGGATGTTGTTGACTTTAAGCATCGGTCTCCTCCCCTAAATACGCTTCGATGACTTTCGGATTGTCCTTGATCTGCTGCGGACTGCCTTCAGCGATCTTTTTACCGTACTCCATCACGTAAATTGGATTGGAGATATTCATGACCAGTTTCATGTCGTGCTCGATAAGCAGAATGGCAATTTGTTCTTCCTCGCTGATCTTGCAGATCAACTGATCCAGATCGGAAGTCTCCTGCGGGTTCATCCCCGCCGCCGGTTCGTCGAGCAACAGCAGAAACGGTTCGGTCGCCATCGCCCGGGCGATCTCCAGCCGTCGCTGGGCACCGTAGGGCAGGTTCTTGGCAAACTCGTTGGCGTACTCGCCAAGGCCGACATTGCAGAGCAGGTGGTAGCTGTCCTCGACAATCTGCTGCTCCTCTTCCCGCACCCCCTTGCCTCGAATGATCGAACGGAAAATACCGGAATGGGTGCGACAGTGGCGACCGATCATGACATTTTCCAAAACCGTCATGTCGGAAAACAGACGGATGTTCTGAAAGGTCCTCGCCAGCCCCATCTCGGTCACTTTGTTCGGCTTCAGCCCGTTCAGCCGCCGGGTTTCCTGCCCTTTGGGATGCAGCAGAATCTCGCCCTTGGTTGGGGTGTAGATACCAGTAACACAGTTAAAAAAAGTGGTTTTCCCGGCACCGTTGGGGCCGATCAGCGCAGCGATTTCACCTTCATGCACTTCGAGGGAGACACTGTCGACGGCACGCAGGCCGCCGAAGTCCATGGTCAGCCCTTTTACTTCGAGTAATTTATGTTTTTCAGCCATTGTCGGTCTCTTCCTTCAATTCAGCGCCTTTGTACTCATACTTTTGCCGAATGTTGCTGATCAGTCCCTGCGGCCGGAAAATCATCATCAGCACCATCGCCGCACCGAAAGCAAGCATCCGGTATTCTGAAAAGGCCCGCAGGTACTCCGGCATCAGAATCAGGATAAAGGCGCCGAGGATGACCCCGAGGATCGAGCCCATACCACCGAGGACAACAATCGACAGAACAATCGCCGACTCCATGAAACCGAAGCTGGCCGGGTTGATGTAGGCCTGCTTGGCCGCGAACAGGACACCGATCATACCGGCCCAGAAGGCACCGAGCGCGTAAGCAGACAGCTTGGTCCGGGCCATGTCGATGCCCATTGCCACGCAGGCGATCTCATCTTCGCGCAGGGCAATCCAGGCCCGGCCGACCCGGCTGTTGCGCAGGCGCATGGTTATCAGGATGGTGAAAACCACCAGAGCCAGCATGATGTAATAGATGTAAGTGATCGAGCCGGTGATGTTCATGTCGACACCGAACAGCCCGGGGCTGTCGATTTTACTGATCCCGGCCATTCCCATGGTGAAATCGCTCCAGTTCTGCAGCACGATCTGAAAGATCATCCCGAAGCCGAGGGTGACGATCGCCAGATAGTCACCGCGCAGGCGCAGGATCGGGAAACCGAGCACCACCCCGAACAGGCAACTGAGGATACCGCCAACCGGAAGAATTGCCCAGAAACCGAGATCAAAGTGGTGGTTGAGAAGACCGTAGGAATAAGCGCCCATGCCAAAAAATGCGATGTAACCAAGATCGAGCATACCCGCCAGGCCGACCGTGATATTCAAACCAAGCCCCAGCACCACATAAATCAGCGCCAGATTCATTATGTTCACCTGGTAACTGTCGAAAACCAGCGGAAAGACCAGGGCAAACACCAGCAGTACACCCATCGCCTTGTAACGGAAGGACATATCCTCCAACAGCTGGGAGGCTTTGCTCGGCTGCTCGTTGCCGTCTGCGTCGACAGCCTTCTTGGCCTGCTTGCGCGCCAGCATATAACGCCACAGATAAGAGAGACCGAACGCGCCGATGGCAACGTAGAGCATATTGATGAATCGCCACTCAACCAGTTGTTCGGTGGTATTGACACGAACCGCCATCAACGGGAAGGTCAGGAAGACAAACCAGGCGGAGACAATCAGTGAATTTTTGAAATCTTTCAACATCTCCGCCTCCTACACCTTCTGTTTTCGTGCCTTACCGAGAATCCCGGCAGGCCGCAGAATCAGAATCAGTACCAGCAGACCGAAGGCGAACACATCTTCGTAATCACTCGAAACATAACCGGCGGCAAAGCTCTCGGTCCAGCCGAGCACCAGCCCACCGAGCACTGCCCCCGGAACCGAACCGATCCCGCCCAGAACGGCAGCGGTAAAGGCCTTGACCCCGGCAAGAAAGCCGATAAAGAAGTTGACCTGGCCAATATAAGAGGCCACCAACACCCCGCCAATCGCCGCCAGTGCCGAACCGATAATAAAAGTCAATGAAATGATCCGGTCGACGTTGATCCCAACCAGCCGCGCCATGCTCATGTCCTGCTGCGTAGCGCGCATCGCCTTGCCGACCTTGGTCTTTTTAATCAGCAAAGTGAGCAGGATCATGGTGACCAGGGTCGTCGCCAGGATCACCAGTTCGGGTGAGCCGATAATATGGGCGACCGGTTCCATGAACTCGAAATCGGGAATCAGGTTGGGAAACGGCAGAAAATCAGAGGTCTGTGCCAGCAGGACATAGTTCTGCAGAAAGATCGACATCCCGATGGCGCTGATTAAAGCTGACAGCCGCGGCGCCCCCC
>RRYU01020503.1_pt1 | contig 11150 bp, 21 predicted proteins | sample 2162651 | NCBI WGS metagenome assembly RRYU01 (sample SAMN10267283, study PRJNA491782) | microbial mat metagenome | isolation source: biomat in the production well | place: Japan: Minami-Kanto gas field, natural gas well KTG3 | collected 2017-06 | reverse complement strand
AAAAAGGCGGAGCAGCTCCAAGGAAAAAGTAAACAGAATAACGCGGAAAGGTTAAGAAGACATGCAAGCTAAAGCAGTATTACGGCACACGCCGACATCGCCCAGAAAGATGCGCATTGTGGCGGGTCTTATTCGCGGGAAACAGGTAGACCAGGCAAAGGCAATCCTGATGAACTCGACAAAGGTAGCATCCCGCAACGTAATGCAGACTCTCAAGTCCGCGGTTGCAAACTATTCCCAGAAAAACCCTGATACGAGGGCTGGTGATAATGAATTGTTTATCAAGGAGATCTTTGTCGACGAAGGACCGACCATCAAACGTATGCTACCAGCGCCTATGGGTCGAGCGTACAGAATTCGTAAACGTTCGAACCATTTGACGATAATCGTCGATACGGTTAATCCAGTATCATAAATAAACAACAAGGAGCTAACATTGGGTCAGAAAGTTCATCCTACTGGATTCAGATTGGGGATAATAAAAGACTGGACATCAAGGTGGTACGATGACGGGCCGGTAATTGCGGAGAAAATCAAGCAGGATCAGGTCATTCGCAACTATGTCAACGCACGGTTGAAGAAAGAGCGTGCAGGAGTTGCCAGAATCGTTATCGAGCGTACGACAAAGCATATCAAGATCAATATTTTTGCTGCCCGTCCAGGCGCGGTTGTTGGTAGAAAAGGCGAAGAGATCAACAATCTTTCGCAGGAGTTGAACCGTATCACCGGTAAAGAGGTGAAGATAGATGTAGTAGAAGTTGTCAAGCCGGAAGTGGAGGCGCAACTTATCGGTGAAAATATCGCCTACCAGCTTGAAAACCGGGTCTCTTTCCGGCGTGCGATGAAGCAGGCGATTCAGCAGGCGATGCGGGCTGGAGCGGAAGGTATCCGCATCAGATGTGCAGGAAGGCTCGGGGGTGTAGAGATCGCCCGTTCTGAACAGTATAAGGAAGGCAAAATTCCTCTGCATACTATTCGTGCAAATGTTGATTATGCAAGCGTTACCGCTCATACAATCGCAGGAGCTATCGGAATCAAGGTATGGGTATATAAAGGAGAGGTTCTTGTTCAGCGTATCGACGCTGTTGAAGAGGAGGAGATGAAGAAAATCAGAGATCGCAGAAACGATCAGAGATCCAGAGGCGGAAGAGATTCGCGTAACAAAAGACGCCGCAGACCGAAAAACACAGCCTGAGAGAGAAAAAGATAAGATCTTTACAATCAGAAAAAGAATGGAGTTGCCGGTATGTTAATGCCGAAGAGAGTAAAATATAGGAAGGTTCAGCGTGGCAAAATGAAGGGAGATGCGCAACGAGGGACAACTATCAGCTTTGGTTCATATGGATTGAAAGCTCTTGAGCCTGCATGGATCACCAACCGTCAGATCGAGGCTGCCCGTATAGCGATGAACAGATATATGAAGAGGGATGGAAAGATCTGGATAAGAATATTTCCGGATAAACCTGTCACGAAAAAGGCTGCTGAAACACGCATGGGATCCGGAAAGGGTTCTCCCGAGTTCTGGGTATCTGTTGTAAGGCCGGGCAGGATCATGTTCGAAGCAGATGGTGTACCGTTGGATGTTGCTACCGAGGCATTCAGGCTGGCCGCCAAGAAACTGCCGATCAAGACAAAGTTTATCGTTCGGCCTGATCTTGAAGGCTAATATTCTAAACAGTCAGAATATATATCATGAGAAAAGAAGAAATAGCTGCAATGAGCGAGAAAGAACTTCTCGACAGCATAAAAGAGCTTGAAGATCGGCTTGCAGATCTGACATTTTATAAAGTTATCGAACCGCCGCAAAATCCTATGGTATTTCGCAATTCGCGTCGTGCTATTGCGAGAATAAAAACCAGGTTGCGTCAGCTTGAAATGCAGAAAGCCATAGAAGTCTGAGGCGCCCTGCAAGAGGTTATACAGAGAGAGAAACTTAAAACCAGAGAATCGCAATGGTAAAAAGCGCGGAAGTGAGAAGACAAAAAAAAAGCTGGGTAGGTAAAGTTGTCAGTGATAAAATGGACAAGGCTATAGTGATCGCTATAGAGCGCAGGGTTCAGCATCCGGTGTACAAGAAATATTTCAAGAAAACGACTCGTCTGATGGCTCACGATGAGAACAATGAAGCAGGCATCGGTGATATCGTGAAGGTTACTGAGTGCCGGCCTTTGAGCAAGAGGAAAAGCTGCCGTTTGGTAGAGGTCGTGGAAAAAGCAAAATAAGCTTGTTTTTCAATTTCATTTTTAATAAAGGTTGAAGTACGATGATCCAGAAAGAGACAAATCTGGTTGTAGCCGATAACAGCGGCGCGAAAAAAGTTCGATGCATACATGTTTTTGGTGGTACAGGAAGACGTTATGCCAGCCTCGGGGATCAGATAATGGTAACGGTCAAGGCGGCCGTCCCTGGTGGAGTTGTCAAGAAAAAAGAGGTAACAAGAGCTGTTGTTGTCCGGGTTGCGAAAGAAAAAAGAAGAAAAGACGGATCATACATTCGTTTTGACGAGAATGCGGTTGTGCTTCTTAATGCCCAGGGCGAGCCCCGCGGAACACGTATATTCGGCCCGGTTGCACGTGAGCTGAGGGACAAAAAGTATATGAAGATTGTTTCTCTTGCCCCTGAAGTATTGTAAGGCAGGAAACTAAAAGCGGGAGTAACTCAGCTGGTAGAGTCACAGCCTTCCAAGCTGTTGGTCGCGGGTTCGAATCCCGTCTCCCGCTCATGATTTTGTGAAATATATCTTTGGAATGAAACATGAAAACAGGTATTAAGCAGGTTAAGCTGCATGTAAGAAAGAACGACACCGTTCTTGTATTAGCAGGTAACGACAAAGGGAAAACAGGAAAGGTCCTGAGAGTTTTTCCCCAGAAGAACAGGGTGATCGTCGAAGGGGTGAATATCCGAAAGCGTCATGTGCGCCCTACGCAGAGTCATCCTCAAGGTGCGATCATCGAGCGTGAATTTCCGATTCATGCTTCAAATGTGAAGAAGAGTTAATCAGTTCAAGAATCACCGCAGAATGACCAAGACCATTCTGCTCAATGTTACAGAAGAAGATGTCAGAGAAAAAAGAAAAAGTGAGCCCTGCAGAGCAACAAAAAGCTCGTCTGGAGATTACCTACAAGGACAAGGTCGTTCCGGTTTTGATGGAGCGGTTCAAGTATAAAAATATTATGATGGTGCCGAAGCTTACCAAAATATCGGTAAACATCGGTGTGGGAGAAGCAGCTGCAGAGCCGAAACTTCTTGAGACGGCGATACAGGAGCTCTCACAGATAACCGGCCAGAAACCTCAGATTCGCAAGGCGAGAAAAGCTATTTCCAACTTCAAGCTTCGCGAGGGCCAGGCTATAGGCTGCAGAGTTACCATGAGAAAGAAATATATGTATGAATTTCTGGAAAGGTTTGTTACATTGGCCGTTCCGAGAATTCGTGATTTCCGGGGTTTAAGTACAACGAGTTTTGATGGTCGGGGGAATTATACTGTCGGTGTTCGTGAACAGATTATTTTTCCTGAAATAGATATTGATAAGGTGCCGAGAATTCAAGGTATGGATATCAGTTTTGTGACTACAGCGAGAACTGATGAAGAGGCATTTGCTCTGCTCTCCGAGCTTGGTATGCCGTTTAGAAAAAAGAATAACTAAACAATCAAGAGAAAAGATGGCAAAGAAAAGCGTGATCGCAAGAAATGAGAAAAGAAAAGCGCTGGTTGAAAAATATGCCGCAAAGCGTGATCAGCTGAAAAAAGCCGGAGATTATGAGGCGCTCAGCAAGCTTCCAAGAGACAGCGCATCATGCAGAGTAAGGACCCGTTGCGTACTGACCGGCAGAGGTCGTGGTGTCTATGAGAAATTTGGTCTCTGTCGCCAGATGTTCCGTAAGCTGGCGCTGGAAGGCAAACTGCCCGGAATAAAAAAAGCAAGCTGGTAAGAAGACCGATGCTATGAAGCGCGACAAATGTGTTCATTTTGAAAGTAATTAACAGTGTATCATGCCTGTAACCGATTCTATCGCAGATTATATTACCCGTATCAGAAATGCGGGGAACGCAAGTAACAAAACTACGGATATTCCGTATTCCAAGCTGAAGGAGAACCTTTCCAAACTGCTTGTTGAGAAAGGCTACATCAAAAGCTATACGGTCATAACATCAGAGCAGTTTCCTTTTATACGTATTGATCTGAAGTATACCGACAGCGGAAAGCCGGCTATCAAGGAGATCACCAGGGTCAGTAAGCCCGGAAGAAGAACCTATGAGGGCAAAGATCTTAAAAAATATCTGGGTGGTCTTGGACTTCTCATTCTTTCAACATCAAGGGGTGTTCTTACTGATAAAGAGGCCAGAGAGCAGGGTATCGGTGGTGAAGTTCTGTTCCGTATTCTTTAATTAACAAGCCAAAGCGTTTAGGGATATCATGTCAAGAATAGGAAAAATGCCAATCAAGCTGGCAGAGCAGGCAAAGATTGAGATAAAGGATAATATTATCAGAGTTTCAGGCCCGAAAGGAAATCTTGAACAGAGGCTGGTACCGGAAGTTACTGTGGATATTGCCGATGGCCAGGTTGCCGTTACACGTATGGACGACAGCAAGCGGTCAAGAGCCATGCACGGTCTGTATAGAATGCTCATCAGCAACATGCTGGAAGGTGTGACAAGCGGCTTCAGTAAAAAACTGCTTATCAACGGTGTCGGTTTCCGTGCAGAGAAAAAAGCGGAGTTTCTTGCCTTGACGCTCGGGTATTCTCATATGATTTACTTTAAAGCACCTGAAGAGATCGCTATCGAATGTCCGGATCCTACATCCATAGTAGTTAGTGGTATCGACAAGGCTCTTGTTGGTCAGGTTGCAGCTAAAATCCGCTCATTCCGTAAGCCTGAACCCTATCGCGGTAAGGGTATACGATATTCGGATGAGTTTGTACGTCGTAAGGAAGGAAAAACTGCCGGCAAGTAATACGGTAATCAAAGACAGATAACTGTCAGGTAATATAATTTCAGGATAAAGATAATGGGACACGTCGAAAAAGTTGCGCGAAGGCATAAAATCAAAACACGCAGCAAAGCCAGAGGACAGGGGACTGTCGAAAAACCGAGACTTTGCGTATTCAGAAGTTTATCACAGATTTATGTACAGTTGGTCGATGATGTCAATGGAGCTACCCTATTGTCTGTTTCGAGTATGTCGAAGGAAAATAAGGGGCTGAAGGGTACAAAATCTGATATCAGCCGCACGATAGGTAAGCAAATTGGTGAAAAAGCCGTTCAGAAGGGAATTACAAAAGTGGTTTTCGATCGTAACGGATTTCGGTATCATGGCAGAGTGCAGGCTCTTGCCGATGGTGCAAGAGAAGCCGGTCTGGTTTTTTAATACAATACAAAGAGAGTATTCATGGCGAAGAGAAAAGCGAACAATATCAAGCCTGGCGAGTTAAATCTGAAAGAGAAGCTGGTTCATATTAACAGAACAGCTAAAGTTGTCAAAGGTGGAAAAAGATTCGGTTTCAATGCTATCGTTGTTGTAGGTGACAAGGAGGGTCATGTCGGCTTCGGGCTTGGCAAGGCTAATGAGGTTCAGGATGCGATTGCGAAAGGTGTTGAGGACGGCAAGAAAAATGTTATCAAAGTTCCTATTGTAAAGGGTACTATTCCGCATCAGATTATTGCCAGATATGGATCTGCTAAAGTTATGATGAAGCCTGCAACGCCGGGAACTGGGTTGATCGCGGGCGGTGCAGTTCGTGCAGTACTTGAAATGGCAGGTATACATGATATTCTTGCGAAATCGCTTGGTTCGTCTAATCCTCATAACGTCGTTAAAGCCGCGATTAGTGGTCTGGAAAGTATATCGGATGCCCACGACGTAGCGGAGAGACGTTCAAAAAGTCTGAAAGAGGTTTTTGAAAGCTAAAAAGAGCTTGGTTAAAAATGAGTGATAAAAAAGTTACAATCACCCAGGTGCGCAGCATGATCGGGTGTACGAAAAAGCAGAAGGCGACCATAAAGGCGTTGGGTCTGAGAAGACCGAACAACAAGGTTGAAAAACCGGATAATCCCTGTACAAGAGGCCAGATACGGGTTGTACAGCATATGGTTAAAGTAGAAGAGCAGTAAGTGTTTCATTAATTTGCAAGTCAGGTACTGAAAAATGAATTTAAGTTCACTACGTCCTGCTAAAGGCGCGGTAAAAAATAAAAAACGTATCGGCCGCGGGCCCGGATCAGGAAATGGAACGACTGCCGGAAAAGGAAATAAAGGTCAGCAGTCGAGGAGCGGGTATACACGACCTGTTTCAGAAGGCGGACAGATGCCGATATACAGAAGACTTCCTAAATTTGGTTTTACCAAACCAAACAGAAAGAATGTTATTCCGGTAAATCTATCACAGATCGCGCTGTGGATGGAAAATGGAAAAGCGACTTCCGAGATAACGGTTGAAAGCCTCAAAAGCCTCTGCAGCGCGAGACGGGCAGATTATTTCAAGATTCTGGGAAATGGCGAGCTGAAGTCGCCTGTTACCATCACGGCGCATTTTGTAAGCAAGAGCGCGCAGGAGAAAATTCTTAAGGCAGGCGGCACGATTACACTCGCCAAGCGTACACTGCTTGAAGCTGAAAGAATCAAGGATATGCCGGTAGAAGAGGGGCTGATGAAGCCGAAAGCACGTCTTAGGAAAAAGAAAAAAATCAAGTCCTGAACCTCTCATTGATCATTTATGAAGCTGACTGAGAGCCTGCAGAATATAAATAAGATACCAGAATTGCGGCAGCGGATTTTGTATACGCTGCTGCTCTTGTTTATTTACAGAATTGGGTCGCATATTACTCTGCCCGGAGTAGACGCTACGGCAGTATCCGGAGCGTCACAGACTCATGCAAATGACCTGTTCGGTCTCTTTGACCTTTTCGTCGGAGGCGCGTTTGCTCGTGCATCCATTTTCTCTCTCGGGATTATGCCGTATATCTCGGCCTCTATCATTATGCAGCTTCTGGGTGCGGTTACGCCATATTTTCAGAAATTGCAGAAAGAGGGTGAGGACGGAAGACAGAAAATCAATCAGTATACACGATATGGCACTGTATTGATCGCATCGCTACAGGCCTGGGGTGTAAGTGTGAGCCTTGCGAGTCCGGCATCATTCGGGCGAATAGTCGTGCCGGACCCGGGGTTGTTTTTCCAGTTTTCTGCCGTGGTGATTCTCACAGCCAGCACGCTTTTCATCATGTGGCTGGGTGAAAAAATTACCGAGAGCGGTATAGGGAACGGCATATCCCTCATAATCATGATTGGTATTCTTGCACGTTTTCCGCAGTCACTTCTCGCGGAATTTCAGTCTGTTTCGCTCGGAAGTAAAAACTGGATCATCGAGGTTATCATTCTTGCCCTGATGGTGGTGATTGTCGCGGCTGTTGTTGTCCTGACTGTAGGTACGAGGCGAATACCCGTACAGCATGCCAAAAGAGTGGTCGGGCGGAAAATGTATGGTGGAGGTACCCAGTATATCCCGATGAGAGTGAATACCGCCGGTGTTATGCCGATTATTTTTGCACAGTCTATCATGTTTCTGCCAAGCACATTCCTTTCGTTTTTTCCTGAAAGCGAGATTATGCAGGGTGTCGCGAGGGTGTTCGCCTACGACTCCTGGTGGTATGCCGTTATGTTCGGCTCAATGATTGTCTTTTTCACATATTTTTATACGGCTATAGCTTTCAATCCGAAAGAGGTTGCCGATACGATGCGTAAACAGGGTGGATTTATTCCCGGAGTTCGGCCGGGAAAAAGCACAGCTGATTTTATTGATAATATTTTAACCCGAATCACGCTTCCCGGCGCAATTTCACTTGCTTTTATTGCGGTTCTGCCGACGTTTCTGACCAAGTTCGCTAACGTGACTCCGGGATTCGCGCAGTTTTTCGGCGGTACAAGCCTGTTGATTATTGTCGGAGTCGGTCTGGATACGCTTCAGCAGATCGAGAGTCATTTGCTTATGCGCCATTATGACGGGTTCATGAAGTCCGGCAAGGTTCGCGGTCGCCGGTAGGATATGAAGAGGAACGTATGATCACGATAAAGAGTGAAAGAGAAATCGGCTTGATGAGGGTCTCGGGTGCCATTGTCGGGCAGGTGCTTGACTTGATAGGCAGCGAGATTAAAGCGGGTATGTCAACGCTTGAACTCGACGAAATTGCCGAAGCCTATATACGGGACCAGGGTGCTGTTCCGAGTTTTCTCAATTACGCACCTAAAGGTGATCCTGATGTAATTCCATATCCCGCTACGCTGTGTGTGTCGATCAATGAAGAGGTCGTTCACGGTGTGCCGAGTGATAAAAAAGTCATACGTGAAGGTGATATCGTATCAGTTGATTGTGGCGCGTATAAGGGAGGGTATCACGGAGATGCTGCCCGAACCTATTGTATCGGAGAGGTAAAGCCGGAAGTGAAAAAGCTGGTCGAGGTCACGAGAGAGTGCCTTGAAAGGGGGATTGCTCAGGCAGTCGCCGGAAACCGGCTTCATGATATTTCCTCGGCTGTTGAGGAACACGCCCGTTCATTTGGTTTCAGTGTTATTCGGAATATGGTTGGGCACGGTATTGGTGCTGAACTTCATGAAGAGCCGCCGGTACCGAATTACGGGAGAAAAAATACAGGAGTCAAGCTCAGAGAAGGAATGGCTCTCGCCATTGAGCCGATGATAGCGATGGGGAGGTCCAGAAATGCCATATCGAAAAACAGGGCATGGGTGGCTGTAACCGAGGACGGAAAACCTTCAGCACACTTTGAGCACACTATTATTGTTCGTAAAGATAAAGCTGAAATTATGACGTTGTCGTAAGTGGAGTGTTTTATAATAATCCTGAACTGAAAAAAGGAGTCAATAACATTGGCCAAGGAAGATTCAATTGAAGTGGAAGGTGAAATTCTTGAGGCATTGCCTAATGCTCAGTTCAAGGTAAAGCTTGAGAACGGGCTTGAAATTCTGGCGCATGTATCCGGTAAGATAAGAATGTACTATATCAGGATACTACCGGGCGACAAGGTAAAGGTTCAGATTTCTCCGTATGATCTTACAAAAGGCAGGATAACATACCGGTACAAGTAATTGTTGAAACCGGTATGAAGATTGATGGATATTTTGAAAAATTTCTTATATTAGAGGCCTTTTCTGTTTTGATGGCTGATAATACTATATATATAAGGTAGGTAGATCATGAAAGTTTATTCATCTATTAAAAAACGCTGTGAGCACTGCCGGATTATCAGGCGTAAAGGGAAGCGTTTTGTGATTTGCAGGGTGAATCCAAGTCACAAGCAGCGCCAGGGCTGATCAGGCAGGTTTATAGAATAACGAATTACAAAGAAGACTATGAGGATTGCTGGGGTAAATTTGCCGCTAAACAAGCACGCCGTTATCGCGTTGACGCACATTTACGGTATTGGTAAAACATCTGCTAAAAATATTCTTGAACGGGTCGGAATTGATCCGGCGAGAAAGATATCCGAGCTGAATGATGAAGAGGCTCATTCGATCAGGGAGGTTATTGCAGAGGATTACATCGTAGAGGGCCAGGCGAGAGGTGAACAGCAGTTATCTGTCAAGCGGTTGATGGATATTGGCTGCTACAGAGGCCTTCGTCACAGACGTTCCCTGCCGGTAAGAGGGCAACGCACACAGACGAACGCAAGAACAAGAAAAGGTAGGCGCAAGACGGTTGCCGGTAAGAAGAAAGCGGTCAAGAAATAATAGTCCGTAGTTGAGATTGCTAACAGATTCCAAAGATTCTAAAGATACATGGCTACAACAAGCAGGAAAAAGAAGAAGGTTAAAGTTACCCCGGAAGGAACGGTGCACATCAAGGCTTCGTTCAACAACGTGCTGGTAACCATTACCGATATGCAGGGTAATACTGTTTCCTGGTCCAGCGCCGGAAAAAACGGCTTCAAGGGCTCCAAGAAGAATACACCTTATGCCTCACAGATAACATCTGAATCTGCCGCAAAAGAGGCGTATGATCTCGGTATGCGGTATGTGCATGTATTTATAAAAGGCCCGGGTTCCGGAAGAGATGCTGCAATCAGAGCTCTTCAGGGTGCCGGTCTCGAAGTGCGGTCCATCAAGGATATTACACCGCTGCCTCATAACGGCTGCAGACCTCCCAAACGCAGAAGGGTCTGATCTCCTTTTATCTACCAAGAATATTTCAATGATTTAATTTGATATGGCACGATTCAGAGGTTCAATAACTAAAGTATCAAGAAGGTTAGGGGTCGCTCTTTCGCCTAAAGCTGAAAAATATCTTGAAAAACGTCCTTATGCACCTGGTGAGCATGGACAGTCAAGAAGAGGGAAAGTTTCCGAATATGCTCTTCAGCTCCGGGAAAAGCAGAAGATGAAATATCTTTACGGTGTGCTTGAAAAGCAGTTCAGGAATTACTATAAAAAGGCTGTTTCACAGCGAGGCATTACAGGTGATAACCTTGTCAAGCTTCTTGAAAAGCGTTTTGATAATGTTGTGTTTCGTGCAGGTTTTTCTCCTTCAAGAGCAGGCGCAAGGCAGCTTGTTACACATGGGCATCTTCTGATAAATGGAAAAAAAGTCGATATTCCTTCATATTTGCTGAAGCCGGGTGATGCAATTGAGTTCAGGCAGAGAAGCCGGAACCTCGATGCGGTAGCTGATTCGATGAACAGAGCGCCGGATTCACGCATTCCATCATGGATCCAGGTAGACAAGGCAAATAAGAAAGCGGTTTTTCTTACGGTCCCTGAGCGGGAAGAAGTACAGGAACCGTTTAACGAACAGCTGGTTGTCGAGTTGTACTCCAAGTGATTTTAATGAAACTCTAAGGTATAAAGGACCATGATATACCAAATGCAGATGCCTGAGAAAATCGATGTCGATGAAGGGACACATAATGATAAAAATGGGATATTTATAGCTCAGCCACTCGAAAGGGGCTACGGAGTTACATTGGGCAATGCAATGCGCAGAGTGCTCCTCGCTTCTCTGCCGGGTACAGCTGTTACCGGAATTAAAATTGATGGTGTTTTTCATGAGTTCTCCGCAATAGACGGGGTGCGTGAGGATGTGCCGGATATTATTCTGAACCTTAAAAAAGTACGGTTCAGATCTTCAACGAAGAGAAGT
>RRYU01022177.1_pt1 | contig 11153 bp, 9 predicted proteins | sample 2162651 | NCBI WGS metagenome assembly RRYU01 (sample SAMN10267283, study PRJNA491782) | microbial mat metagenome | isolation source: biomat in the production well | place: Japan: Minami-Kanto gas field, natural gas well KTG3 | collected 2017-06 | reverse complement strand
ACTTCTCGCAAACTTTTCCTTTGCCATTCCTCTCTCCTATCTGTTTTTGTCAAATCTAATTACAGAGCCTACGATCGGATTTGAACCGATGACCCCGTCCTTACCAAGGACGTGCTCTACCAACTGAGCTACGCAGGCACGTCTTTACTGCTAAATTTTTCTGAAATATCTATTCTCACACCTAATTGAGCGGGTGATGAGGATCGAACTCACATATCCAGCTTGGAAGGCTGGTGTTCTACCATTGAACTACACCCGCAAGTTTGTGGGGAGAGAAGGATTCGAACCTCCGTAGGCGTACGCCGGCAGATTTACAGTCTGCTGCCATTGACCGCTCGGCCATCTCCCCTATTTTGAATTGCAGATTTTTAAATCTACTTACGAAAATAGCTCTTAAGTCTTAGCATATCATTGAGCCGGCGAAGGGATTCGAACCCCCGACCTGCTGATTACAAATCAGCTGCTCTACCAACTGAGCTACACCGGCATGTCGGGATTACCCAATTCTAAAATGTATGTCGGGACTATTTCAGAAAAACCAATTGTCAAATAGACGTACTTTGCTTGCAGAATAAAGCCGAGTAATTTAACCCACTTTAAATAATACTATCAATAATTATTTTGAATTAATTTGAGGGAAATTTGATATAATTAATATTATCTATTGCAAACTTAATTGAAATTTCATTCCAATTCGTCTATATCATTAAATATTTGCATTTGAACCGGAATTGATTCGCTAAAGTTTATACCATATCGTTTTGTAACAATCCTATCATCTAAGACGATAAATATTCCTTCATCAGCCATTGTTCGAATTAATCGTCCGAATCCTTGCCTAAACCGAATAACAGATTCCGGTACCGCAAAATTTATGAATGAATTATCACCAGACATTTCAAGCATATCTGAATATGCCCTAATTGTAGGTTCGGTTGGTACATCAAATGGAAGTTTAGTAATAATTAGTATTTGTAGAAGCTCTCCGGGCAAATCAACTCCTTCCCAGAATGCCGAAGTCCCTAATAAAACTCCATTAGGAGTTCTTTTCATCCCATCAATTAACGACTGTCTAGACGTATTAAATATCTGCGCAAAAATCGGAATATCTCTCCCAATTGGTCTATTTTTTAATTCATTATAAACATTGGTCAGTGTGTTTCGAGCAGTAAAAAGTACCATGATTCGTTGATTATATTTTTTACTGACCAGTTCAATTATTTTAGCAATTGCAATTGGATCGGATGTAATACTTTTTCGATTTCCATACTGTAAATATGTTACCTGGTCTTCATAGTAAAAGGGACTTGGAAAATAATCGGTTTTTACGGTTTTATCGATTATACGATCCAGTCCTGTCCGTCGAAAATAATAATCGAAACTGCTATTTACTCTTAGAGTTGCAGAAGTAAGGATACAGTGGGAAATATTCTTGAAAAACAGTGAGCTTAATTTATCAGACACATCGACCGGGGAAGCATGTAAGGACAACAGTAATTCAGAATTTCCGTTACGTTCTTTAAAATCTCCCTCTTTCCAATATACATTGTCGGGATTTTGTTCCATTGTCAATAACATTACATTACTAATCAGACCGCCCAAGATATCTTTATGTTGAGCCAACACTTGATGAAGTTCATCGAAGTCTTTGCGTTCAGGATCTTTCTCTAATAATTTTTTTGAAGTTTTTTCGATTGTTATATGCAATCTTTTTAGAGCATCAACTAGCAGTTCGAGTTCTTCTATGGCCGATATATATTCTTCCTCTAATTTATTTATTATAACTTTCTGAATATATACGGAATCTCTGCTGAATTCCGAATCAACATTATTGCTGTATTTTACAAAAAATGCCATTAAATATTCTATTGCAGAAATAACATTTTCACTCATCGCTTTTTGTAAAGCGATAAATTCCGGATGCAAAGCTCCTACTGCACTTAAAATATTGTTCCAGCGCTGATTACCCCGGTATTTGGGGTCAATGCTTTGAAGATAGGAAACATATCCGATTTGATCCATTTCATGACTGAGCTGACTGTAAGCGACCGGGACTAAATTATGGGCCTCATCAATAACAACAGAGTTAAACATCGGGAGGAAACCCGGCATTGTAATTTCTGATAATAATAGCGCATGATTTACAATTATAATTGACGCCTCCTGTAAATCACGTCGAATCCTTCCAAAATAACAACCGTTATGGCGTACACATAATTTTGTAGTACAAAAACCCGGTTCGCTTTGCACAAGAAAAGCAATTTTACCGGGACGTGAATTCCAAAAACCGTTACATTCCGATAGATCGCCGGTATTTGTCCACTCCAACCAAACTAAAAGCGGCAATATATTTTCAATTTCTCGCTCGGTGAGCGTTTTGGCGGCGTCAGCGATTAGCCAATTTAATCGCGTTAAGCAGATATAATTATTCCTGCCTTTTAATTTTACTGCTTTGATCGGAATATCTAACGCCTCTGCAACGATCGGTAAATCTTTATAAAACAGTTGATCTTGTAGATTTTTTGTGTGGCATGATATTACCACCGGACCATTTTCAATAAATTGTTCAGTCCGCTTCAAGGCAGGGAATAGATATGCAAAAGATTTACCTAATCCGGTTCCGGCTTCTACAACACCTATTTTTTCTTCATTATTAAGAATTGAATCTACAAAATTGGAATATTCTATCTGCTGAGACCGTTTTTCGTACCCACCCAATACTTTATTTAAAATTCCATCTTCGCCAAACATTTCCTCTGCTTGAACCTCTCTGATGGTGTTTTCGCCTTGGTGGATATAAATATTATCGAAAGTTGAATGTTTTTCCTTGGATTTTGTTAACCCTTTTTTGAGTTCACCGGATTTTGTTAATTCATTGGCAATATTAACAAACAACATTTTGTTGGGTAATTCAGTACTTTTTAGAAGTGCTAAAATTTTAGAAATAACATGCAAAGGATAACTTGCGGCCTCTTCAACGAGCTTTAAAAACACTATGCCGCAATTTTCAGTATCTTTTTCCGCCCGGTGTGAGCCCTCGGCTGATAGTCCATAATATTCTGAAACAACACCCAAATTAAATGCTGATAAATGATATAAAAATGTTCGTGCCAAGGGTAATGAATCATATAAATCCGGTTCAATAAAATTTATATTATGTCTTTTAGCTAATTCTCTGAGAAATGCTAAATCAAATGGCGTATTATGCGCTATGATCGGTGACGTACCTATGAAATTGAACAATTCTTTAACAATATCTTCCTCAAATGGCGCATCTTTCACCATTTCGTTAGATATATTTGTGATATTTGTAATAAAGTCAGGTATTGCTCGACCGGGATTAATTAATCTAACAAATTTGTCTCCAGCTTTACCATCAACAAATCTTATCGCAGCAACTTCGATTATTCTATCGTTTACCGAATCAATACCCGTTGTTTCAAAATCAAGGGCAATAAAATCAGATAATTTTATTTTTTCAAGAAGATTATTGATAGTCATCAATAACCCATAAATACTTTTGCTACATCAATCAAAAGAGAAGGCTTTTGTGGGATACATGCTCTAAATATTCGTGCAATACTTTGTTTTTCAGCTGGAAGCTTGTTTACCTTTCCAATAATTTTGTTCAAATCATTATCAGTCAATTTATCAATTGCTTGCTTTATTCTATATATTCTATTGATTTGTTTACCCTCGTTTTCCACCCACCGGTTTTGATATTCCATTAAATTTACTTTCGACGGTTCAATTCTATCTTTTAATAAATTTGTCGCGATTTCAGCTGCCAGTGAGGCACTTTTCATTCCTAAAATTATGCCACCACCCGATAAGGGATTTACAGTTCTGGCAGCATCACCGATTAGCATTACACCATTTGAAACCATTTTGTCCATCGGTTTGGATAAAGGAATGCCTCCAACAGCAATTGAATCCACTTTATGCTCTGGATATTTGGAATTGATAAATTTCTCCAAGCGATATTTGGCCGAACCTCCGTTAATTGAAGCTTTGCCATTTATACCAATACCAATATTTGCAGAATCTTTACTCTTTGGGAAAATCCATATATAACCGCCCGGTGCAAGTTCATTGGAAACATAAAAAGCACAGGTGCTTTCATCAACATTTATATTGGATATTGTTTTTTGGTAACCTGAATCAATATTGTTAATATTCAATTTTGTATCTATTCCGGCAAATCTTCCAATACGACTCTCAACGCCATCTGCACCAATGACAATTTCAGATCTAATTTCGATTGGACTGCCATCATGTATAACTTTTACACCGGTTACTGTATCCCCATCAAATAATAGATCATTCACATAAGCATTGGTAATTACAGTTGCTCCTTCATCTTCGGCGAATTTCGCTAAATCAGCATCAAAGATTTTGCGATCTAAAATGAAACCACGTCCTTTTAGTTTTACTATAATGCTCTGTTCGTTTGGTGCAACAAAATAAAATTTGTCGATGGTAGTTTTTACCCAGTTCGGTTGTGGTCCATGAAATAATCGTAACTCGGATTCGATTACTCCTTCGCCGCATCTTACCGGGACACCTATTTGATGCTTTTTTTCTAATAATAGAACGGAAAGTCCATTTTTTGCAGCAATGCGCGAAAATGTTGAACCGGCAGGACCCGCTCCAACAACAATTATATCATACTTTTTCGTATACCACATAACTCAGCGCTTCTACAGGACAAATATAAATACACAGTTTACAATCAGTACACTTAACCGGATCAATTCTGATATCGGTTTCGGGTAATTCAATGCAATCTACCGGACAGACAGCAACGCAAGCCCCGCAAAAATCGCATACATCTTTGTCAACTTCGATCATCTGAAACGCCAAATGTAGGATACACTTTTTGATGTGCCAAATAATTGTAACTGCGTAATAAAAAGAATAGAATCAATAATGGGATTAAAAACCAAGCTTCCCGTGAACTGACAAACATAGAAAATATAAATATTGGATAGAACTTTGCCCGCTCTAAATGACGAATATGTTTACCGAATAACAGTACAATTAGAAATGGTAATGATACTAAAGATGTTGTAGAAAGCACCGGATCATTCACCATAAACCCTAATAACAATGCACCTGTTATAAAAAATATTCCAAAACCTGTTAGAATATTTTTTTGTCCGATATCATTAATACTATGTTTATCATTTTTAATAGTATAAATCAATAGGATTCCCAATATGTATGCAGAATAAAACGCTACTAAATAATAAACATTTGTAAAGTTTCTTGTAAAAACTACCAACAATCCAATAACAAATAGAAAAATGCCAAAAAATGTGTAAAACAGTGAAGATTTTGAATTCTTCATCCAATCAATTTGATCTAAAGGTTTAATCTTTAATTTATTTTTTAGCGGATTGAATATTAAAGTAATTACAATAATCCCAATCAATCCAATTAACCAATCGCTCCAATCCCAAAAATAGAATCTATCATTTATGGCCTTTCCAGCGGACATCCCGGCTACAAATATCGACCATATTCCAAACAATTGTGCAGGAAGCCATTCAAATAATTTATCAAGTGATTTCACTTTTTGCGCTAAATTTTTATATCGTTGTGAGCCAACGGGAGCGTATCTTGCTAATAACATTATTTTTTTATCCTCTTTCGTGAGATAATTACTATAAGTATTACAATAACTAATACAATAATTATCCAATAATTTTTTACTTGTTCAATTGCACTTTCTAATAATCCTACCGAGTGTAAAAACACAATAAATATCATTACCGGTGCAATAAATTTTAAGAAGATTTTAAAGGTTGTAACTAACCAATTACGGTTTTTAAATATATTTTCTGCGCCATGTTTCAATTCTATCAATGCTTTATCAAATCCCCATATCCAGGCAACAAAGATTGCGATAAATAATCCACCAACCGGTAACAATACATTTGATGCAATAAAATCTACTATATCAAAAAATGTCATCCCATTATAGGTTATATTTGCCATCAGATTAAAAGACAACGCGCTTGGGAGACCAAATATAAATATTAACGAGCCAATTGCTAATACTGCTTTATGTCTACTCCACCTTCTTTCATCAACAAAATAGGCAACGGTTACCTCTAATAATGATATTGAGGATGTCAGGGCTGCTAACGTCAGAAGCACAAAGAACAAGAGACCAAAAATATATCCGCCTGTCATTCCACCAAATACTACAGTCAGAGTATTAAATATCAAACCCGGTCCTCCGGCAGGATTTTGTCCGGTGGCAAAAACAGCTGTAAATATTGCCACTCCCGCCATTAAGGCGATTAGCGTGTCTAAGAATACGATTTGAAGTGCGGCATTAGGAATATTTGTTTTTTTATTCAAATAACTACCATAAGTCATTAATGCACCCATTCCAAGGCTTAATGTAAAAAAAGCATGACCAAGAGCAATTAATACGGATTGACCTGTTATCTTACTCCAATCGGGTTTCCATAAAAATGCTAAACCTTCACCTGATCCCTTTAACGAAATACCTTTTATCATTAATATTATTAATATGATAAATAAAACAGGCATCATGATCTTGCTACCCTTTTCGATCCCGTCCTTTACACCTAAAAACACAACCGCCATTGTAAATACAAAAAAGATGGTATAAAATCCAATCATCCAAGTTGGATCGCCAACCAATGAATTAAAGTGACTACTTGCTTCGGCAGCCGTATTCAATTTGCTGAAAGTTCCTTGCAATGCTTCTATCATATACCCCGCAGACCATCCTGCGATAACAGTATAAAATGATAGAATTACAAATCCCGCTAAAACACCCAATCCACCAATCGTTGCCCAAAATTTACTACCGCTCAATTTTCTAAATGCCCCAACCGGATTCCTCTGTGTAGTCCTGCCCATTAATATTTCGGCAATTACCACCGGTAAACCGACTATTGCTATACAAATCAAATATACAAAAATGAAAGCAGCTCCACCGTTCTCTCCTGCAATATAGGGGAATTTCCAAATATTTCCGAGACCGATCGCAGAACCCGATGCTGCTAATACAAACCCAAATTTTGAACCCCAATGTTCTCTTTTAGCCACTTGGTTCTGTCTCCTTTTGTATCGTGTTATCTTCCAATGTATCATTTTCCATCATTGGACCAAACGGTTTCATATGACTATCTACTACCGCGTCTAACAGGCCATAAATATGAATAAAGAATGCCCACCATGCAAACTTATTCCTATCTTGAAGATATGTGCTATTTGAACCATCAATTTCATAATTTTTACCGTTTTCAATCGATTGCCATATTGCAAGCGATTCAAGAGTAATAATAATTCCAGCTTTTAAATATTTGCCATTATAAATCTGCCCACCGCCGGGCAAAATACTCCATAATGCAGCTTTTTTCGGAGTTTTTGCGATGGTTGAGTCAATTTCTTGTCCGTATGAAAAAGAAATAGTTAATAGTAGCAATAATAACACCTTATGAATCAAATCGTTTATCTCCTGCCCAATTTCCAATGATCGGTTGTACTTGCGGATGAAGTTTAATATCAAACTCTTTGATTCTTTTTTCAAATATTTCTCCATCAAAATGGAAAGGAATATATTCTGAACTCTCAACTTTAATATGCTTCGCTTGATATATTTCTACTTCTTCAAGTTCTGTCAACGTTCCTTTTGACAATTTTGAAAAATTCATTATAATCCGTAACCGAGTTATATCTTTTACATAGCAAACATCAAATAATCCATCGTCTAATTTTGCTTTTGGAGTCAACTGTAGTCCCCCACCAACATTCCACCCATTCCCTATGCTAACAAGATAAATTTTATCATCTAACACTTTTTTGTCTAATGTAAGTTTCATCGGAATTCTTTTGTAAGCAAACAAAGTATAGCCAATTGCTAAGATGTAACGGAATGCTCCCTTAATGAACATGATTTTCCTGCCATTCCAATTTGTTTGCCCTTCAAATCCCATTCCAAGTACATTTACAAACTTTCGTCCATTAACTTCTCCGACATCAATATTTTTCACATCATGGTTAAGTAAAATCTGAATCGCCTCTTCTATCGAATCATGCGGGATGCAACAAGTTCGAGCAAAATCGTTACCCGTACCGATTGGAATCATTCCGAATGGAATTTTAAAATCGGGTACACCATTGATAACTTCATTTATGGTTCCATCTCCTCCAACCGAAACCACAACATCAAATTTTTCGCCAATTTCTTTAACTAACTCAACTGCATGCATAGGTTCTTGCGTAAAATGAAATTCGTAATTAATTTTTTTTCTTCTGAGAATATTTTCAATGCGGGGTAAAACTTTCATCGTTTTTCCGCTACCCGCTTCGGGATTAACAATTAGCATATACTTCTTTCTCTTAGGCATATCTACTCCTTTTATAATGTTGCGATGCAATCGATCTCGACAAGCACACCTTTAGGAAGTGCAGAGACTTCAACGACTGATCTCGCAGGTGGATCAACACCTTCAAATGTTGCTTTGTATACGGAATTCAATTCGGCATAGTTTGATAAATCTGTAATAAATACGGTCAGTTTAATCGATTTACTTAAATTCGATCCCGCTGCAATCAATACTGAATTAATATTAGCTAATGTCTGCCTTACTTGTTCCGAAAAATCATTAGATATTACTTCTCCGGTTTTTGAATCAAGTGGAATTTGACCGGCCGTATACACCAAACCATTATTAACCACGGCTTGACTGTAATACCCGATCGCACTTGGTGCATTTTCAGTAAATATTATTTTTCTTTTCATTTTATTTGTTATTTAAATCCCATGTGGCTAAACCGATTTCTTTATTGAATGTTCTTTTTGAATTTCCATTTATTTTGATAATTATAAATTCTCCTACAACTGCAATATTCGCCCTAAAAAGATGTCCGCCGAAAATTTCCATTTTATGATTTCCGATTGTTATATGTGCATGGATAAATGGTTCACCCTTAAGTAGCATGATATTACCATTATAGGTTATTAATTCATGGTCGGCTTTAAAAACTTTTTTAATATATTCTTTTTTAACGGAATCGTAAGAACCTATCTCAATATTATTTATTGCACCGATACCAGAAATATATCCATTAAATATTGAATTTTCCTTGCAGAATTTGGTTAATGTGTCAACCACCGGCTCACCTTTTTCAAGATAAACTTGGTAGATATTTTCACATTTTTTATATTGCATTTACGAAATACTCTCGAGTTTTTTCTTGATGATTTCAGGAGCCTTTTTCAAAGCTTCATCCAATTTGGAATTATCTTGTCCACCGGCTGTAGCAAGATGCGGTTTTCCGCCACCACCACCGCCGATTAGTGCTCCTATTTCCTTAGCAAGTTTACCGGCATGTATATTACTTTTTACTAAGTCCGGCGATACAATAATTACTAAAGTTGGTTTACTTTCTCCTACCATTCCAAGCACACCAACCCCGGATTTAATTACCGATAATAATTCATCACCCATATTTTTTAATTCATCGATACCGGATGCATCAACTTTAGCAATTACAATAGCTTTGCCATTAACTTTCATTGCTCCTGTTGTTAACATTTTAGCTTGAAATCCCTTGGCAAACTTCTGTCTTTTGGCTGTTCTCTCAAGTTCTTTTTTCTGTAAAATAAGCTGTTCAGATCGTTCTACTAATTCATCCTGCGAACTGCGTAAAACATTCTGCAAACCTACTAGTATTGCATTTTGCTTTTGAACAAACTTAACCGCTTCTTTTCCGGTTATAGCAATAATCCTTCTTACTCCCGCTGCCAAAGATGTTTCCTCTACAATCTTGAATAGTCCAATATCACCGGTTCGATTTACATGAGTTCCGCCGCACAATTCCTTAGAAAAATTTCCAATTGTCAAAACTCGAACTACATCTCCATATTTTTCACCAAAGAGCGCTTCCGCGCCTTCCTTTTTTGCATCATCAAATGACTTGATTGATGAGACGACATCAGTATTTTTTATTATTTCATCATTAACTATTGTCTCAATTTGAATCAATTCCTCTGAAGTGATTTTTTCAAAATGCGTTAGGTCAAATCGGAAACTATCCGGACCAACCGATGAACCGGCTTGATGTATGTGTTCACCCAAAACTTCCTTTAAAGCTGCATGTAATAGATGGGTTGCTGTATGATTGCGTTTAATCGCACTCCGACGTTCTTTATTTAGAGTACTTTTAACAACACTTTTTATCTTAGATTCATCAAAATCACCATTACAATAGTGTATAATTCTCTCATGTTCCTTTTGCGTATCAATTACTGTAAAATCAATTCCATCACCAATTATTGTTCCTGTATCACCAATTTGACCACCTGATTCTGCATAAAAAGGCGTTTTATCCAAAACGATGGCATAATTATCATCAACTTTTGACCAACGGGTGATCATAGATTCAGATTCCATTGAATCATATCCTAAAAATTTTGAATCGGTGCCCTTTGATATAATATTCCACTTAATTTTATTAGTATTTGCTGTGAACTTGCCGGATGATTTGGCTCGTATTTTTTGTTTATCCATTTCAGACTGAAATCCTTTTTCATCAACCATCAAATTTTGTTCACGAGCAATTAATTGCGTAAGATCTAAAGGGAATCCGTAAGTATCATAAAGTTTGAATGCCTCTTTACCTGAAATTGTGTTACTTTTTAGACGGCTCACTACTTTGTCAAAGTGGTTCAATCCCCGGTCTAAAGTTTTATTAAATGATTTTTCTTCAGCTTTAATCACATTAACAATATGGGCTTTTTTATCAACAATCTCAGGATAGACTTCACCAAGCATTTTGCAAACAGTATCTACTAATTTATAAATAAATGGTTCAGTTTGATTAAGAATTCTGCCAAAGCGTGAAGCACGTCGTAAAATTCTGCGAACTATATACCCTCTGCCATCATTGGACGGCATTACCCCATCAGCAATAGAAAAAGTCAGCATACGAATGTGATCGGCAATAACTTGATGTGGTACCGGGTTTTTCTTGCTATCGATTCCAGTGATTTTTTCAATATTTTTAATTAGCGGTTGAAATAAATCGGTTTCATAGTTACTTTTTTTATTCTGAATTACAGAAACGATTCGCTCTAAACCGGCGCCGGTATCAATATGTTTTTT
>RRYU01000104.1_pt1 | contig 11159 bp, 12 predicted proteins | sample 2162651 | NCBI WGS metagenome assembly RRYU01 (sample SAMN10267283, study PRJNA491782) | microbial mat metagenome | isolation source: biomat in the production well | place: Japan: Minami-Kanto gas field, natural gas well KTG3 | collected 2017-06 | reverse complement strand
ACAAGGGACAGGTCTGCATCGACCCCACGCAAGTAGTCAGGCGCCAGGTCAAACGCCTGGTCAAGGAAGAACGAAAGGTCACCAAGGAGCTGGAGTCCCTGCACGGCCTGCCCTCCAAGACCAAGGACGGCACCCGGGTCCTCCTGTACGCCAACACCGGCCTGCTGGACGATGCCACCTCAGCCACGGACAGCGATGCGGAAGGCGTGGGTCTGTACCGCACCGAGTATTCCTTTCTGCTACGAAAGTCATTTCCCACCGAGGATGAACAGTACCAGGTTTATCGCAAGGTGCTGGAATCCTATGCCCCCCGCCACGTCGTCATGCGTACACTGGACGTGGGCGGGGACAAGGCCCTGTCCTACTTTCCCATGGAGGAAGAGAATCCCTTCCTCGGCTGGCGTGGTATCCGTTTCACCCTGGACCATCCGGAGATCTTTCTGACCCAGCTGCGGGCACTGCTACGCGCCAACGAAGGACTGAACAATCTGCACCTGCTCCTGCCCATGATCAGTTGGGTCGAAGAGGTGGATTCGGCCCTGACGCTTCTGGATCGGGCCCATGAAGAACTGGAGGAGGACGGCCATCACCTGGCTGACCCGCCGGTCGGTGTCATGATCGAGGTCCCCGCCATGTTGTATCAGGTGGAGGCCCTGCTGAAACGGGTGGATTTTCTCTCCATAGGCACCAACGACCTGACCCAGTACCTGCTCGCCGTCGACCGCAACAATGCCCAGGTGGTCCGCTTATACGACAGCCTGCATCCATCGGTGCTGCGCGTGCTCACCGATCTGGTGGCGACCGCCCACCGCCTCAAGAAGCCGGTCAGCGTATGCGGGGAGATGGCTGGAGACCCGGCGGCCGTCGTACTCCTGGTAGGTATGGGGGTCGACATCCTCAGTATGAGCGCCGCCAGCCTGTCCCGGGCCAAGAGCGTCATCCGCAAGCTGAGCCGCAAACGCTCGGAAAAACTGCTCCGGGAGACATTGGGCATGGAAGATCCCAAGGACATCCGTCGTTTGATCAATCGGGAGCTGGACAAACTGGGGCTGGGTTATCTGGTTCGGGCAGGAAAATAGGCATTCTATCGGTACTGTGCGGCCTGCACCTGGGCCTCAATCCATGGATAGGTCCGTTCCAATCCGCCGGCAGGGGCTCACTGACCTTCCAGCCGAGCATTTTCTCATATAGCCGGTTAGCGGAATTTCTGCCGCGAACCCCTAGCATGGTAGCCTGTCATCATGAGTTGCCTGCCGGGGGATGCCACGAGACACCCGCCTGAGCACAAAGCTCAGCGCATCCATGCTGGCGACTTTAGAACAGCCCCGCAGGGGAATAAACCCGTTTCAATATCAACATGAACGGGGAAATCCCTGGCATCCCCCGGCTACCGCCTGACCATTGGATGAAATAGGGTCATGCGCTGCGGGGAACGCCCGATAGGATAAACTGGTGCTGCAGATCCGTCCGTATGCCCTGCCGCCGAACAACGGCTTAGTAAATTGGGATATTGGCGTACCCCTGGGCTTGGTAACCCGTGAGTGATACAAAAGTATTGCCCACAGGTTTAATACCCTCCAGCAGCGACTGGTTATCGATCTTGAACAAACGTGTCGCTACCGAGCAAGCCTCCATACGCACACCCTCTTTACGCAGATCCGTCAGTTGAGCAGCGATCCGGTCAAGGTGATCGAAGTCAGTTAGCGGCATCTTTTCCCGATCCTTCGAAATCAGGCGTACCGACAGGCCGCGGAAGGCCAGGATAACGTCTGGCTCCACACCCTGGCGACGCAGGTCATCCACCGTCTCGCGGATTACCATAAGATACAGGGTCAACTTTTTCGCTTCCGCCATATTGATATCAAATACCACCCGACCCTGCTTCACGCCCTTGAGGGCATCCGCATCGTCAGGCTTCTCGGCTGCCGACATGCCGGTCGACAATAAGATCAATGAAAAGGTCAACAGTCTGACAATAGCTTTCATGTTATATATTCCTTGAATTTAGAACGAACAATCGTTCTTTTATCGGGTTAAAAAATCAAGCCTTTACGGCACGCCAACCGCAGTCGACCACCTCCACCAGATAGTCGGATAGTGGGTGTTCCAACGCGCCATCCAGTTGCAGGTTCATCATGCGCAGGGCTCCACCAAACATGGCGGTAGCGGCCACCCAGGGCTCCATGTCCCGCACTTCTCCCGCCGCCATAGCGTCCTCCAAAACACTTCGCATCATGACGAAGGGGCGGGAAGAACAGATCGGCGGTTCGTCTGGCAGGTATTCGCTGTGCTTGGCCAAAAGTCCGAACTGCATCATGCGAGGTTCCTGCATGGTCAACGCGAACAACAGGGCGAAGATCGCCCGACTGCGCATAAGACACCCGGATTGCCGCTGAACAATCGGCTCTAGGGCCGCTTCGATACGTGTCAGCAGGCTGCCATAGAGAGATTTCGCCAGGGCTTCCTTACTCTGAAAATGGTGGTAAATCGCCCCAATGCTGACTCCCGCTTCGCGCTGAATATCATGTATCGAGGTATTGAAGTACCCATTCGCTGAAAACAAATCCAACGCTGTCTTCAGCACTCTCTCTCTCAGCGCATCACCACGCAGGCGTTTAGTTTCGATTCCGACCATGGGCAGAAGCATACCGAACGTTCGTTCTTTTTTCCAGCAGGAACTACATCCGGTACTCCCGGCCCACGTCAGCTCCATGTCCGGTGGAGCAGAAGGGCGAATAAAGATTTAATGCGAAGATTTGGTAAAAAGGCCGGGTATACGAAACAGCAACTGGAGTGTATTTTTTCTGTGAGCCCATTCCTTTTTGACATGCCATCGGATATCTATCCGCTAGGTTTTCGCCCCTGCCTTGCCAGCCATCGTCGTCAGGAGGCCTGTTCGACCCGGTTCCTTCCTCGCCGCTTGGCCAGATACAGAGCCCGGTCAGCCCGCTCTACGAGATCGTTCATCGACTCGCCGTTGCGGTACTGGGCAACACCGATGGAAATGGTGATCTTCCCGAAAGATTTTCCCGAGTTTCTATCCTTGAGTATACCCGAGGCGACCTCCTTTCTGATCAGTTCCGCCACCATGCACGCACCCGCCAGGATGGCTTTCGGCAGGATGATGGCGAATTCCTCGCCCCCGAACCGGGCCGGCCGGTCGAAACCCTTGATGCAGCGCTTCATGGTGCTGGCGACAAAGCGCAGCACCCGGTCCCCGATCAGGTGCCCGTAAGTGTCATTGAAACGCTTGAAGTGGTCGATATCCGCAATCAATAAACAGACGGGGGCATGCTTCACGGCACTGAGACGAAGCATTTCATCCAGAACGCAATCGAAAGACTTGCGGTTGGCAATGCCGGTCAGACCGTCGGTCAGGGCCTCCTCCCGGATCTGCTCCAGTTCCTTGCGCAGGGCATCCACCTCGGACACCACGGAGCCGAGGCGGTCCTGCAGGTTGCGCTGGGATTTCTCCGTTTCCTTGGTCTCAACCATCACCTGTCCCACATCCGCACTGCTGACATCCAAATCCACCGAGCCGCCCAGCAAGTCGGCAAATCGCCCCAGGGTATCGCGGTAGGAGGACAGACTGCCTCCGGCCTGCCCCACCTCCTCCTGTACCCCCAGAACGATACGCCTCAGTTCCTGGCGCATGTGTTCCAGGGCGGGGTCATCCTGGACGAAAAACCGCCAGTACAGGTCTCGGCATATCTTCTCGGTGAGTTGTTTCTTCTGCTCCAGCAGTTCGTCCACGGCTTGCTTCAGGGCTTGGTTTCCGCCGGAAACATAGTCATACCAAAGTGCAATATTGTTGGGGTGCAGTGTAATTCCATGCTTCGCCATCAGCGGCAGGGCCATGCGCAGATACTCGGAAGCCTGGTCCGGCGTATCCTCATAGACTCGGCCTACTATCTCAGCCGAATTTCCGATTATGCTCGATTGCATGTCCAACTATTCCTATCTCGCCTACGCCATGAGGTAATATCGCTTCCCTCACCCCTGTGGTATTGCTCGGCCCGCAACATCATACCCAGATCCACTGCCACTATATTCGTACAAGCGTATACCTGGAACATTTTCGTCCAGGCCCATCCACATGCCTGCTGTCTCTGGGATAAAAGATACTCGGCAACGGTGATCACCGCTTCCCGTTTATTTGCAGGGTACCTGGATCAGGTACACAGCCGCGAATAATACCCTGAAGCTCAATATACGGTTATTTAAAGAAACAGTGATAGTTGCCGAAATCAAGATTGTTAGCGGCCGACTCGATAATACCCTTAAATCGGGATGAAATTCATTGCTGATTTGAGCGGCTGCTCATGGAGATTGCGGCCAACACACCCGGACAGGTACTGCCGTACAACCAAGGGATGGGCGAGAAACAAGCCAGTCAGAAGATGTCATGGATCTTAAGCTGCAGACCGCACTCCCCCCATCCTTGAAGACTCGGTATTGTTTCGTGTGCACATTTGGCGCACACTCCAGTGCATCAATTTGGAGAAATCCCTATTGCCAACACAGAAACCGTCAAGCAAGAGCGCTTGCACATCCGCTTGGATGCACTGTCCAAGCTGAAGTTGGAGCGAGCAGCCGCGTATGCACACAAGAGCCTATCAGAATTCGTGCTCGGCCAGGCCCTGCATGCAGCCGACGAGGTAATCCACGAGCACGAGACCATCACCTTGAATGAGGTCGATTGGGAGGTGTTTCTGGACGCCCTCGAAAATCCCCCCGGGCCCAGCGCCAAACTCAAGCAGACTTTCGCCGAACATAAGAAACGCGCACAGTGGTAAGTGAGCATCCGCTTGAAACTCATCATCGCTCCGCTCGGCAGACAGCACGACCGGGAATCCTTCGAGTGCGGTGGGCCTTTCCTCAACCAATACCTGAACCACTATACGCGCCAGGACATCAGGCGACGGGTCAACCGGGTATTCGTCGCCTCACCTCCCGATGCTCCACGGCAGGTGATCCGCTACTACAGCCTCAGCGCTGGTAGTTTGGTTGCCACTGCGCTCCCGCAGGCTTTCCGACGGCGACTGCCAAGATATCCTGTCCCCGTGGTCCTGCAGGGACGGCTTGCCGTTGCCGAATCCCACCAGGGTATGGGACTTGGTTCCATTTTGCTCGCCGATGCCCTGCAGCGCATCGCCCAAGCCAGTCAGGTGATGGCGGTCTACGCCGTCGTCGTTGATGCCCTGAACGATCAGGCAGCCAAGTTCTATCGGCAATTCGGCTTTATCTCCCTACCCAGCCAACCACTAAAGCTGTTCCTGCCCATGGACTCTGTCACCAACCTCGTCGATTATCGGGCTTCATTGACCGTGTCCTCATGAATAATTTCAATATTGACTTCCTCGTGGATGATCGGGAAATCCCCAGTGGTATTTTCGACATCCTGATCAATACCCAAGGCGTAACGGCAACGAAGCAACGACTTTCCGTCGGCGACTATCGGGTGGATGAGCGACTGTTGTTCGAGCGCAAGACACTCCTCGACCTGACCCTTTCAATCAAGGATGGCCGCTTGTTCCATCAGGCCCTTGGATTGGCAGAATCGCCTTTGCATGGCATTGTTATTCTTGAAGGGACAAGTGCATCCCTCAAAGAGAGCGGCATGCGACGGGAGGCTATACAAGGTGCATTGATCACCCTCTCCGTCCATTTCGGCATCCCTCTTCTGCGCTCGATGGATCAACAAGAGACGGTTCAGCTTATGCTTTATACAGCCCGGCAAGCGAGGACATTTGCCCAAGGGGCATTTCCGCGCCATGCTAAAAGACCAAAGGGCAGGCTCCACACCCAACTCAACATTTTGCAGGGCCTGCCCGGTGTCGGTCCGGAGCGGGCTCGTGCACTTTTGGAGGCATTCGGTAGTGTCGAAGCGGTTTTCAATGCTGCGATTGATCAGTTAACAGCTATTGATGGTATTGGATTGAATACGGCTAAACGAATTCGTTGGGCCGTCCAGGAGACCGCACCCGACTATCAGATCGATGATGCATTTTTTCCAGTATAGGGTAGGGCATCAGGTTCATCAGTTGGGATGGAGCCGGTCTGATGAGGTTCTTAGGTCCGGTCAGTGTTTGGCTCGGTTTATTGTGCCAAGCTGCGAGGAAATGTGCCGAGAGTGTGCCACGGCCACAAAAAAGGCCTACCGGAAAACCGATAGGCCTTTGATTATATTGGTGCGCCGTGAAGGATTTGAACCTTCGACCACCTGATTAAAAGTCAGATGCTCTACCAACTGAGCTAACGGCGCAAATTTTAAGTATTTTCAATATATTACATCCATGTAGCATCTCTCCGGCCCCGCTTCCAGGCGGGGCGTTCGCCGCACTGCTTTTGTCCACTGGACAAAAGGTCGCGACTCACCCAACTGAGCTAACGGCGCAAATTTTGAGTATTTTCAATACATTACATCCATGTAGCATCTCTCCGGCCCCGCTTTCTCCACCGGATGAGGGCCAGACAATATACAACTGGACCGACAGGGCGTATTTAAGGAGACGCGCATAATACCTCATGCCACCCCCTTGGTGAAGCCCTTGCCCTGTTATCTGGGGCCTTCAGTCCTGATATGGCGTGGGATCCGGCACACCGGCATCGGCGAAACCCCGGGCGCGCAGCCGGCAGGAATCGCAGCGGCCGCAGGCACGGCCTTGATCATCCGCCTGATAACAGGAAACCGTAAGGCCATAATCCACACCTAGTTCCTGGCCGCGGCGGATAATTTCCGCCTTGCTGAGATGAATCAGCGGGGCATGGATCTGGATATCCCTGCCTTCCACACCCGCCTTGGTGGCGATCCCGGCGAGTTTGCGAAAAGCCTTGATGAATTCGGGACGGCAATCTGGATATCCGGAATAATCCACGGCGTTGACACCGATGAAAATGACGTCGGCATGCAATACCTCCGCCCAACCCAGGGCCAGGGACAGCAGCACTGTGTTGCGTGCAGGCACATAGGTGGGCGGGATGCCTTGCTGTCCATTCTCCGGCACCGGGATGGTGTCATCGGTCAGGGCGGAGCCGCCAATGACATCCAGTCCTATGGGTATGTGCTTGTGCTGCACAGCCCCCAGAACCTTGGCGACACGATCGGCTGCGAACAGTTCAGCGCGGTGTCTTTGGCCGTAGTCCATGCTCAGGGCATGGCACTGATATCCCTCGGAGCGGGCGATTGCCAGCACAGTGGCGGAATCCAATCCGCCGGAAAGCAGTACCACGGCCTTTTTGTCGATCACGCTCATCTTCCCGGCTGGTCGCCCCAAAGCAATTTATGCAACTGCATCTGAAACCGCACCGGCAAACGATCACTCAGTATCCATTCCGCCAGTTCCCGTGGCTCCTGCACACCCACGGCGGGGGAGAACAGGACCTCGCAGCACTGAGCCAGGTTCAGATCAGTCACCTGCTGCACAGACCAACGATAGTCGGCTGCATCGCTGATGACGAATTTTACCTGGTCCGCTGGATTCAGATGAGCAATATTGGCGTAGCGATTCTTTTCGACCTCGCCGGAAGACGGTGTCTTCAGGTCCATCACCTTGATCACCCGGGGATCGACCCCCGACACATCGAGCGCGCCACAGGTCTCCAGGGATACCTCATGGCCGGCATCACACAATAGCGAAAGCAGTTCAATACAGGCGTTCTGCGCCAGCGGCTCTCCCCCGGTGAGGGTGATATGACGGGTCCCGTAAGAGGCCACCTGTTCCTGGATCTGCGCCAGCGTCATCCACTCCCCTCCCTTGAAAGCGTAGGTGGTATCACAATAGGTGCAGCGCAATGGACAGCCGGTCAGGCGCACAAACACAGTGGGAAAGCCGACGCTGCGGCTTTCCCCTTGGAGCGAGTGGAAAATTTCTGTGATGCGCAGTTGCGCCATGCCCTGCACTGAGGTGATTGGGGTATTCAGCGGCCTTCTTTGCGCATCCGGTCGAGCCTCTGCCTGGCCAGGCGGGCCTCTGTGGTGCTGGGGTATTGCTTCATCAGCCGGTTCAGCAGGTCGCGCGCCTTCTTCCAGTGTCTCCATTCATAATGAATATAACCCATCTTGAGCATGGCCCCCGGCACCTTTGAACTATCCGGGTGCTGTTGCAGCACCTTGGTGAAGTCCTGCATGGCAGTGTCGAAATCCCGCGTGACATAACTTGCCTCACCCAACCAGTATTGTGCGTTATCGGTATAGGCCCCATTGGGATAGGCGGCGAGAAAGTCACGGAATGCCTGAGCGGATTCAGCGTAATTGCCCCGCTGCAACAGGTCGAAGGCCTTACGGTACTGCGCCTGTTCCTTGGCTGGATCACCGGGCGACCTGGCCACCGGTGGTGGCGGGGGTGGCGGGGGTGGCGGGGGAGGCGCTGCAGCAGCAGTGGAAGACCTGTCCACTACGGGTGCGGGTGCATTATCAGTTTGTGCCGCGGCCCCTGTCGTGACGCCGGCCGGCTGAGTGATGCGGGAGTCCAGGTCCAGATACAATTCGCGCTGCCGACGTTTCAGGTCCTCCATGGCATGGTTCTGCACCTCGAGGTCGCCACGCAGTTTCCTCACTTCCTGCTGCAGGCGTTGGATCTGCAGCACCAGATCCGACAGACTCTGGTTTTGCAGTATGCGTTCCAGCCGTCCCAGCCGCTGTTCGACGGTTGGTGGTTTTGCGGAAATCGCCACCAGTGGGAATGCCAGCAGCAGGCCACCAAGAATTATCTTATTCATAGCAGATCAGCCGTCAGTAGACGAGTTCCACCCGGCGGTTCTGTGCCCAGGCGCCCTCGCCCTGGCCCGGGTCCACAGGGCGTTCCTCACCGTAGGAAATATCGTTCAACTGGCCGGCAGCCACGCCCTCGGCCATCATGAACTGTTTGACCCGGCGCGCACGCTGCTCGCCCAGCGCCAGATTGTATTCACGGGTACCGCGCTCATCGGCGTGGCCCTCCAGCGAGATGCCGACTGACGGGTTGGCGGCCAGGTACTGGGCATGGGCACGCAGCACGGTGAGATAGTCCGAGCGGATGTCGCTGCTGTCGAAGTCAAAATAGATGGTGCGCGAAGATAATGGACTGTTTGGGTCATCAAGCGGGCTGCCGGTCCAGACACCCTGCCCTTCCATACCTTGAGTGCTGGCGCCCTCACCGATGCCTTCACTGCCGGATCCAGCCCCGTCACGACTTTCCACCGTTGCGCCTTCGCCGGCGGACCCCTCTTCCTTGTCCATACTCGAGCAGCCGCCCAACAGCAGGGCAGCAAGCAACAGCAACATAAATTTTCCGTTCCAGACATTCATGAATCGCATCTCCGTCTAGCGTTTTTGCAGTGGGGACCAAGCGGGTTCGCGCACATCTCCCGCATCCAGGGCGATACGCTGGCGCACGCCGCCATCAGACGACACCGCCGCAAGCACGCCCCGTCGGCCGGTCTTGGTGGCGTAAAGTATCATGCTGCCGTTGGGGGCGAAACTCGGGGACTCATCCAAGGACCCCCGGGTTAATACCTGCATCAAGCGGCGCTCCAGGTCCAGCAAGCCGATTCGGTACTGGCCATTCTCCCGTGTCACCATGCTGAGAAAGCGTCCATCCGGCGAATAAGAAGCCCGGCCGTTATAACTGCCCTGATAGGTCAGGCGCTCCGCCGCACCGCCGCCGGAGGGCATGCGGTAGATCTGCGGACCGCCCCCCCGGTCGGAGGTGAAAACGATATGCCTGCCGTCCGGCGACCAGGCGGGCTCGGTGTCGATGGCATAGTGCCTAGTCAAGCGGGTCAGACGTTTGCTCGCCAGTTCAAGCACATAGATGTCTGGGCTGCCGTCCTTGGACAGAGTCATCGCCAGGCGGCGACCATCGGGCGACCAGGCGGGAGAGCCGTTGATGCCCTTGAACGAAGCCATGCGCTCACGCCGTCCTGTGAGTATGTCCTGCACATAGATGGCATGCCGGCGTTTCTCGAAAGAGACATAGGCCAGGCGTTTTCCGTCCGGTGACCAGGCCGGGGACATGAGCGGCTCCCTGGAACTGACGATGGCTGTGGGATTGTGACCATCGGCATCCGCCACCTCGATGGACACCCGCTTGTCTTTACCCTCGGTGACATAGGCGATGCGGGTGGCGAAGGCCCCGGGGATTCCGGTCAGGCGTTCGAATATAATGTCGGCGATGTAATGGGCGGTGAGCCGCAGACCTCTCTCGGTGGTTGGTTCGCTATAGGCCGCCAGTTGTTCGCCACGCAGCACATCCAAGAGTTGGAAACGCACCAGATAGCCGCCTGGGCCATTGGGCTCCACCGAGCCCAGCACCAGTGCATCCTGACCCAGGGCACGCCAGTCCCTGTAATCCACCTGGGCGCCGCTGGCAGGCTGGCTCAACATGTCGGATTGAGCCAGCGTACGAAAACGCCCGCTACGGGCCAGATCCGCCGCAATAATGGTGGCCACGTCCTGTCCCGGAGGTTTGCTCTGTCCTTTCCAGGCGAATGGCACCACGGCAATTGGCATGGCCCCTTCCGCGCCCTGGGTGATTTCAATGGTCAGCCCCGCCGAAACACTGCCCTGCCAGGCCATGAGGGCGATGAATATCAGTCTGTGCAACATGTCGAACCCTGCAAGTTTCCGTAAATCATTGTTTAACCCTCTAATCGAAAAGGCATTCACGGCATCCGGACCGCGTTCGTGAGCGTCCCGCGCCCTGCGTCGTCACCTAATTCTGTATCAATTCCGATATGGCGTTCATTTCCTACTTGGATCGAATACGAACGTCAAGGTCCGAAACTGCTCGAACAACCCACCCCCTGGTACGGGCAGGGGGGCGGCCCGGCGCACCGCCCGCTCAACTGAGCGGTCGAAGGCGGAGTTGCCGCTGCTTTTTATGACCTTGGCCCAAATCACGTCACCGCCCGGGATGAGCCGCACCTCCAGAGTGCATTGGAGATTGCCGGAATTCGGTGGGCGTATCCAGTTACGTTCAATACTCTGGGTTATGGCCACCCGGTAACGGGCTATTTCCCCGGCTCTTTGTTCCGCCTCCATAGCCGCTTTCAACTGTGCTTCGCGGGCGGCCCTGGCACGTGCCTCTGCCGCCTTGCGTTCGACCTCCGCCCTGCGCCTGGCCTCAGCGGCCTTACGTTTTTTTCCTCACCTCCAGAGTGCATTGGAGATTGCCGGA
>RRYU01000752.1_pt1 | contig 11161 bp, 10 predicted proteins | sample 2162651 | NCBI WGS metagenome assembly RRYU01 (sample SAMN10267283, study PRJNA491782) | microbial mat metagenome | isolation source: biomat in the production well | place: Japan: Minami-Kanto gas field, natural gas well KTG3 | collected 2017-06 | reverse complement strand
ACTGTATTGCGCCGTTTTCTTCAATTCCTTTAGGTGAAATACGTTCCAGGTAGGCTGCAAAGTTCTCCTGTTCGATGGCTCCGATTGAAAGGATGAGCTCCATCCCTTCGCTGATCTTACCCACTTCCGACTCATCCACTTTACCTTCAAAGATCATCTCGCTCATATCAGCGATGGTTGCAATTGTTGTTCCGTCATTAAACTGATTGCTTTCGATAACGGAATTGCCCTCCTCAACGGGCACAACGAGCACCATACCTTCAATGGTTGACCTGATCAGGGTATTGGTGGCATCACCTGTTTTCTTTGTGGCTCCTTCGCGGATTAGCTGAAGGTTATCCTCTGCTGTTGCCAGCTCCTCGGTGGCGTTGCGAAAAGCAATATCATAGGGCAGGTACTCGGCTTCTGCAACCACGTTTTGCTCGTATAGTTGCTTGTATCGCATATAATTTTTACGAGCCTCCTCCAGGTTGATTTTAGCCCTGTTCACACGTGATTCTGCATTGTTCAGGTTGATCATATCAGGGATGATTTTTACACGGGCGATCAGGTCACCTTTTTTAACGATATCTCCCGGCTCAACGAAAATCTCTTCAATTATTCCTGAGACCTTGGGTTTAATATCGATTTCTTTTCGTGGCACGACCGACCCGGTAGCAACTGTTTTGCGTATAATATCAGTGGTGAAAGGATTTGTTGTGGTGTATTCAACCGGCTTGGCCTGGGATTTCTTATAGAGATACACGATTGTTCCAGCGAAAATACTGATTATCACTAAGATTACTAAGGTTTTAAGAACTGTTTTCATGACTTTGATGTGTTTATTTGGTATTTGAATCTTATTTTTCAACGATTTTATTTAATTCTCAATCGAGTCTATTACTTATTCATATCTTAAAGCATCAATGGGCTTTACTATTACAGCCCTTCTGGCTGGAATTAGGCCGGCGATCATACCTGAAATGATCAGGATAGCCAAGGCTGTGATGGCTACATTAAAATCTACATTTGGATTTAAAAACATTTGATTGCCACCATCTTGAGGTATATTTTTGTTGATCAACTCAATCAGCGCCACGCCAATGACCAGCCCGGTATATCCGGCAAGTGTAGTTAACAACACGGACTCACTTACCACCTGGCTGATTACCTTTGCCGGGGATGCGCCAATGGCTCTCATAATGCCTATTTCCTTGGTTCGTTCTTTCACCACAACGAGCATAATATTACTGATACCGATCACACCTGCCAATAAGGTGCCAGCACCTACGATCCAAATCAAGGCACTGATACCACCAAACAAACCCTGCATTTTTTTGAATTCTTTATGCAGATTGAAGTATCCGATGGCCCGATCGTCTTCAGGAGCCACCTTATGTCGCTCTTTCAGAAGCTGAGCTGCCTTTTCTTCTACTACAGTTGCCAATATCCCGGGTTTTGCTGTCATGGCAAACCATGAAATCCGGTCACCATAATTAAATGCTTGCTGTACTGTTGAGAAGGGTAAATGAATGCTTTCGTTTTTATCGCCCCCGAAGTTCATGTTCGTACTAAGCGGCTTAAATACCCCAACAACCTGGAAATAAATTCCGTTTATTCTGATGTATTCACCAATGGGGTCTTCGTCTTTTTCAAAGAGCACCTCATATACACGTTGGCCTATAACTGCTACTTTGCGTTTTTGTATGATATCATTTTTATTGATAAAACGACCATGGAGCATTTTCACAGGATCGATTTCATTCCATTCAGGATAATCGCCAAAAACGGTGAATGCTCCTGAATTCAAGTCACGTATAACATTATTTCCATTGCTTAACCTCACATCCAGGCGTGCTGAAAGAATGTCAAGCTCTTCAATGTTCTCGCGCAAAGCTTTTGCATCATCATTGCGAAACTGGAAATAACGACCCCGAGGCAATCCCTGGTAAGGAACGGATGTGGATCGTGACCACATAAATACACTGTTGGTTGCAAAGTCGCCCATACCATCCATCACACCATTTTCAAGACCTTTGCCCGAACCAAGCATGACCATGAGCATGAATATGCCCCAAAACACACCAAATGCCGTAAGCACGGTCCTCATCTTGTTTTTGGCCATGCTGCTCCATATTTCTATCCATTTATCGCGATCAAACATCTCTATAATGGTTTAAGTTGGTTTATTCATCTCGTAATGCAATAATCGGTTTTATAGCTGCGGCCCGGCGAGCAGGTAAGAAGCCGGCCAGTGCGCCTGCGATGATCAATAGCAAGGTAGCGCCGATGGCCACGTTGATATCAACTTGCGGATGACGGAAAAATGGTGTATCGATGTTGTTGGAGATCATCTCAAGCAATCCAACACCAAGTACCAGCCCGACATATCCGGCAAAGCCTGTGATCAAGATGGCCTCCTGCATGATAAGACTCACCACGCTTCTGGGAGTCGCCCCAATGGCCTTACGGATCCCAATTTCCTTGGTACGGTCCTTGACCACGATCATCATGATATTACTTACGCCAACAACACCGGCAATGATGGTACCAATTCCGATTATCCATACAAACATACTGATGCTTTTAAATAACCTTCTGAACTGATCATAGGCTTCTGTTGAGTTCCATGATCCTACAGCACGTTCATCAGTTGGGTCAAACCTATGCCGGCTTGCCAGGGCGCTCTTGATTTCACTTTCAATTTGTTGTGACTCGGCAACAGATGCATCTCCAACGGTTACTGCGATGAGGTTGATCCTGTCCCCTCCGGTATATACCTTTTGGGCCGTGCTGATCGGGAGGTAGATCATGTGCAGGTTATCATTGTTGCCACTGGCTTGATCTGTGAATATGCCTACTACCTTAAAGGGAACATTATTTACATTAATGTATTTACCTATGGCATCTTCTTCTTTGAAGAGCTCATCCTTAACCTTGGTGCTGATGACAGTAGATTTTCGGTACTCCTTGATGTCAAAATCATTAATGAACCTGCCTTCAATTATTTCGAGCTTCTCTATATTAGCATAAGCGGGGTGTACGGTACGGATATTATAGGTGCCTGATTCATTCTTGTAAGAAGTGATGTTATTTCCCCAGACATTAAAACGTGACGAGATGCTCTCAACACCATTTATTCTTTTTTTCACATGATCATGATCACTATTGTTCATTCGAATATAGCGTCCCGGCTGAATACCTGCATAAGGCTTGCTTGTTTGTCCGCTCCAGATCCAGATGGCATTGGTTGCCGAACTTTCAAATTCGGTATTCACCCCATTTTGCAATCCCACACCCGAACCTTGAAGGATGATTAGCATAAAAATACCCCAGGCTACTGAAAATCCTGTCAGGAAAGTACGTAGCTTGTTCTTTCTGATGGTACTGAAGATTTCCTGCCATTTATCGAGGTCAAACATTTTTTAAGCCTTTTTGGTAATTATGATGTTTTATGCACTTAGTTATCTGTTGTCAGGTTTACTTTCCTACACGGCGACATTGACTATTGGTTTGTTCTTGTGTACCCCATTCTTTTTATCTGTATTGATAAGTCCGTCGTGCAGGCGAATAATGCGCTTGGTTTTGGCCGCAATATCGTTTTCATGTGTGACAATGATGATGGTGATCCCTGTCTGATTCACTTCTTGCAGCAGGTCCATTACTTCTGATGAGGTCACGCTATCAAGGGCCCCCGTGGGCTCATCAGCCAGGATCACCTTGGGCTCGGAAATCAGTGCCCGTGCAATCGCCAGACGCTGCTTCTGTCCACCTGATAGTTCATTTGGCATATGACTGGCCCATTCGCGTAAACCAACACGCTCCAGGTAATCCATGGCCATGCTGTTGCGCTTACGACGCGAAACGCCTTTATAGTACAATGGCAACGCTGCATTCTCCATCGCATTTTTAAAACTGATCAAATTGAACGACTGAAACACAAAACCAATAAATTGATTCCTGAGCAAGGCTGCTTTGGTTTCATTCATTTCTTTGATCAGCTTGTTGTCCAGGTAGTATTCCCCATCGTCATGCGTATCCAGTAGGCCAATGATGTTCAATAGAGTTGATTTACCCGATCCGGAAGATCCCATGATTGAAACCATTTCACCTGCCTGAACTTCCAGATCAATCCCTTTTAATACATGAAGGCTGCTCTGACCCATTGGATAACTTTTATGAATGTTTGCTAGTTTGATCATTTGAGGTATATTGTGTGTCGTTGTATTATCAATATTAAGCTGCCCACCAGAAAATCATATATTATGCCAATGATTGTAAATTAAAGATAGTGAGTAATATGGAGCTTGCAGATCATTTTTGCGGGTGTTCACACTAAAACAGTAAGTGTGCGTAATCGGGCAATAAATGTGGAGAAATCGTACACTTTTTTTCAAGCTAATTTAGGCGAACAGATGCCGGTGCCTTTATCAGAAGTTTTTAGCAATAGGATTCAACTTTCCCGATATAATGCATCTGTCCCAACAGGCAATGGGCTTAACAATTTTTAATGAATGAAACACAAGCAGTTTTAAACTTCGTTTTAACTTCGCCAAATAATCCAAAGCATTGCGTTATTATTTCATCATAGCTTTTGTGGTGTTTGTTTGTCTCGAAACATGGGCACAGGAAAGAACTTTGTTGAAGGGAAAGATTTTGACTTCAGACAGCTTGCTTCCCATGTCAAATGTCCATGTGATCAGTAAATTGGCCAGGCGCGGTACCATAAGCGATCCGGAAGGCCGGTTTAATATCCGAACTATGGTGGATGACTCTCTGATGCTTTCTTCGGTGGGCTTTGTGACAAAAGTGCTTCATCTTCCTGACTCCCTGCTATTGTCCCGGGAGCCTGTTATCTTTCAAATGGATAAAGATACGATCAGAATGGAGGAGGTAGTGGTGAAGTCATTTTATGATTGGGATACATTCAAGTATTTGTTTGTAAATATGAAACCCATTGATCCGGTGAGCGTTGACTGGTTAAATACCGAACTAGAACGTTCCCTTACAGAGGTGAGGCAGCGCCCTTTGACAGTTAAAGGGCCAATTCAGGCTTTGTATGACCTGTTTAATCATGCAGCACGCATTCAGCGAAGGCTCGAACGCAACCGAAGATGGTATAACCAACAAGTGATACGCGAAGGACGCCCACAGGATACCATCCCTGCATTGCCCCCACACAGGCGATAGGAAATTCCCAATGATTGGGTGAACTGCAATCATATATACCTTACATATATACCTTACATATTTTTAATACTTTGTAATTGCAACATTAAAAAGACTACCTTTGCCGGCTTAATTCTAAATTATTTTATGCCTAATTTTCAAGAACTTGGCTTGATTCCGGAACTTCAAAAAGCAGTGGAAGAACTAGGATTCACCGCCCCAATGCCCGTTCAGGCTGCCGTTATCCCCGCCCTAATTCAAAAGCCATGCGACCTTGTCGGGTTGGCACAGACAGGTACAGGCAAAACAGCTGCTTTCGGACTGCCTGTTTTACAATACATTGATCCTTCACTCAGGCAGACTCAAGCTGTTATTTTGTGTCCAACACGTGAGCTATGTATGCAGATCACACGCGACCTTGTGAGTTTTTCACAATATATGACAAAGATTAAAGTCGTACCCATTTACGGTGGGGCCTCCATTGAGGTTCAGATGAAGCAACTTTATGACAAGCCCCAGATTATCGTTGCCACGCCTGGCCGCATGAATGATATGTTGCGACGGAAAAAGGCTGACCTTTCATTTGTAAAATGGGCCGTTTTGGATGAGGCTGATGAGATGCTTGATATGGGGTTCCAGGAAGATGTGGATACCATATTGCAGGAAATGCCCAAAGACAAGCATACATTGCTGTTTTCTGCCACCATGCCTGATCAGGTGGAGCGTATACTGAACAAGTATATGAACGACCCTGTTATTAAATCCATAGGTGAGCGCAATACCGGAACAGTAAATGTAAAACATATCTATTACCTGGTGCAGGCCCGTGACCGATATCTGGCACTGAAGCGTATCGCTGATTTTAACCCCATGATCTATGCCATTGTGTTTTGCCGTACCCGGCGTGAAACGGCTGAGATAGCCGATTCACTGATTCGTGACGGTTACAATGCCGATGCATTACATGGCGACCTATCACAGGCCCAGCGTGATCATGTGATGAACCGTTTCCGCAGTCGTAACCTTCAGATGCTTGTAGCAACCGATGTGGCTGCACGTGGACTGGATGTGAATGACCTAACCCATGTCATCAATTATAATTTACCTGATGAGGCTGAGACTTATATTCATCGCAGTGGACGAACCGGAAGGGCAGATAAAAGTGGTACTTGTATCAGTATAGTAAACCTAAAGGAAAAGGGAAAGATCAAGCAGATATCTAAAATGGTTGGACAAACCTTTGCAAAGGCCAAAATTCCTACCGGGGTTCAGGTTTGTGAGAAACAACTTTTTCATCATATCGACAGTATGGAACGTGTTGACCTAAAGAATGATGAAATAGAATCTTTCTTACCTGTTATATATCGTAAGCTGGAGTGGATGGATCGTGAGGAGATCATCAAGCGCTTTGTTTCATTGGAGTTTAACCGATTTCTTGATTATTACCGGGATGCTCAGGATTTAAATGTTGATGAAAGCCGAAGTTTTGACAAGGCAGAGCGAGGATATAAAGAAGGCAGGGCTAAAACAGATCGGACAAACCATAAAGGTGTACGAAAACGCATAGGTGGCAATGAAGAAGGATTTAGCCGTTTGTTTTTCAGTGTTGGCCGAAAGGATAAAATGGCACCACAGAATCTCATCGGATTGGTGAATGAGGTAACCCGTTCACGCGATGTAAAGATCGGTCGTATTGATATTATGGATAATTATTCTTTCCTGGATATTGACAGTAATTCAGTTGACCTTGTACTCTCAGCATTTGGTAATAAACGGCTTAATAAAAGCGGGATACGGGTTGAAGCCGCCGGACAACGTACCGAACCTTCATATAAAGGGAAGAAAAAGTATGATAAGGCAAGAAAGAATGATAAATCAAAGCGAAAAAAACGACAACAATAAATTTTATTGGTTAACCAATACTCAAATCATTTTGTTGCGATCATTCTTACCAATTTAGCATGGCCATTGTGTAATATTCCCTCACTTAGCTTATTGGAATAATTCTCCAAATATTTGATCCTAAGCGTTTCAAAGTCCTTTGCAATTATATCTGTTGAATAAAGCAATTCAACATTTTTCGGGCCACCCGAGTTGTGTTTTATTTGCTCTTTATTGAAGGCTTCCAATATCAGGATACCCCCGGGCTTAAGTGCATTTGCTAACATGGGGTGTACTTTTTGTCGCAGAACAGGATCCATGTGTATGTATATGAGTGCGATGGCATCGTAGCTGCCTGGCTTGGCAATATAATCCTTCAAGTCTGAAATTATGTACTCAGAAAGCTGGACATTTGATTGGTTTGCCAGCTTCAATGCCTTATTGCGTCCTGCTTCGCTATAATCAACAGCCGTCACATCCCATCCATTTTGTGCTGCCCACACTGCATTTCGTCCTTCCCCTTCGCCTGGCAGTAGAAGCTTGCCTGGTTTCAGACTGGCAAGTGTTTCTGCAAAGAATTCATTTGGTCGAATACCATAGATGTATTCATCAGCTGTGAAGCGCTTGTTCCAATGATCTTTCATAATAGTGGTAAAAGGAAATTCGGGGATTTCAGTTGTAGACAATCAAACCTGCATAAAATCAGGATTTATTCAGTTTGGCCCGCTCATCCAGCAATCTGTCGATGTCTTCTTCGCTAAGGTTGGGATTCCGCAACATTTCATCAATACGTTCCACATCAAGCTGCATGGTTTGTTGCTCAGGTGTTTTGGTTTCAGGTGCTTCTTCACCCAGTTGCTCACGCAACTGCTTTACGAACATAGCAAGCATCTGCCGCATGGGTTCATTCATCTGTCCCATCATTTCAACAGACAGCTGATCTTTCATTGACTCATAATTCTCCAAAAACAATTTCAATTGCTCGTATTGAAACTTGTTCACACCCGGCATTTCTTCGATGGGATGCTCATCAATCAGCTTTTTGAACAACCTGAACAATTCCTCGATATTCTGTTTTAAATCATCGTTTTCCATAAAAAACAAAATTATATAAATTTAACGAATTAACTGTTTAATAAGTTACTGCCAGAGTTCATTTTTAGTCTTATTAACATTTCATAGAGACATCCAAAAAATAGAGGTTTTTGTATTGTAAGTGGTTTGTATGATGATGATAAAGCCGCTTTTCATGCATAATGTATTTTCTGGGATGGATCATAATTCAACCATAAGGGAATTGAAGTTGACCTCTTCGATGATGTGATATAGCTTCACCTGATCTTTTGTTTGGGTGCAACTTTAAGCACAGACTTTTGATCTCACATAAGTTAATCTTTTGTAGATTTGTCGTTAAGTTTATGTTAACGATAGATTATTCTGTTACACGAAATTTAAGCTCTGAATAAACCATAATCTGCAAAGTCGTTTCTGTAGATCGTTATAACTTATAATAAATTTATAATGAGTGATTTAAGAGACGGTTTTTTTGATGGATTGAGATGAAGAAATTATTTACCGGCACTCTTCTCATTGCAGGAATCGTGATAATCCTGTTTCTGCTGATTCATTTCATACGCATACCTTATTATATTCATTCACGCGGTATTATCATGCCGGGAAAAGAATGGGTGTTAAAAAAGGATAGTAACGGTACATTGGTTTCGATATTTAAAGACAATTTGATCAATTCCACCACTCAATTCACTGTTACCGAGTTTCAAAGAGGTGATTTGGCGCAGTTTCAGCTTAAAAACGGCTTATTTAATTCGAGTAGAATAGCTTATGGTGATACCATCGGCATGATCAGTTCTACGGAGGAAGACAGAAGGTATATAGAGCTTGTGGCCGAATTGCAAGTTCAGCAGAGTTTACTCAAGGTATATACTTCGGGTGAAAAGCCTGAAAATGTGCGGATGGCTTATGAAAATATGATCAGAGCCGAACATGAATACAGCACCCAAAAGCAATTGACAGAAAGACAAGAGGTATTGTTTAATGAGGAATATATCCCTGCCGAAACGTATGAACTATCTTATAACGATTTGGTTGTGAAAAGGCAAAACATGAATGTTGCCAAGGCCAATTATGAATCACTGATAACCGGAGCCAAGCAGGAAGAAATTGATTATATTAATGCGTCTATTCATGCCCTCGAGCTGCAGATTGAACAGGCCGAAAAACGGCTGGCCTCCTTTTGTGTCACTTCTCCCATTGATGGGCAGATTGTTGGGCGTCGAACCATGATCAATGGTGAGGATATTGTGCTGGCTGTTGCTGACCGGTCGCAACTGCTGGTGGTTTTGCCCGTGGCGATCTATCAGTTGCCTTTTGTTGAAAGTGGCCACGATCTTGTACTCAAATCAAACACATATGGGTTAAGTTACAAGGCACGGATTGTTGGGATCGATAATTCTGTACAATTGGTGGATCAGCGTCAGAATGTATTTATCACTGCTGCCTTGGATGGAGGAAACGAAGACTTATTGTCGGGGATGATACTGGATGCAACGATCAGTGCCGGCTGGATCACCATTCCTGAGTACGTCAGGCGAATGTTTAGAATTGTTTATGCAAATTGAGAACGAACATGCTAAGGTTTGAACGTAAATACTTGGTCCCAAATGATTTAATGGATAAAATCAGATCCAGGCTAATCCCATTTGTAGATCATGATATGAATACGCTTAACTCCGGCAACGGGATAAGGCAATATACGGTGCGAAGCATTTATTTTGACAACAGGAACCTTGACTTTTATGACGAAAAAAGGGAAGGATTACTACTGCGAAGAAAGTTTCGAATAAGGAGTTATAACTCATTTGAACCCGGTAAGCGGGTGGTTTTCGAAATAAAAAGAAAAATAGAAAACAGGATCAAAAAACACAGAAGTTATTTTCGATATGAGCATGTTGATGATGTGTTGCAAACAGGGTGTATAGATGACTTTATTTTGAACTCTAACCACAGTAGGACTCAGGTAGATGATGCCCGGCGGTTTTTATTTCACATAAAGAAAGACCAGTTGTTTCCCAGCGTGCTGGTAGTTTATGAACGTGAAGCTTGGCATGGTAAATTTGATCCGGGTGTCCGAATAACTTTTGATAAAAACATCAGGAGCATCCACTACCCTGAAATTGATGCACTTTTTGACCAGGGTAATTTTAGTCATTTGTTTGATCAGCATTTCATACTGGAAATCAAGTATTATTCGCAACAGATGCCGGTTTGGGCAAGATCGTTGGTGCAGGAATTCAGACTTCGACACGATGCCCTCTCAAAATATACACTGGGTTTCGATGCCAGTGCGAAACGCAAAATGGTTACCTATTAAACACATGAGTAGAAACTATGGTTGATGATTTTCAAAATATATTTGTTTTCAGCATCTCAGCTGTTGAGGTCATAGCCAATGTGTTGGTGGCTCTTATTTGTGGAATTATCATAGCATTGCTTTATAAGTATACTTACAAAGGACTTAATTACTCAGCCTCATTTACCATTTCGCTCATTCTACTCACCATGATCACCGCTATCGTCATCATGGTTATCGGAAATAACCTTGCCCGTGCTTTTGGCATGGTGGGTGCCATGTCCATCATACGTTTTCGTACGGCAGTAAAAGACGCCTCTGACATTATGTTCATTTTCTTTGCATTGTCAATAGGATTGGCTGCCGGTGTTAAACTCTATTCGATTGCATTTTCCGGGACTATAATTGTTGGAGGGGTGTATTTGATACTGAGTAAGTTTAGCTTTGCCTTGCCTCAAAGCAGGGAATTTTTATTGCAAATCACTGCTTTGTCCAGCCATTTGCCGGACAATCCTTTTGTTGATATATTTAGTAATTATTGTCGAAAATACAAACTGGTGAATGTCAAAACCCTTGGTGAAATGGATAATGAAGTGATGGAATTTTCCTATTACATCAACCTCAAAAGTGAGTCTAAAGGAAAAAATCTGGTTGGCGACCTCAAAAGTCTGCCAGGCATCAAAACCGTTAACTTGTTTTTTGATGAGGATTGACCATTCGGGATGTTGAACTCCGGAAAACAGTACAAAGCTGTCAATGGCG
>RRYU01003904.1_pt1 | contig 11162 bp, 15 predicted proteins | sample 2162651 | NCBI WGS metagenome assembly RRYU01 (sample SAMN10267283, study PRJNA491782) | microbial mat metagenome | isolation source: biomat in the production well | place: Japan: Minami-Kanto gas field, natural gas well KTG3 | collected 2017-06 | reverse complement strand
GGTAAAATTACAAATTTAATAATTAAATATTTTTTATACTTTTTCTAAAGAACCTCTGTTTCATGCCGAATACTTATCGAGAATACCAATTCGAAGAAGGAGAAGTATGAAACGGAGTAAGGTTGTAGTTGACCCGATGACCAGGATAGAGGGGCACTTACGCTTCGAGACCCGAGTGGAAGACGGGAAGGTGGTGGATGCCCACTGTTCCGGTGAGATGTTCCGGGGCATTGAAGCCGCGCTCATCGGCCACGACGCCCGGGTAGCCCAACAGGTGACACAAAGGGTATGCGGCGTATGTCCCTATGCCCACGCCGAAGCCGCTTCCCTGGCTCTGGAAGACGCCATGGGCATCAAGCCCAACACGAACGGCCAGTTGCTGCGCAACCTGATCGTGGGCGCCTACCAGTTGCAGGATTACCTGCTACATTTCTACACCCTCTGCGCCCTCGATTTCATCGATATCACCGCGGTGCTGAACTACAAGGGATCCGATCCGGCGCTGATCGGCGTGCGTGATTGGGTCGTCAGCGAACTGGGCAGCAACAAGATATTCCCCGCGGCCCCGTTTCTGCCCCGCTATGAAGCCGATTATGTACAGGACCGAGATCTCAACCTGACAGGCATCCGCCATTATCTGGATGCACTCCCCATGATGGCCGATCTGCACCGCATGGTCGCCATCTTCGGCGCCAAGGCGCCACACCCGGTGACCATCGAGGCCGGTGGAGTGACCGTCGTGCCCACAGTAGACGAAATAATAAAATACCAAACCCTGCTGACCAAGGTTGAACCCTTCATCAAGCAGAGCTTCTTCAACGACGTGGTCTCTGTCGCAGAGGCATTCAAGGGATACTTCAACGAGGGCAGGGGGTATGGGAACCTGCTGTCCTACAGCTATTTCCCAGACCAATACGGCGCGAATCACATGACCGCCGGCGGCGTCACGATCAATGGACGTTATGCCGCGTTGGACATGCGGCAGGTCACTGAAGATCATCGCCATTCCTATTACGACAACCAGCCGGACACCGGCCTGCGGCCCATGGATGTGCAGCGCATGCAGCCCATCAACTACGAACGTTATAAGCAGGAGCACGCCAAGGTGGACGGCAAGTACAGCTGGACCCGGTCGCCACGCTACGCCGGGCAGGTGATGGAGGTCGGTCCCGCGGCCCGGGTGGTGAACACCTATAAGGCGGGTAGCAATCCACAACTCAATGCCCTGGTGGACAGACTCAACCGTGAACTGGGCATCACCCTGGACGATTACCCCACGGTGATGGGGCGGCACCTGAGCCGCGCTATCCTGGCGCACCTGACCATCGACCGGCTCAGGCAGGACTTGGCCCAGGTGCAACCAGGAAAGCTCGCCTATGAAGAACGAGGCGTACCGCACAATGCCCAGGGGATGGGCCTGACGGAAGCGACCCGCGGTGGCCTTGCCCATTGGGTAGAAACCGATGGCCAGGGACGCATCTCCAACTACGAACTGATCGTGCCCACCACCTGGAACATCTCACCACGGGACGCGGCCGGCCGGCCCGGGGCGGTGGAGAAGATGTTGATCGGCACCCAACTAAGGGATCCGGACAATCCCATGGAACTGGCGCGTATCGTCCGTTCCACTGATCCCTGTATGGCCTGTTCAGTACACTGAAGGAGTAGTAGTGGACATGATCAATTCACCTATCGGTCGTCGCGAGGCACTCAAACGCATCTATCGGGCCATCGTGGCTGCGGGTGCTGCCTCCTTCATCTCCTATCGCGACCTGCTGGCGGCAGTCTCCCAGGTCCCGGACCAGCGGCCCACCCTGGTGTGGTTGCATGGTACCTCCTGTACCGGCTGCAGTTGCGGCTTTCTCGACATCGATTATGTGCCGGTGGTGGACATCCTCACCAAGTTCACCAACATGGCCTATCACCCGGATATCTCCCTGGCCACCGGCGGCCAGGTGACGGACATACTGCAACGCCTGACGAGCAGCGGCCAGGGCTATATCTTCGTGCTGGAAGGTGGCATACCGGCGGGCATGCCCCACGCCTGCGTTATGGGTGAGCGTCCCATAACCGAGTGGGTGGAGCAATTGGCCTCAGGGGCCACCGCCTGTATCGCAGCGGGCACCTGTGCCGCCCTGGGGGGAATTCCAAAAATGCACGGCACGGTCACCGGATCCATGACCCTGGATGAATTCCTGGACCACCGAGGCATCGAAAAGCCGCTGGTCAACCTGCCCAACTGCCCCATGAAACCAGAGCATTTCGTCTATACCGCGCTGCATTTCATACACAGGGGACGCCTGCCGGAACTGGACCAGAAAAAACGGCCGCTGCGTTTTTTCTCCCATACCAACCACGAGCGCTGCATTTTATATGCCGACTTTCAGGAGAAACGCTTTGCCACGCGCATCGGGGAACCCGGTTGTCTGCTCAAACTCGGCTGCCAGGGTCCGGTAACCACAAGCGACTGCCTGGTGACCGGACATAACGGAAACACCAATACCTGCATCCGCGCCGGCCATCCCTGCATCGGGTGTGCCAGCGAGCACTTTCCGCGCCAGATCATGCTGCACGCCTTCGACGATAAACGGGTGATCAAAAAGAAGTTCTGACGGGTTTCACCGCAAAAAAATCAAAGGTATCAGGAGACTAGTCTCATGCAGGAACAGTTGTATTTCCGTCAAACCCTGGTCTTTCGGGCGGTGCTCTATCTGGCGTTCAGCATTGTTCTGCTGGCCGGCGTTTCCATCACAGTCGTCTACTATCATCAGCGAGCTGAAATGGAAAACAAGGTCCTGGAAGCCGGATACGGACTCCTGGACAGTTTCGTCAGCGAGTCACGGGACTCCATCGCAAAAGGCCAGGCCCGAAGTTTTCAGGATGTCATGGACAATGTGGCGCGGATCGATGAGATCAAGGAAGCCGCATCTTACGCCCCCTCGGGTCTCATGACCTACCTGTCGGGCCATGTAACCATTGGCAGGCCTTTCGTTCACAATACGGATACCGGTGCGTTGGAGAACCCCAACCAGAAACCCTACGACGAAACCGGGGGCCGATACCGGCGTCCGGACTGGAATCTTCGGGATCATCAGGAAACGGCGAAAGCCACAATACACATCGAGGAAAAGAAATCAGAAGGCAAGGTCTGCGGTGACTGCCATTTTGCATTGCCCGAAGCGCTGGAGATCCCGGCGGGTGACTCTGCACACAGCCTGGGCGAGGAAGAGGCGGACTTTTATTACGCACTGAGAGCCGATCAGGAATGCATACAATGTCATACCAACTGGCAGCAAGGTGATTCCGCAGGCTACCTGCGCATCACCATGGACACCAGTTTCGTCAACGCCCAGTCCCGTGAGGTCATCTTTGGCAACGTGGCGGTACTTGCCGCCGTGATCATTCCCGCAGGCATCGCCATCATCCTGGTATTTTTCTTTATGCTCTACCGTCCCATTCGTATTCTGGTGGCGAATATCGATGACCTGACCAAGGGTGAAGGCGACCTGACCCTCCGCCTTGAAGATCAGGCCAAAAACGAGATGGGTCTGCTGTCCCGCATGTTTAATGGCTTTATCGGCAAGATTCACGATATTGTTGTATCTATCAAGGACCACATGGGTGCCGTGACTGGCTCTGCGCGTGATTTGCAAGAACAAAGCTCAAGCATTTCCCATAATAACGGCAAGATCGCCGGCCAACTAGCCACCGTTAGTCAACAGGCCGGGGAAGTGCAGGGAGCCGCCGGTGCGGTCACCACCGCTATCGGCACGATCAGTGATAATTTCGATCAAGTCAGGGCAGTCATCGAGCAGACCCGCGCCATTGCACTGGACAACAAGGCTTCCACACAGGCAGCCAGCGGATCCGTAGACGAATTCTTTGAGACCATGACGAATCTGCAGAGCCAATCCCAGGAAGTGGTTGGCCAGTTACAGCAGATCGACACCATCGCTGACCAGACCAACCTGCTGGCCCTCAATGCGGCCATAGAGGCCGCCCGCGCCGGCGATCACGGGCGCGGGTTCGCCGTGGTTGCAGATGAGGTGCGCTCCCTGGCGAATCAGACCGCGAAACTGACCCAATCAATCAAGGATATTCTCAGCCACTTCACCAAAAACATGGAGCAGGCGCGTATAGTGATGGGTTCCACCAGGGACCGGATGGAGAAGGTCTCCGAGTCATCCCTGGCCACCGAGCAGGAGTTGTCCAAAGCTACGGGACAGATACAGGCACTGGCCGGCGAGGTGACTACAGTGAGCAGCGCCGTGCAACAGCAGACTGCATTGACCGAAACCATTGTGACCACCATCTTCGAGGCCAGCAGCGAGGCGGATGCCACCTTGCAGATCGCTGAGCATCTGAACCAATTGTCGCAAAGCTTGATGAATTCAGTGGAAGCCGTCGAGCAGGAGACATCGAAATTCAAGACATAGGTCTTTCACCGAGGCTTCCAGGCTCCATGGTTTAATATTGTATATTTTACATGGAATTATAAGTGAAATATGATTCGGATAATCACGTATTGCATGCCGATCTGAAACACTGTTTTCTTACCGCAGTGGGATTCGTTGCCATACTCTGGATCATCTGGTTCGTCGGTGTCTGGTTCGGACTGCATCTGGTGAGATGGGGCGTTTACCCGCGCGAGTTGACGGGTTTGATCGGAATCCTCTTCGGTCCGCTCATCCATGGTTCATGGATCCACCTGATAGCCAATACGCCGGCCCTGCTAATATTGGGCACAAGTCTGCTGTACGGCTATCCCAGATCAGCACCGGCGGCGTTGACCGTCATCTATGCAGGTTCCGGCTTGGGTGTCTGGCTTTTCGCCCGGGAAAGCTATCACATAGGCGCCAGCGGTCTGACCCATGGAATGATGTTCTTCATATTCGTCATCGGTATCCTGCGTCGGGACAAGCCCGCCATCGCCTTATCACTGATGGTGTTTTTCCTCTACGGCGGTATGGTCTGGAGCATTCTGCCACAGGAACCGGGTATTTCCTTCGAATCTCATCTGTTCGGCGCACTCTGCGGGATGATCATGGCGTTCATATTGCGTCACCGGGATCCCAAACCACCCGAGAAACGTTATGATTGGGAGGGCGCAGAGGAAGAGGGGCTTGATGAACCGTATTCAGGCGATGGCCCGTCTCAGCATATGCCTGAATATCATCAAGGTACACGCATCTATCCACATGATGAGAACAGGCGATAGCTGGAGACGATTCTGTTTTTCCACACTCGCCTGATCCCGCATACACCGCTCAAGCCGGTTATCATGCGACATACTGGAGCCATAGGACACCATTATTGACCACTGCGTTGCTTGCCGGCCTATTGTTTGGCTTGAGTGCCGGACTGGCGCCTGGCCCTCTGTTGGTGCTGACCGTGACACAGACCCTGAGTCATGGTGCACTGGAAGGCGTCAAGGTGGCGCTAGCTCCTTTGCTTACCGACGCCCCCATCATCGCCTTAGCCTTGCTGGGGCTGCAGGCTCTCACCGTGTTGGATGGCGTTTTAGGCGTCATCGGCCTGGTGGGAGGAATTTACGTGCTCTATCTGAGCTTAGAGACATGGCGGGCCAGTGCCCCTGTCCATGCGGGAGAGGGCGGCCCGCCTGCTTCATTGCGGCGTGGCATCCTGGCCAACGCTCTGAGTCCGCATCCTTACCTGTTCTGGACAGTGGTAGGCGGGCCCCTGGTACTGCAATCCGCACACACCCACTGGGGAACTGCCGCTGCTTTCATCATCACATTCTATTTCTGCCTGGTGGGTGCCAAGATGCTGATTGCCTTGGGCGTGGCTCGCTTTCGGAACTTGATCAGCGGTAAAGCCTACCGCATTGTCATGGCCGCACTGGCCTTGCTGCTGGCAGGTTTTGCGATCAAGTTGCTATCTGATGCATCGGTATCGTTGGCTCGGGCTGCATAAGACGACGTGTCTCAGTCTGGCCGATTGTATCTCGCATGCTGTGGAAGACCATCGAGTTCCCGAAAAACAGCTGATATAGAACATTTTACATAATATACATTATGCGCAATAGCGTACCGGCTTTGACAGCACTGTGCCTTATACTTATGATTCCCTGCGCGAGAACAAAAACAACAAGCTAGCAGGACTATCTCATGCACCACCCGAACCGATCCGAACTCAGGAAGGCCCGCGAGTCTGCGCGGCTCACACCCACCCAGGCCGCCCAGCTGTGCGGAGTGCACCGCACCACCTACGCCCGCATGGAACAAGGCGCGACCCGCGTGAGTCCGCCCGTGTACCGGCTGTTGATGAGCAAGACAGAGATGCCGGGAGACTGGCGCGGCTGGATACTGACCGACCGGGAAATCTGGTCGCCTGGAGGAAGGCCCCACACACCGGGAGAGATTGAGTCCATAGAACTGCTGTATCAGCAGATATCCGCCCTCGAGCTTGCGTTACAGCGTAACAGCCGCCCCCGGCTCACTCAGCGGTTAACGGCGGCTCTTGCTGCCTGGGCAGACCCGTGATGATCGACCATAACTGCGCCTGGGTATCACGGATATTCTGCTGACAGACCTGGATCTGCTGGCCCTGCATTTTCAGTTCCGCCTGAAAATCCACCTGTGCCATGCGGTAGGCTTCAAAATCGCCATAAAACATATACAGCAGCGCCAGCCCCAGGCCGGATATGCCATTCTGGCTCAGCCCCTCGAATACCAGCTTGCGTATATCCTTCTGCTGTTGCGGCACGGCTACCGGCTTTGACTTGCCCATATCAGCCCCTTATCACCACATTACCCCATTCCGAGGAAGGCCCGGCCCCAGGCAGACCCCAGCCATCGGAATAGATACGCGCCCAGTCATCGGCACTGATCCAGTCTTCCGAAACATTGAACACCGAAGGATTCAGACCATCTGGCACACCATAGGAGATAGACGGCAATGTGAGCATATCAACATGCGTTTTGAATACCGCCTCATTCAGCCCCCCGCCGCCCTGGCCGCCATAAGGAGAATATCCTTTTCCGAACCGTTCCAACCATTTGGATATCATAGACGCCAGCACACCGGCCACTACCGCGACCACGATGGTTTTTTCTGTCTTAGTCATAGCGCCACCACCATGCTCGCCGCGTAGCCTATGGTGTCCAGGCTGTACGGCTGGACCCCGTTTTCGTACTGAATCATGGCCGCCAGCATCGGCACCATGATTAATTCCAGCTCCACCGGCTCTGAAGGCATGACGCCCGAGCGCATGGCCACGAACTCGGCATAGGCCATTGAATCATTACCGTCCGAGTCCGGTGCCCATTTTCCGATCATGCCGTAAATGGTCCCGAAGCCCTGTGATTGATAATTGCGCAACAGTACCGCCATTGCCCGAATCCCGTACTCCGGCGTTTCAAACTGGACAAAAGCATCATCCGTCTGCACTGGCGACATGCCCGCCCACCGGCTGGAACCGCGGCGGATGTTTCCGGGGTTATTGTTGCGGATGCCTCGCGGCAGTGCGTAGTACATGAGCAACCCACTGACACCGATCAACAGCAACCATTGCGCGGCATCCATCACAAGGCCCCCTTGAGGTTTGCCACTGTCTCAACAGTGAACACCCCTGCGCCAGCCAGGGCATCCAGGCCCGCGGTAAAACGCGGATGATCCAGGTCAACCAGGTCACCGGAGGCATTGAGCAGCTCGATTTCATACCGAAAGGCCCTGGCGGCTGGATCGACCGAATCCAGGAGCGCGACCTGTTCGACCATCGGGATGATTCGCCACAGCTTACGCGCCGGTATCAAGCGCGGCGAGATCACTTCACGATCTACAAACTTTACCCCATCCCACACCTGACCCGTATGAACAGATACCCCTGGATCAATCTCGATCATGTGCGGGGCATTGATTACACCGGACAATTCGGACACGCCGACAACGACACCACCTAATCCTATTTGCGCGTATCGTTTCATTCAGCCACCTCCCAGGCAAAACGGTAGCTTTTTGATCCACCGTATCTGGTGATTCGTATCGTTATTGTCGTTGCACTTGATATCCATGCCTGAAACATCATCATTTCCGTATAGGTTTTTTCGATGATTGAATTATTCATGGTCAGTGTTGCTTTAGCAGGATCGACCGTTGATATCGTAACTACATGGTCATACACCGAGTAAGCAGTCCCCGCCGTCAAATCCACAAGCCCACGCTGCACCGAACGAGACGCCGAACCACCACCGGAAAAATTCATGAAGTATGCTCCACCAAGACCCTGAATGCCTCAGTTCCCGCCGCTACAATGCCATAGACCTTGGCTGAGGTTTCAGCCGAATAGACTTGGCCCGGATCGACCGGAAAACCATTAGCTACTGTCACGCCAGACGGCCCTACATAGATCGTATTAACGCCCGTATTTTTGATTGCGAACTCACGAAATCCGGTATACAGGGACGGATCGACCAGCACCGAGGCAGATGTGCCAGCGGACCCGGCCACGTTGACCAGCGTTGACCCGCCCAACTGGTAGACGCCACCGGAGATTTCCAAAAGACGCTGAAAACCCGAATCGTCTACATGGATAGTCCCGAGAAAGACTTTTACCGTTTGAGTCGCCGTCGAACTCAGCCGCACCGATTTAACCGGCCTTTCCAGGCTGAAACCGATGCCCACGGTCGCCTCGGTATCCAGTTCACCGGCCACAATGCGAACCGCTGAATCCGCCTCGAATACCCGGATGTAGGCGGTGAGCTGGTTGACTACCAACTCCTGGCCCGCCGTCAATGTAATCTGCTTGATCCCGCTCATTTATCCATCCCCAACCAGACGACCGCCGCCACGGCAATAAAGGCACCGGCACCCCACTTAATCAGCGTTTCTGAATTCATTGCCTCATCTGATCTGGTGGCCATGTTGGCAAAGTCCAGACTGGTGGCGTGCAGACGGTTGGCCTGATCCTGCAAACCCAGCGACAAGGCAAGCATCGCTTGCAGATTTGAATCACTGGAATCCATCGCCCGGCCTGTGACCTGGGACTGTGCGTTGATTGCCGTCTGGCCCATGACCAAGGCGTTAGTGAGTGACGCCTGCCCCATCGTGGACGCGAAGTTAAACGCATTGTCCTGGATATTGTTTGCCAGCCCGAAGGCCCCGTCCATCGCCTGACCGGCAATGATGGTATTGGCCCCGATGGCATTGGAGGACAGATCGCGCATCGCCTGGACCGTGTTATTGGCCAGCGACAAGGAACCGGACACCGCTCCATGATCCGTCTCGATCAGGGTAACAATGTTATTGTCCCGCCCAGCGATGGCCCCATGCCCACCCGTCTGCAATGACTGACCGCCACCGGCAACCGGCGCATTGACCGGAGGCGGCGACCAGGGCGGAGGGTTTCCGTCATCGCCGCCCACCATCATTGAGTGAAACGCCTGCTGATACCTTGAGGCAGACCCAGGCATGGACCCGCCACTGCCCCAGGCGGACGAGCCGTTATTGATCGGAGAAATATTGATCGTGTTTCCACTGCCCGACTGACCAAAAATCGGATTGGAGAACAGATCGGTTTTTTCCAGGCTGGAGGATGAATCACCGCCGAATAGACCCATTATTTTTTACCCTTTTTCAGCAGCATTATAAGCAGACCGCCGCCCAGGCCCGCCGCCACCCATACCCAAGGCAGACCGGAGGATGGACGCTCGACCGCCGCCCTGGAGATATCCGTCACGCTCCCGGCGTAGCTGTCATAGTCATAAGACCATCCATCCGGCACCGGCAAAGGCGATATTGGATAGTAGGGAAGCAGATTGTTTGCCCCCTCCACTTCCAGACGATCACCAGCGGGAGAAAAATCCAGGCTCAGCCCCGGCCCGCCGCCGCCCTGGCCAAAGACCACGGACGGTGCGTAGATGTTATCGCCGCCGCTGATCGGCGCTGGCGGATGAGTGCGCCCCAAGCCCAGCAAACCACCGGCAATGCTGGCAATTGGCCCCCACGGGATAGGCATCAGACCGCCTTGTAAAGCAGATAGGCCCCCAGGCCCACGGCACCCCAAAGCATCCAGGACGGCAGCGGTTGACGTACCACCGTCACCCGCCCGGCATCGGTATTACTTGGTCGCTCGATCTGGTTCATGGCGCGGTAGTATTCCAACTGACTGTTGAGCCAGTCTTGGCGCATGTCCATCTGGCGGTCCTGGGTCCACAGGTTTATGGCCGCATTCAGGCCATTGCCCGCCGCGTCCACGATAGGCGACCAGTTGAAACCGGATTCGGAACTGACCACCGGCCCGCCTGATGTCGGCCCGCCGAAGTCCTGAGTCCATATGCCATCGTTCAGCCCCAGGCCAAAATAGTCATCGACACCGGAACCGCCCGAGTCGATTCCCAGGCCGAAGAAATCCCCGCCACCGGAACCGCCCGAGTCAATCACCGGAGACGACCCGCCCCAAAGCGAATCATCGAAGGTCAAATCAAACATGCCGCACCCCTTTGGGTTAGATACCCGCGTATGGACCCAGGTATTCCACGATAGTGCCGACAGACCCGGACGTGCCCAGGTTCAGCCGCAACCGCAAATCCTGGACACCGGCAACCGGCATACCCTCACCGGGATGCCCGTCCGCCCCAAACTCGACATGGGTATAACCGGATTGAGCCACGCGGCCCTTGCTGGCGAGCAGGGCATGGCCCACGGTCTTGCTGGCATCGTAGACGCGCACGGAATCCCGGTCGATTTCCACGTCATTCACATCCGCTTTCTGGAAATGAAAAGCCATAACGTTGTGGCCCAGCGGACGAGGGATAGAGTCGATGTCGGCCTGCCCGGAGGTAGCAAAAGACGAGGGAAACCGCTTGATTTTGTAGATGGTCCCGAGTTTCTGCTTGGCCGAAGTCTCGGCGTGCAATTTGAGCACAGGGGCGGAAGCCGCCGCGTCGATGTCGATTTGCAGATCGAAGGTGGCAACGTCCGCCGTGCCGATGGCGGTCATGCGTTGATGCAGAAGCGAGATCGGCTCAGGACGTGACAGGTAAATCTCAATCAGACCACTGCCGGTATTGTCTTTGCGCCCGTAGTAGTCATTGATCGCCTTGAGCACAGTGCCAGACTCGAACTCCTGAATGGCTTTTCCGTTGATGTTCAGCCGCCAGTTGGTCAACTGGGCCAAGGTGACGCCCGTATATTCCAGTATC
>RRYU01006029.1_pt1 | contig 11208 bp, 7 predicted proteins | sample 2162651 | NCBI WGS metagenome assembly RRYU01 (sample SAMN10267283, study PRJNA491782) | microbial mat metagenome | isolation source: biomat in the production well | place: Japan: Minami-Kanto gas field, natural gas well KTG3 | collected 2017-06 | reverse complement strand
GGTCGCGGTAGCGATCCAGGAGCGTCGCCGCATTCTGCTTGGCAAAATCCTCCCACTGCAAGATTACATCAGGGAAGACCCGCATCACCGCCGTCACAAACTGCTCGATAAAGGCAGCATACTCCGCCCCACGCACCCGTGGATGGCGCCAACCGAGGTAGAGCGGGTCATCGAGCAGGCTCTGGTTATTGGTACCGACATCAAGGGTAATCGGCAATGTCGTGGCGGGATGAATCCCGGCACACAGCGTATAGAGCGCCAACTTACCGATGGGGATACCCATACCACCAATCCCCAGATCGCCCAGACCAAGGATGCGCTCACCATCCGTCACCACAATCACCCGGATTTCGGGGTAGGGAATATTGCGCAACATCTGCTCGATATGCTCCGCATCGGGGTAGGCGATATAGAGACCCCGTGGGCGGCGGTAGATGTGGCTATAGTGCTGCGAGGCCGCGCCGACAATTGGCGTGTAGATGATGGGCATCATTTCAGCGACGTGATTCTGGAGCAGGCGGTAGAAGAGCACCTCGTTACGATCCTGGAGCCCAGTCAGGAAGAGGTAACGTTCGAGATCGGTTGTCTTCTGGCAATAGTTCTCGTAGGTACGCGCCAGTTGCTCCTCCATGGTTGCGACGTGGGGCGGCAGCAGGCCCAGCAAACCCAGATCGCGGCGCTCCTCTTCAGTAAAGGCGCTGCCCTTATTGAGCATAGGCGTATCGAGGATCTGGTGGCCACGTAGCGGAATCCGCAGATTGAGCGTTCCGTCCGGGCCGGGGTGTAGATCGTGAAAGGCACTCATGGTATCTCCTTCTCCTATCGTTCACCACAAGTACAGCGCACAGAAAAACGACGATACGCCTATAGCGAGCGGGATCGTCGTTGATCGGGGTCTCGTCGTTCAGCCGTAATTACATGGTGTTCAGAGAAACTGTACCACAGATGGGGGATGGTTGGGGGTGGTAGAGACGCAAGATCTTGCGTCTCTACCGAATTCTAACACGATTCATCACGATCAAGCAGGAGATCTTCTGGGTGTTGGCGGATCTCCAGGCTACGCTCCTCAATCTCACGGCGTAGCTCGCGGCGCAATTTAGCCGCTGCCCAGCGCCGTCGCTGTTCACCATCGGTGATGGTAAGTGGCTCGATTCGTCGGGGGCGGCCATCTTCACCGACTGCCACCATCGTAAAGTAGCAGGTGATAACGTGGCGGGCGGTGTGGCTGGTGATCTCTTCGGCGGTGACGCGGACACCGATCTCCATGGAGCTGTTGCCAGTATAGTTGACCGAGGCCAAAAACGTGACCAACTCGCCCACATGGATACCTTCACGAAAGATGACCTGATCCACCGAGCCGGTAACAACATAGCCCCCACAGTAGCGCGAGGCACAGGCGTAGGCGACCTGATCGAGCAGTTTGAGGACGTGGCCGCCATGCACATTACCAGAGAAGTTGGCGGTATCGGGGGTCATCAGCACGGTCATCTCTAGGCGACGCCGCTGGCTGATGGGGATGTCAGGGATTTTCATGGGTTAGCCTTTCTTAAGTAGCGCCAGATAGCCTATGGTATACGAGTCCTTGACTTGTGGCAATGTTGCATAGAGATCACCCCACCCGGCTGATCGGCGCAATCCCAGCCAACAACTTCACCGGCGCACGCCCGTTGAAGCGCACCGTCAGATACCACTCCAGCGTGCGTCCCGTGCGCCCCGCCTCAACCGCAATGACGGTACCCTGGCCAAAGTGGGGATGCTGCACCCGTTCTCCCACCTTGTATGGTGCAGGGCGGCTAGGTACGGGGCTAGGTTTGGGGGCAGGTGGCGGCTTGAGCAGGTGTTCGATCCCACTAAAGGGAGCATCTGGCAACACCACATCCAGTCCGGCCAACTCCACCCACAGATCCTGGTCGGCGGGGTGCAGGCCGAGGCGCTGCATAGTAGCACCGGCATCTTGCCGGTCTGTGCTGCCTTGTAACCGGCAAGATGCCGGTGCTACATGCTGAAGCAGCGCCACCACCCGCCCGGCCACTTGGCGGCGTAGCTCTGGGGGTATCTGCCACCAGTGGCGCAACATACGCTCCTGGCCATACTCACGCGGAAAGGTGGCCACATTCAGGGTCTCGGCGGCACTCCAGGTAAGCGGATCGCGTTGCAACAGGGCCGCAAACTGTTCAGCTTGGCGCAACAGAACGCTCGCGCTCACATCGCGCAAGAAGGGCGAGAGTTCAATCTGGCGATCTTCCACTGCATAGAGGTGCAGTTCTTCGCGCGCCCGTGTCAGAGCCACATAGAAGATACGCCGCTCCTCCTCCAGATCCTCAGCCCCACGGAAGGGCATGTGGCCCGCATTGCAGAAGGGCAGCAGCACCACCGGCCATTCCAGCCCCTTGGCGCGATGGATCGTGCGCAGATCTACCGCATCGGCCTGGGGATCAAGCTGGGTGCGCTCGGTTTCAAGCTGCGCCAGATGGGCGCGGAACTGGGACAAGCTGCCCTTGCCCTGGGCGTAGGTAATACATGCCTCGACATTGGCGGCATAACCAGCACCCGTTTCGGGGAAGCCGCTCTGGGTGGCGAGGAAGTCCTGGTAGCCCAAGCGGGCATCGAGTTCAGCCAGCAGATCAGCGGCGGGCAGCGTGGCCTGGGCTTCGCCTAACCAGAGCAGCAGATCGGCCAGATCGTGCAGTGTACGGGCAACCCGTGACGACACCCGATCTGCCAGTGTGGGCAGGGTGGTACTCAGGGGTTGCTGCTGGTGCAGCGCCGCCGTCAGGCACTCCTGTGCCAACTGGCGGTTGAGGTAACGCTTGGGGCGGTTGTAGAGCCGCCGCCAGCAGAGCGTGAGTCGTTCCGCCTGCTCTGGACTGAGTGGCTGGCGCATAAGCAATTGCTGGTTATAGGCAGCCAGATCGGCATAGGCAAAGAGATCGGCAATCTCGCGGCGGCGGAAGAAGGGTTCATCACCGGCCATGTGGTAGGGGATACGGGCCGTGATCAACGCCTGTTCAATCAGGGGCGTATGGGCATTGAGGCGCACCAACACCGCAATCTGGGCATAGCGATAGCCAGCCGCATGGGCGGCAGCCACCGTCTCCACCAGACGCCGCGCCATGGCCACATCGGTAGGTGCGGTGTGCAACTGCGTCTGGCCGCCGCAGCCACGGGCAGCCACGAGCGTCTTAGGGTGGCGCTCGCGGTTCTGGGCGATGACACGATTGGCGAGGATGACATGCCCCATCCGACAGCGGAAATTATCGGTCATCTCATAGATCTGGGCGTTATATCGCTGTGCAAAGCCCCGGAAGAAGGCCATCTGGGCACCGCGAAAGCCATAGATCGTCTGGTCATCATCACCAATCGCCATCACATTACGATGCTGCGCCACCAAGAGATCGAGCATCTCGGCCTGAGCGAGACTCACATCCTGGAACTCATCAACCAGCACGGCATCATAGGACTGCTGCCAATAGTGGCGCAGATCGGCATGGCGCACCAGCACTTCCCAACCAAGCAGGAGCATATCATCAAAGGTGATCCACCCGCGTTCGTGGCGCAGCTCTTCATAGAAGCGATAGAGATCGCGGTAGTAGGGGAGCCCTGGCGGCGGCTCAGCCTGAGTCGCCAGGGCGAGCGCCGCAGCGGGGAGGTGCGCCGCTTCCAGATCTGGGTAGCGCAGATTACTCTTACAAGCGGCGACATAGCGCAAAAAATCCTGCTCATCAAGGGCATCGAGATCCTCATTGCTCACCAGACCGCGCTGGCGGGTCAGATCGCGAGCGGCCCAGAGCAGCGTGTACTCCTCACCATTGGTCTTGAGTCCATCGGCGGGGATGGCGGGCAGAACGCCATGCTGCGCGGCGTGGCGGATGATCTTAAACCCCAAGGCGTGCAGAGTCTGGCGGGTGACCGTCATACAATGTGGCCACTGGGCCAAGGCTTGGCCAATCGTATCCACGGCGGCGCGATTAAACGAACTGAGCAGAATCCGGCGTGGCGCAAAGACACGCTCGCGCACGAGGCGTTCAACCCGATGCACCATCGCGGTCGTCTTACCCGCCCCGGCCACCGCAAAGACGAGTGCCGGACCGTGGGAGTGGGCAACAATCTGCTGTTGTTGGTCGGTGAGATGGAGCATAGCGTACCTGCACATCACATTAGCATATAGCGAGAGCATCCTGCTTGAAGAGATGCTATACTGTTTTCATGCGTGACTGACCTGGGAAGGAAATATACCGATGAGCGAAGCAATCATTATCGTAGACAAGGATATTGCTGAAAAGTATAATACCGCTCCCGAAGCAGATCGACAGAAGATTCAACAAATCCTTCGTCTGTTCCTGCAAAATATAAGCATACCAGATACTCGTTCATTTCAACAAATAATGGATGCTATTGGATACGAGGCACAGCGTCGCGGTCTCACACCAGAAATCCTTGAAATATTACTCAACGACGATGAATAAACGTTATGTTATCGACACAAATACGTTTATCAGTGCGGTATTACTCCCAGAATCAGTTGCGCGGCAGGCTGTGGACAAAGCCATTATGTCTGGAGAAGTCCTTGTATCAGAAGCAATCATTGCAGAAGTGATGCAAATCATCACCAGACCAAAATTTGATCGTTACATATCATACGAAAGCCGACGATTGGTACTCTCATTACTATTACAACACACTACCCTCATCCATGTCAGCACTCAGATAACCGATTGTCGTGACCCCAAAGATAATAAGTTCTTGGAAGTAGCAGTAACTGGAGGAGCGGACGCTATCATTAGCGGAGATAACGATCTCTTATCGCTTCACCCATACCGTGGTATCTCCATTTATACCCCTGGTGTCTTTTTACGCGATGAACATGAGATGTAATCGTAACTCCCCCATGATATACCGTTTGAGGGTAACGCAAAGGTGCAGATTTGCAGCGAGGGCGCAACCTGTGTATAATAGCGCCTGCAATCGCGGGGAGATGACGGAGCGGTTGAACGTGCTCGTCTCGAAAACGAGTAGGGTCTAAAAAGCCCTCGAGAGTTCGAATCTCTCTCTCCCCGCCATAATCACAGCTACGCCGCCTGTATCGGGCGGCGTTTGTGTTTTCTGGAATAACTATGCCCCCACTGGCGCAACCGATCTCTCCCGCTTGATCTGTGAGATGTAGCCGCAACTTGGGGTAAGAGACATTTCCACCCTTCGCGTGGTATATGGTATGGTGGCAGAGGGGCATCGTGTGCCTCTGCCACTCATAGTATGGAGGGAGATATATCTGTGATTTGGCTCCAAGGGATCTTTCTTGGCAACTCGCTTACCCGCTGGCTCCTGGCCATCGGCATCACCATTGGCATCCTCGCGATCATCGGCGTGACCCGCAGCCTGATCATCCGCCACTTCCGTCCACTCGCCAAACAACCTCGAACCTTCGCCTATGATGCGATTCTGATGCTGGCCGAGCGGACACACCTGGTCGTGCTGGCTCTGTCGGCGGCTCACATAGGCTCGCTCAGCCTGATCCTGCCGCCTAGCGCTCTGATCTGGAGCCAGTCTCTGTCCATGATCGCCCTGCTCATTCAGATGACGATCTGGGGCAACGCCCTGATCAATGGATGGGTGACGAACTACCAGATGCGCAACATTGATGCAAACGCCGGACGTGTTGGCACCGCCCGCGTGCTGAGCTTCGTTGTCCAGTTTGTATTCTATTCGGTGGTGCTGCTGTTGGCTCTCGATAACATCCCCGGTGTCGAAGTCACTACGCTGGTGGCAAGCCTGGGCATCGGCGGCATCGCTGTGGCTCTGGCGGTGCAGAGCCTCCTCTCCGACCTCTTCGCCTCGCTCTCGATAGCCCTCGATCAGCCCTTCATCATCGGTGACTTCATCACCCTCGACAATCTGGCCGGGACGGTGGAGAAGCTCGGGCTGCGCTCTACCCGCCTGCGGAGCCTCTCCGGCGAGCAGTTGTCCATTTCAAATGCCGACTTGCTCAATAGCCGTATCCACAACTATCAGCGCATGCAGGAGCGGCGGATCGTCTTTAGCTTCGGCGTGCTGTATGAGACCTCGGCGACTCAGTTGCGGGCCATCCCAGCTATGATCCGCGCCATCGTGGAGAACCAGGAGCATGCCCGCTTCGACCGTGCCCACTTTAAGAGCTTCGATGACTTCGCCCTCACCTTTGAGGTGGTCTACTATGTGCTGTCGCCCGAATACAATGTGTACATGGATACCCAGCAGGCGATCAACCTGGCGATCTTTGAGCAGTTCGGCACCGAGGGCATTAACTTCGCCTACCCGACGCAGATGATCTATACGGCGCGGGCGAACAGGCAGGCATTGAAGAATGGCCACACGCTCGATGTGCAGCGTGACGCCCATCGAACGTAGGGCAGTTGACAGTCGTGAATGGGAGCGCCACGAGGAGGTGCGGCATGGGCGCATGTGTGACTGTGTTTGCGGCCATCCTCACGATTCTTCAATCATAGGTTTATTCTCCCCGCCCCACCGGCATTCTTGGCGGTGCGGTCGCCCACAGCAACTCAATCTCTTCCGGCGTTAGCTCGTAGGCCGCGTTGACCAGATCCGCAAGCCGACGCTCGATCCCCTGTGCCTCTTGCGCCCGTGCTTGCATGGGGGTGGCGTACTCCGCGTGCATCTGTATGAGGGCTTGCTTTGCCCCCGCGCTGAGATTCTGGCTGCCTTTGGGGCGGCGCTTGCCCACTTCGGCGACGAATGCTGCGCTGTCTAGTTGCTCAAAGACTTCGAGCTTCTGCCCCAATTTCTCGATGCCAAATTCGTTGCGCAGCCAGAGGTGCAGCGCACGCCGCGCTTGTTGGTCGGCTTGGGTGAGCCGAATCAGCCGCTCTACCGATGGCTCTGCCTCTGCACGGGTGGCGTCGCTCGGTGGCGCGATGGGGAGTTGTTCCATTAAATACCCCATTGGGCTTAATGCTTCGTCTTTTAGATGAGGAAGATATTTCCAATTATGCCACCACATCAATGGTGAATTTAGCACAGCAAGAAGGTATAAATCAATTTTTGGTATAATAAATGTTTTATCATTACCGTAATACCTTTCATTGTCTAAACAATATCTTGAATAGTATTGGATTACTTGGTATACTATTTTTGGCTGCAAAAATAGATGATGAAACGCTGTTGCAGCCTGAATTTGCCACCATGCTTGGGTTCCTGCACGTTTGTGTAACGCTTCTTGAAACGGTTGGAGATAGTGCAAAATACCGGGATAGTGCGCTATATCTACCCCATGTCCAGTGAAAATCAACCATACCCCATCCCACTCCGGCGACCAACGCTTGATGTCTTGCCCCCGCAGGTAGGGCTTGATGATCTCCGCCGAGCGCGGGTCTTCGCGCACGAGGCGTTCTTTGGTGGCCGTGTCAATCAGGAATGCTTCATTAAAACCAGTCTTGATTCCATAAAGGGGCTTCACCCCAGCAAACTCCGTCAGGGGCACACCCAGATTACGAATCTTCGCCATGAGATCATCAATGTTGGCATGCTCCAGGCTCCAGGCATGCTTCGAGAGGCGGAGTTGGGGCACGTTGCGGCGGTGTTGGTGGATGTAGGTATGCAAGGCCGTATTCCCCAGTGCCTCACGCGGGAAGTTGGTCACATGGACATGGCGCTCTGCCGGTAGGCTATGAGTCGGTTTTTCTACAACCACAATCGCCGGGAAGACATCGGCCCCCTCGAAGATGGGCGAGTGGCCAAAGTCTACGATCTGCTCGATTGCTGTTTGGCTGGCCAGAAAGCCGCGCAGGTTCTCGCCGTACCCCGACCGTAGCCACTTGTTATTGGTGATGTAGACCAGTCGCCCGCCATGGCGCAGCAGCTTTAGCCCCTGGTGGAAGAAGTAGACGAAGAGATCGGCGCTGCCGTGGTAGGTTTCAGGGTAGGCGGACTTCAAATAGGGCTTCAGGTCGCTAATCTGCTCCTGGCGCACATAGGGCGGGTTGGCAATCACCAGATCAAACCCGTCGCGCAGCCCAAACATCCACTCGCTATCGAAGAACGAGGCGCAGCTATTCTGGTCGTAGGGGTCCCAGGCGGCGAGGAGCGCGGCTGTATCGCCCGTAAAGCCATCGCGGCGCAGCAAGGCGGCGAGGGCGACGCGCAGTTCACGATCCTGCTCGCGGTACTTGGCCTTGGTGGTGGGGGTACGCGCACTGAAGTGGCGGGCGCGCACCTCGCGTAAACGCGCCTCAAGCCGGTCAATCTCCGGGTCACGCAGGCTCATCTGGTTGGGGCGCGGAATACCCACCAGCGTATTGGCGGCCACGAACTTGGTCTCGAGGTTGGGCAGGGGCCGAATGCCCCGGTTCTCGCGGGTCTCGTCTATGCGCTGATCCACAACCAGGGCAATGAAGCAGCGCAGTTTAGCGATCTGCACCGCAATCGGCTGGATGTCCACGCCGAAGATGCAGTTTTCGATCAGAAACAGCTTGCGCCCGTAGTCGAGTTCGTTACGCTCAAATGCCTCGGTAATGGCCGCAATCTGCGCCTCCAGATCTGCCAACGTGCGGTCACGCACATCAGCAGCATCAATGCGCTCGGCGCTCCGCATCGTCTCGCGCACCTTCGCGATCTGGCGCTCCTTCCAATGGGCATTGCCGGGGTCGAGCCGACTGAGCAGATGCACCAACTTTTGCAGAACACCCATGGGGAACGCGCCACTCCCCGCTGCCGGATCGAGAATGCGAAGGCTGTCAATGGCGATGATCAGGTGACGTACTTCGTCGGGGCTGAAGCCATGATCGGTGTCGCTGTAGGTCATCAGGGCGCGGAGGCGCTGTTCTAAAGATATGGTAGCCTCGGCTTCGGTCGAGATGGAAAGCGTAGCCCCGGCTTCTAGCCGGGCTTCGGTCGGGCTGGAAGCCGGGGCTACCACCGTCGGAGATGCCATGAGTTGGCTATAGAGATACGCCACCAACGCCTCATCCACCATATAGTTCACAATCGGGCGCGGGGTGTAGAAGGAGCCGGTCTGTTTGCGCGCCGTCGTTTGGGTCTCCGGGTTGTAGGCGGCCAGCAGGTTCTCGAAGACCTGCCCCAACAACTCCGGGTCGAGCGCGACTTCTTCCTCAATCGGGGTATTTTCGGCCACGGTGAACTTGTAGCGTTGCAGGATGGTGATCAGCCCTGCGGTCTGGTAGCGTTTGCCACTGGTGCCGTAGGTTGCGTTCAAATCTACCTCATGCTCGCTGCCGAAGAAGAGGAGGTTGGGCACCCGCAGCGGCACGTCGGCGCGGTCGGAGAAGCCATCCACGCGCACGACCTTGCCATCTGCGCCCTGTTTGTCCAGGCACTCGAAGAGGCCGCCATTCAGGAACGGGATGTGCGCAAAGAGCGCCAGTGCCGCGTCGGGGTCGCGGAAGAGCGCCTTGTACCGGTAGAGCGTGGTGATGTTGTAGTGTTGGCGCTTCTCGCCCCGGAACTTGCGGCTATCCGGGCGCTGCGGGGTGTTCATCTCTTGGTTGAGTGTTGCAAAGAAGAGGTTCTGGAGAATCGCCTTATAGTAGCTACTCTCCATCGGCTCCAGACTCACCAAGATCTCCTCGCGCAGCCGACGCGGGTTGAAGAGATCCGCAGGCAGCAGCCCCTTCTCCTTCAGAAACCAGACGAAGATCAGGCGCGTGATCAGGCGGATCAGGCTGGTGGCGTTGCGCACCCCCCGGTCGCCAATCGCTCCGTCGGGGAACTCGACCTGCTCAACTGCCCAGAAGTACCAGTTGGCGACCTCGCGGTAGAAGCGTTTGTTGAGCGTACTGCTGTCGAGGACCGCCTGCCATGCGCGGTGGAGTTCGACAAAGTTGCTGACTCCATACTCGCGGGAGATCTGGGGTAGCGCCAGATCGGCCAAAATTTCGACATGGGCGCGGTGGGGTTGGGCCAGCACAATATCCTTGATCAGCGTCACCTTTTCGAGCACATCGCGGTGCTCGTCACGCTGGTGCAAGCGGCGCTCAATCACCGCCAGCGTGAGCGCCCCGCCGTGGCGAAAGAGGATACAGACCGGCATCAGGAAGTGGCGATTGACCTCACGGGTGATGGTGGCGAGTTGGGTACGGGTATAGCTGGCTCCAGCCAAGTCTATGGCGAGGAAGAGGTAGGACTCGATACGGGTCTGATCGACCTGGCGCGTATCGAAGAGCGGTATCTGGCCAGACGCACGGATCTCCTCGGCGGTAAGCTGGAAGATGAGTTCTGCCGCGTGCCACTCGGCCAGCAGCGCCCGCTCCGGGTTGATCGCCGCCGCAATCCCGAACGTCTCCAGCAACGCATGCCCACCGGCAGGATTGAGCGCAATGCGCCGCTCACTGGTGTAGCCCAGCGCCGCAAAGAGTTGCAGCGCCGGAGCGAGCAGCGCCGGAGCAGTACAGCGAGCCAGGGCATCGGTGATCTGTTGCCGGAGGGGGAGATCGGTCATGGGTTAATCCTCGCGCCAATTCTCGATCCGCAGGTATGGCACCACTTCAAAATCTTTATCGGTAGTGAGCAATGTCAGATCATAGCGTAGGGCAATAACGGCAATCAATGCATCTACCGTTGCAAGCTGACGGCCTTGTTTGCGCAGAAATAATTGAAGTGCAGCCGCTTCTTTGGCATCAGTAGCATTTGGAATTTAGTGTCAAGCAGATAATCTGCCACGTCATCCTCTTCCTTCTGCAATATCATCAGCACGATTGATTGCCCGTAGTTCGGCTTCTGCTGCATCCAGAGCATCGAGTAGTGTTTGGTCTGGTTCACCTACCACCATAACTGCGAGCAGTTCTGCGAGTTTCTGCTGTGATGGAATCACACGCACTGGATTGCGCGGTGTTGCCTTAATCCGTGCTACCAAAGCTAATATCTCAGGATCATGAGCGAGTTCCTCTTTGCTTGTCCCACTTGGTGGTGGCGCAGTCTGCATCAAACCCGTTTCAATGTAGGTCAGTGCCAAAGCCTCAACCGATCGGTGTTCATCCGCTGCACGGCGTTGCAATTGTGCGGTGAGATAATCGGGTAGAGTAATCGTAATAGTCATAGGAGACTCCTTGTGGTAGGGGATACCATTCCCTGATTATCGTACCATCAACCATCTGCTGCTGCTACGCTTGCGCAATCACCAACCACGTCACCAGATCCACATCCTCGGTCTGGCTCACCTGCTGCTGCTGCACCGGCAGCACCCCGCCCCGGCTCTGCGTG
>RRYU01022999.1_pt1 | contig 11209 bp, 11 predicted proteins | sample 2162651 | NCBI WGS metagenome assembly RRYU01 (sample SAMN10267283, study PRJNA491782) | microbial mat metagenome | isolation source: biomat in the production well | place: Japan: Minami-Kanto gas field, natural gas well KTG3 | collected 2017-06 | reverse complement strand
AGCAATATTTTCGGATCGTTGGCCAGAGCGCGGGCTATCGCCACCCGCTGCCTCATCCCCACGGATATCTCATGAACCTTCTGCTCTTCAGACCCGCTTAACCCCACGGTCGCAAGCTGCTCAAGGGCGATACGACGTCTCTCCTTTTTGTCAACGCCCCTCAGCTCAAGTCCTATTTCAACATTTTCAACCACACTTCTCCATGGCAGAAGCGCGTACTCCTGAAAAACCATTCCCTTGTGCGGGCCCGGGCCATGCTCCTCTTTCCCGTCAAGTATAACCGAACCCGTCGTCTGCTCTATCAGTCCGGCAACAATCTGGAGCGTTACGGACTTCCCGCACCCCGTAGGGCCGAGAATACAGACAAACTCTCCCTCGCAAATACTGATATTGACATCCTGGAGCACAAGAACATCACTACCGTCTTTCCTGAACGTCTTTGAAACGTCACGCACCTCAAGGAGCGTGTTCTGTACAGTTCCGTTGCTTTCCATTTCCTTTTTCCGGATTTTACCTTCAATTGAGGGCACCGCGGGTGCTCCTCTCAAATTGTACAAGCCTCAAGGCCCGCGCCAAGCTTTACCTCGTTCATCACCTCTTCACGCAGTGCGACAAACCGGTGATGAAAATCGGGAGCAAGTGCTTCCTTGCCAAATCTGGGGCGCGGAAGCGTGTTGTCGATAATCCTTGAAATCTTCCCTCTTTTATTCATCACTGCTATGCGGTCGCTGAGCTTCACCGCCTCGTCAAGCTCGGAAGTCACAAAAATGATGGTGTTGTGCTCGTGCTCCCATATCCTGACTATCTCGTTATGCAGCGTCAGTTTTGTTTTGGAATCGAGTGCGTTGAAAGGCCCGTCCATCAACAGTATCTTCGGTTTTGTAACCAGAATCATCGCAAGCGACGCCCGTCTTTTCATGCCGCCGGAGAGTTCAACCGGATACTTTCCCGTAGCGTAGGTGAGCCCGACCATATCGATATACTTCATGGCGAGCTCTTTTTTTTCTTCCGTGCTCGAAACGCCTTTGAGTTCAAGACCGAGTTCAACGTTCTTGAGAACGGTCCGCCAGGGCAGAAGCGCGTACTCCTGAAAAATCATACCCCGATCTGCTCCCGGCCCCTTTATCAGTTCACCCTCAAGCCTTATCTCGCCGGATGTCGGGGGCTCGAACCCTGCGATCATTTTCAGGAGTGTGGATTTCCCGCTCCCTGTCGGTCCGACAATAACCAGAAATTCATTTTCCGCTATATCGAGATCACAGCCGCTTACCGCCTCCAGTTCCTTTCCGTTCTTCTGGTATATCTTTGTCACCCCTTTGAGGGATATGAACGCATTTGTTCGGCTGCTCCCGACGTTATCGTTGTTACCGTCTGCCATAATGATGTTCCGGTTTTTCAGATTTTCCATGCGAATTTACTGATGAGCCAGCGGTTGGCGGAATCAAGCAAATAGCCGATAGTTCCGATGATGAATATGGTCGCCATCAGCTGATCATAGCGAAACCTGTCCCTCGTATCGAGAATGAAGTATCCCAGACCGTCAGGTACGCCAAGCATCTCCGCCGGAACAAGAATGATCCAGCTCACACCGACCGCAAGGCGCAGCCCTGTGAGCATATCCGGAATAGCCGCGGGAATGATGATTTTCGACAGAATACCTATATCTTTCGCCCCCATGGTTTTCGCCATGTTAAGCCAGAGAGGACTGACCCTTCCTGCTCCATGAACGGTATTGAGAATAAGCGGCCAGATCGCGACAAGCCACAGCAAAAAGGTTACCGATACATCTCCAACACCAAAAATGATTATGGCAATAGGCATCCATGCCAGCGGGGAGATCATACGCATGAACTGAAACGGCACATAGGTGATCTGTTCAAGCCGCCTGAAATAGCCGACAAACACCCCTGTCGGAAGCGCAAAAACTATCGCGAAGCCCAGACTGACAAGGACCCTGCGCAGACTTGGTACTGCATGGTGCACGATATCGCCGTTCCTGGCCATTTCCAGTAAGGCCAGAGCCGCTGAGAGAGGGGAGAATGCTTCACTGAAATCACCGAAAACCTTCAGCGTACATGCAATTTGCCAGACAACCAGAAAGAGAAAAATGCCGAGGAGATAGAAACTGCGGTCCCATATAAAATCACCAACCCTGCCTGACCCGGACTGATTATTTTTTTCTTTACTGCCCATATTTTTTCAATTATTGATTCTCTGTGAACGGCAGGCCATAGTGAACAAGTCACTTACGATCCTTTACAGAAAGGCGCAGTACTCCCTGTCAGCCCTCTTGCCGCTGATATGTTCCCTTCCTTTTCGCTGGAGAGAGCGTAAAACCGTCCAGCGAAAAAGCCTTTATATCGCTATGATTTCTTCCCTTTCAAACGGATTTGCGGAATCGACGCCGGCAAAGAGCTCAAGACCACCAAGATCAGCGACAGCGGCTTTTACCCCGTCGGTGTACATAAGCTCCTTTTGAACAACTGCCGGATCAAGAGCCTGAAGGAAGCTGAGATCACCCTCCATTTTGGTTTGTTTCAACATCTCGATCATGTGACGAGTCGCTGATTCAAACTGGTACGGGTTATAGGAAAGCCTTTGCGCCTCCCATTCCGGATGCTGGATAGCTCCGGTACCCCCGTTTGTGCCGTAGGTTTCAAGATCGTACTTCATCATTGCACGCTTGACAACCTTTTCGGGAAGAGGAAGATACTGGGCGCCGTCCTTGGAAAGAATATGAGCAGCTTCTTCGGGATTGTTGAGCGCCCAGAGCTCGGCCTTGACCAAAGCTTTCACAACATTGTGCGACCATTCCGTGTCTGCAACATGCTTTTCATTCATGACAGCGACACAACATGGATGGTTTTTCCAGACATCACCGGTAAAGCGAACGATTTTTCCACCAGCAAGAATTTCGCCGGCTGCATTGAAAGGCTCGGCAACGATATATCCGTCAATCGCTTTTGAAGCCATTGCCGTAGGCATATCGGGCGGCGCCATTACAAAAAGATTCACCTGATTGTCCGACAGCGGAGCGTTCTTGTCCTGAATAACCGGCTCGATACCATGCTCACGCGCTATCATCTGAATGATCACATTGTGCATCGAATACCAGTAGGGAATTGCGATCTGCTTTCCGCCAAGATCAGCATAGGACTCAATACCGCTATCCTTACCCACGGTTATGGCAGATCCGTTAATATGGTCCCATGCAACGACTTTTACGGGAAAACCTTTGCTGTAGCGCATGTAGACCGGAATAGGAGCAAGCAGATGCGTAAGGTTGAACCTGCCGGCCATGAAAGCCTCGGCCATCGGAGCCCACCCCCTTATCAGCACCGGCTTTTCGGACTCAAGCCCCATCTCCTTGTAGAAACCCTTTTCATGTGCAAGAATGATGGGGGTCGCGTCGGTTATCGGCAAATAACAGCTTGTTACTTTTCTGCCTGTACCGCCTGCTTGTCCTGCAGAAGTTCCGCTCTCTTCCTTAGAGCACCCCTGTAGCAGGGGATAACCGGTCATTAAAGCGCCAAGGCCGACCGCGGAATTCTGAATAAACTTCCGACGCGAAATACATCCTGTCTCCTTTTTCATACAAGCCTCCGTTTTTTTCAAAACCTTTATTCACAATTGTTAATGTCTTCATACAAAAAGAACAGGACGTTCCTAACCGTTTACGACCTGTTCACAGGCAAAAACTGTTTGTTTTTATGAGGGATACTGTATCGTGAAGCAACTTCCTGAAAAGCAGGATGACACACAACACTGTCATTAAACTTCACAACAAATGTAACGATTGTTAACATTTTTACAAAAAAAATCTCGGCAGAGATTAACATTCTTGCATAAGTTTCCCGATGAGTGTACGGACCGTTTCCCGGATTTCCGGACATTGTTCAAAGGGAGATATCCCGGAGAGATCCGCTTCCAAAGCCTGAAAATCAAAGGGAATAGTAGCCCAGATGCTATCATTGCCCAGTTTTTCGGCAATTCTTTTTTCCTGACTTTCACTGTGCACCTTGTTGATGATATACCCGACTTTGCGAATATGCAGCTGCCTGGCCAGCGACGTTATTTTTTCGGCTGTTTTCATTGCCCGCTGACCCGGTTCGACAACAACAAGCAGAACACCGACAGATTCGGCCGTCCCTCTTGTCAGATGCTCGAATCCGGCTTCCATATCGAGAATCACCCACTCATCCCGATCCACCATAAGATGCCGCAGAAAAGAACGGAGCAAGGCGTTCTCAGGACAGTAACACCCACCGAGCGCTTCTTTCAACTCACCGGTAACCATAAGCCGCAGACCGTCTATCTCTACAGAGAATCTTTCAACAAGATCATCGACTTTCGGGTTCAGCACAAAGTACCCGCCCATGCTCCCCGGTTTCGCCCCGGTTCGCTCCTCGACAAGCGTTTTTTTCTCTATCAGCGGTTCGATTCGTCCCGAAGATTCTTCATCATACCCGACCGCTCCGGCAAGATTGCCGTTGGGATCGGCATCGATAGCGAGAACTCTTCTGCCCTGTTCAGCAAGTTCTCTCGCAAGCAGGGCGGAGAGGGTTGTCTTGCCAACCCCGCCCTTTCCGGTTATTGCAATTTTCATACGCTTTCTTTTCTGGAAATCCTCAACTCCCGCTCAGACTATGACTTACTGGACAGTCCTGCACATGAAAACAGTGAACAACAAGCAGGAAAAAATCAGATAAACAACTGGATATCGGCATCTGCAGCGTACTCGAGAAACATCGCCGCTCCTCCGAAATCCACACCGTCGATGAAGTCCTCTTTCGAGAAACCGAACACATCCATCGTCATCTGGCAGGCAATAAACTTCACACCGCAATCGATACAGAGTTCTCGCAACTCCTCGATGGTTGCTACGCCCTTGTTCTTGAACGTCTCCTTCATCAGGCTCGTTGCCAGCGTATCGAAACCCGGGACGTTTCCCGTGATAAGATTCGGGACCGACCAGTTAATGCTCTGGAAATCCTTTCCGCCGAATGGCATTTTCATCGGCATGGCAGGATTGCTGTGAGGTGAGACCTTCGCATCTATTTTTTTATTGAGCAGCGGCAGGCCGTAAAAGGTAAAGAAAATCACCACCTCCATATCCATGGCAGCCGCAGCCGAACCGAGGATAAACGGTGGATATGCCCAGTCAAGCGTTCCCTGTGACGCAATAAGCGCCACTTTTTTCGGTGTTTCGCTCATAGTGAAATATGTTGTTGGAATTAATTTATAACTATATAACTATTCAGTAATAAAATAATATAAAAAGAGGCCGGCACAAGCAAAAAACGTCTGTAATATACAACATTCAACCGGTTGAACGACGGTCATTCACCACGTAACCGGGTTGCCCTGAAGGCTTCTTGGGATAATGCACGCTATTTGCTTACTTGTACTTGTATGACAGGAGTTTTCCGTCATAGAAAATGACCACAGAAAACAACATAGTATCCATATCCATGAACACACCGCACGTTTACAAAAAGATCGAGCTTGTCGGCTCTTCCCAGAAAAGCATTGAAGAAGCAGTCAACAACGCTGTTGAAAGAGCAGCCGAAACAATCCGTCACATTCGCTGGGTAGAAGTAGTCGAAACACGATGCCATGTGGAAGAAAACAAAATCGCTTATTGGCAGGTAACGGTCAGAATAGGCTTTACGCTCGAAGAGGAAGAATAAAAAAGCATCGGGGGCGGTTCTTCAGGTTATCGCCCCTGACGGTATACTTCGATAAACCTCTCTATGCTCCTGTCCCAGCCACGCTCGATATCGTCAGGAAAAAGGCAGGCGGGAAGCTGTCCTTTTGCTTTGTGGTAAGCGATGCATTCACAGCAAATTCCCTTGCGGGAACAAGGCTCATACGAACAGTTGCACCGCTCCAGATTCTCCTCTTTTTTGCACTCCATAGTTCATTGTTATAATTGATAGCAACCGGCACATCCGATATAAAACAAAAGCTGCAACAGCGAAAAACTGTTGCAGCTTGCAAGAAGATAATTCAGGGAACTAAGCCGGTCAATGACTATTGTCCCCCGTATCCGTAAACCTTTCCGGAGCAAGCTCCCAGTGTTCGGGAGAATGCCAGAATGTCGAGAGAAGCAACTCACGGATATGCGAGAACTCCTTTGGCAGTTTGTCGTAGAGCTTCTCAAACAGCTCCTCATGAGAAAGCAGCTCTTTTTTCCAGTCCTCGCGTTCAACCGCCATCAGCTTGGAAAACTTATCGAGTGTGAACTCTTCAAGACCTTTCCACTCCATCGATTCATACTTCGGCATCCAGCCAAGCGGACTTTCAACCGCACCTGACCTGCCATGAACACGGTCGACGATCCATTTAAGAACACGCATGTTTTCGCCGAAGCCCGGCCAGAGAAATTTGCCATCCTCGTCTTTGCGGAACCAGTTGACGCCGAAAATTCTCGGCGGCTCCTGAAGCAAGCGCCCGACATGGAGCCAGTGGGTGAAGTAATCGCCCATATGGTAGCCGCAGAAGGGAAGCATTGCAAACGGATCGCGGCGAACATCGCCAATCTTCCCTGCTGCTGCTGCTGTTTTTTCCGATCCCATGGTAGCAGCAAGATAAACACCGAAATACCAGTTGGGTGACTGATAGACAAGAGGAACAAGATCACTGCGGCGCCCACCGAATATAAATGCATCGATCGGGACTCCCGAGGGATTTTCCCAGTCGGGGTCGATCGAGGGACACTGTGATGCCGGCGCGGTAAAACGGGCATTCGGATGGGCTGATGGACGTCCTGCATCGGGAGTCCAGGGATTACCCTGCCAGTCGATCAGACTATCAGGAGGCGTATCAGACATTCCTTCCCACCAGACGTCCCCGTCCGGGGTCAAGGCAACATTGGTAAATATGCAGTTTTCCCTGAGGGTAGCCATGGCATTCGGATTTGTGTTTTCCGATGTACCGGGAGCCACGCCGAAGATTCCGTATTCAGGATTGATGGCATGAAGCCTTCCATCTTCACCGGGCTTTATCCAGGCGATGTCGTCTCCAATGGTCGTAACTTTCCACCCGTCAAAAGAATCCGGCGGAATGAGCATGGCGAAATTGGTTTTGCCACATGCACTCGGGAACGCACCGGCAACATAGGTTTTTTCGCCTTCCGGAGATTCGACGCAGAGGATAAGCATATGCTCTGCCAGCCAACCTTCGTCACGTGCCATAGAAGAGGCAATGCGAAGAGCAAAACACTTCTTGCCGAGTAGCGCGTTACCACCATAGCCGCTGCCAAACGACATGATGGCTCGATCCTCGGGAAAGTGGACAATATACTTTTGATCGTTACACGGCCAGGGGACATCCTGCTCTCCCGGTTCGAGCGGTGCTCCGACCGAATGCAGGCAATGAACGAAATCCCCGTTCTCACCAAGAATATCCAGCACCTTTCTTCCCATCCGTGTCATGATACGCATGTTCACAACGACATACGGCGAATCGGTAATTTCCACGCCAATATGCGAAATATGGGAACCGAGCGGCCCCATGCTGAAAGGAATGACATACATGGTTCGACCTTTCATGCAACCTTCATACAACCCGCTCAGGGTCTTTTTCATCTCTTTCGGATGCACCCAGTTGTTGGTCGGGCCGGCATCCTGTCTGCGAAGACTGCAGATATAGGTCCTGTCCTCAACCCTTGCTACATCGCTGGGATCAGACCGGCAAAGAAAACTGTTTGGACGTTTCTCATCCGACAGCCTGATAAAGGTACCTCCCTCCACCATCTCCTGGCAGAGGTCGTCGTACTCTTCCTGGGAACCGTCGCACCAGCGCACGGCATCCGGCTGACAAAGTTCCGCGGTCTGGGCGACCCATTCGATTAATTTCTGGTTTTTCACATAATCAGGGGGAGCGATCTGCAGTGAGGTCATGATTATCCTTTTTACTGAATAGTTAATAGAAAAACGTTGTGAAAGTTATTGCTGCTCGGCGTTAATGGCCTCACGAATAAGACCGTCAAAAGCCATTTTGCTCTGAGCACCTACATGCACCGAGGAAAGAGATCCATCCGCTCCGATAACAAAAGAAGTCGGGATAGAACGCAAACCACCCTGAACGTAACTGCTGTATGCATCGAGAATCTGCTGATCAGCCATGACAACCGGGAAATTAATCCCGTAATCTGTGACAAAATCCCTTGCTTTCGAAATATCCTCGTCTACCGTCACCCCGATAAACGTAAAGCCCTTTTGTGAATATTCTTCCTGTAAGGTAATCATGTCGGGTACTTCCGCTCGGCAGGGAGGACACCATGACGCAAAAAAGTTCACAATGTAGGCTTTTCCTGCGAGATCCCGGGACGAAACCGTAGTGCCTTCAAGTGTTTTACCGGAAAAATCAGGAGCGGCGATACTTTTTGTCGCCCCCTGAACTTCCGGGCGGGGTTTCGCAGTTTCTGCCTGCTCCGGCTGGCATGCAAACATAACCAGAGAGAAACAGAGCATAGCGGTAATTTTCAAAAAACTCATAGGTATGCTGGTGTTAGTAATTATTATCAGTGTAAACAAAAAACAGCCACAGGAATTCGTTTGAAAATATACAATTCTTCCCTTTATTTATAGCCCTTCGGGCACATACCACAAGTCTATTGTGTTTATACGATAAATAAAGTATATTCAAACCCATAATTTTTTAGTGCCACCTTAGCTCAGTTGGTAGAGCAACTGTTTCGTAAACAGTAGGTCGTGGGTTCAAATCCCGCAGGTGGCTCAAGCCTTAAAAAGCTTGACCCGGCTCTCAGAGGGAAAAACATGAGCCTGTAGTAAAAAGTTTTGACTGCTAACAATACAATCCTATCAACACTGTCAATATGCAAGAAGGTAAGATATCTCAAATCATTGGTCCTGTCGTTGATGTTGATTTTCCGGAAGGTGACCTGCCGGCAATTCTTGACGCACTGACCGTCACTCGCCCCGACGGAACAAAACTGGTTCTTGAAACCCAGCAGCATCTCGGAGAAGAGCGTGTACGAACCGTTTCTATGGAAGGAACCGACGGCCTGGTAAGAGGCACTGTTGCCGTGAATACAGGAAAACCGATTCAGGCACCTGTAGGTGAAAATGTACTCGGCAGAATGCTCAATGTCGTAGGAGACCCGATCGACGGAAAAGGACCGGTCAAGAGCGAGAAATCATATTCTATTCACAGACCGACGCCGAAGTTCGACGAACTCTCGACCAAATCCGAAATGTTTGAGACCGGCATCAAAGTCATCGATCTTCTTGAACCATACTCACGAGGCGGAAAAACCGGGCTCTTCGGAGGTGCCGGTGTCGGCAAAACCGTCCTCATCATGGAGCTGATCAACAACATCGCCAAACAGCAGTCGGGATACAGTGTGTTCGCGGGTGTTGGAGAGCGTACCAGAGAAGGAAACGACCTTTGGGAAGAGATGAAAGAGTCCGGCGTTATCGACAAAACCGCCCTTGTCTTCGGACAGATGAACGAGCCGCCGGGAGCCCGTGCGCGCGTTGCACTTACCGGCCTCAGTATCGCTGAATATTTCCGTGACGAAGAGAACCGAGACGTTCTGCTCTTCATCGACAACATCTTCCGTTTCACCCAGGCAGGCTCAGAGGTATCCGCTCTTCTCGGGCGTATGCCGAGTGCTGTAGGATACCAGCCAACCCTCGGTACTGAAATGGGTGAGCTCCAGGACAGGATTGTGTCTACCAAAAATGGGTCGGTCACCTCGGTACAGGCGATCTATGTCCCTGCTGATGACCTTACCGATCCGGCTCCTGCTGCTGCATTTACTCACCTCGATGCAACGACGGTGCTTTCTCGCTCTATTTCAGAACTTGGCATTTATCCGGCTGTTGATCCGCTTGACTCGACATCGCGAATCCTCGATCCGAACATCGTCGGCGATGACCACTACAACACGGCACAGGCGGTCAAAGTACTTCTGCAGCGTTATAAAGACCTTCAGGACATTATCGCGATTCTCGGTATGGACGAACTGAGCGATGAGGACAAACTGACCGTTGCCCGTGCAAGAAAAATCCAGAGATTCCTTTCGCAGCCGTTCTTCGTTGCCGAGGCATTTACCGGACTTGAAGGAAAATATGTCAAGCTCGAAGACACCATCAAGGGCTTCAATGAAATCATCGATGGCCGTCACGATGACTTGCCTGAAAACGCGTTCTACCTCGTCGGCACTATCGAAGAGGCGGTCGAGAAAGCCAAAACCCTGTAACTTCATCTGATAATCATGGCCGGTTCCGATAAAGCCTTTGCAATAGAGATTGTTACCCCGCAAAAACAGTTTTTTTCGGGGGAAGTAACCAGCATTCTGGCTCCCGGAAGGGATGGATTGTTCCAGGTTCTGAAAAACCATGCCCCGCTTGTAGCGGCGTTGAAAGGAGGCAAGGTAAAACTCGAGCTCCCCGATAATGGAGAACAAGCATTTACGATTGCCGATGGTTTTTTTGAAATCAGCGACAACAAAGCCATTCTGCTCGCGGAAGACATTTCCTGACGCGAAGCAAGGGACGCAAAACACGTTCTGTTAAAACATCAGTGGCGCACATTTCCGCGTCACTGATGTTTTTTGCATATGCCTATGCACACGTTGATTCCCAAAGCCCTTCGTCACGGGGATACCATAGGGCTCATCTCACCATCCTCGCCCACTCCTGACCATGAAAAAATAGGTCATGCAGTAACCTATCTTGAAAAAAACGGCTACAACGTCAAGCCAGCCAGCCACTTCAACTGCAAGGGAGAATCCCGCCGGGAGCTTGACCGACGCAAACTTCACGACCTTCACGAGATGTTTGCCGACAGATCCGTAAAAGCAATTTTCTGCCTGCGAGGCGGTTCGGGAGCGACAAGGCTGCTGGAAAATCTCGACTACCGCCTTATCACCAAAAACCCGAAGATTCTCGCCGGGTACTCGGACATAACCGCACTCTCGATAGCCCTGTATGCAAAAACAGGCCTGATAACCTTTTCAGGACCGATGCTCGCAACGGAACTGCACAATCCAAGCCCCTATACTGAAGCGAATTTCTGGAAAGTTCTTGAATCAACATCGTCAACACACCAGATCGTCAACCATCCGGATCATCCGGTACGCATATACAGGGAAGGTTCTGCATCGGGCACGCTGCTTGCCGGCAACCTTACCGTTCTCTCCTGCCTTGTCGGGACACCCTATCTTCCGCCGATGCAA
>RRYU01000252.1_pt1 | contig 11210 bp, 9 predicted proteins | sample 2162651 | NCBI WGS metagenome assembly RRYU01 (sample SAMN10267283, study PRJNA491782) | microbial mat metagenome | isolation source: biomat in the production well | place: Japan: Minami-Kanto gas field, natural gas well KTG3 | collected 2017-06 | reverse complement strand
GTAGAGATTGGTGCCGGTTTCGAGAGCGTAATCCAGAAAGGTACAGAACATCGGGACGAGATAACTCCAGATGGTTTTATTGGTAACAATGCCGGTGGCATTCTGGGTGGTATATCCAGTGGTCAGGATATAGTTGCAAGCATTGCTATGAAGCCAACATCCAGTCTGCATATTCCGTGTGACAGTGTTAACATCAAGGGTGAGCCGATTGAGGTTGTTACCAAAGGTCGTCACGACCCATGTGTCGGTATTCGTGCTACTCCGATTGCAGAGGCAATGTTGGCGATAACCCTGATGGATCATCTTTTGCGGCACCGTGCCCAGAACATGGATGTCCGTTCTGAGACCCCGGTTATCCCAGCTTCACCCAAGTGATAATCAAACAAGTCAGTCGTAACAGCTAATGCCCTACTGGCGTTTATCATCATTCTATCTGTTCTATTTTGCCGCGCTTGGCGTGTTGGCTCCCTATTGGAGTCTATATCTTAAGGATCTCGGTTTTAATGCCGTAGCAATTGGCCAGCTTATGGCCATACCTATGGCTACCAAGCTGGTGGCTCCCTATGTTTGGGGTTGGCTGGGGGATCATATGGGGCATCGCATGTCGATTGTCCGACTGGGATCTCTGCTGACTGCAATCATCTTCTCAGCTGTATTCTGGGTCAGTGGTTTCTGGCAACTTGGCCTTACTATGATCTTGTTCAGCTTCTTCTGGAATGCCGTGTTGCCGCAGTTTGAAGCTGTTACCTTTGATTATCTGGGAAAGGATGTATCTAGATACGCGCGTGTCAGGGTCTGGGGTTCAATCGGTTTTATTCTGACTGTTGTGGTGCTTGGTATTGTGGTTGATCTAAAAGGACCAGCAGCGATATTGCCAGTTCTGTTCTCAATCTATGCGGCAATATGGTTTTCCAGCCTGATAATTAAAGATAAGGATCCAGAGCCACATCCAATAGCTCAGCCATCGATTCTATCTGTCTTGAAGATGCCAGCAGTCATCGCCTTTTTCGTGGTCTGTTTTCTTTTGCAAGCAGGACACGGTCCCTACTATGCCTTTTACTCCATCTACATGGAGTCGGTGGGATACTCAAAGACGGCAATCGGACAGTTCTGGGCTCTGGGTGTGATCGCAGAGGTTATAGTGTTTCTCTTCATGCACCGACTGTTGAAGAGATTTGGCGCACGTCAGGTGCTTTTGGCAAGTCTTGGTCTGGCAGTAATTCGTTGGATACTTATTGGCAATTTCCCAAACTCACTGGTAATTATCCTGTTTGCCCAAACTCTGCACGCAGCAACATTCGGTACCTTCCATGCTGCGGCTATCCATCTGATTCATCACTATTTTACCGGTAGCCATCAGGGACGAGGCCAGGCACTGTATAGCAGTCTAAGCTTTGGTGCCGGTGGTGCCATGGGTACTTTGGCCAGTGGATTTCTGTGGGAAAGCTCAGGGCCAAACGTGGCTTTTGGAATTTCCGCCACACTTTCATTGATTGCTTTGGTTGTCGCCTGGTACTGGGTAGTGAATGAGCTTGGTGAATCAGCTTCTACTTCTTAAATAACTTGATCCATGAGTTTGTTGCCACGACTGGTTTCTGTAACTAGCGTGGGTAGTGACGCTGGTTCTGAAAGAAAGAATCCCTGCACATAATCAATTCCAGACTCGATTAACAGCTTAAGGGTTGATAGGTTTTCAACATGCTTTGCGATGGTTTCTATGTTGAGTGAATGGGCTACGTCATTTATGGATTTGATAACTGACTGGTTGTAACTACTACTGTTTATACCAAGCACTAGATTGCTGGATATTTTTATAAAATCGACTGGTAGATGCTTGAGATGAGAAAACGAGAAGAAGCCGTTGCCAAAGTCATCCAGCGCAATCAAGCAACCAAGATTATTCAGTCGATAGATAAATTCTTTTGTTTGTAGTGAGGTTGCTGCGGCAGTGGTTTCAGATATCTCAAATATGACTCTTGTAGCATCGACTTCTGATTCGACTAAGAGCTGTTCGATTTTATCAACAATATGCGGTTCTGCGATGGTCTGGCTAGATAGATTAATTGATATATTTCCTAGGTAACCATTTTGTTGTAACTGTTTAAATCCAGTAAGTGCGGTTTTCACCACCCATGGGTCTATCTTATCCATCATGTTGAAGCGTTCGGCTGTTGGCAGAAATGCATTCGGATAAATAATTTCCTGCTCATGATCCTGAATTCGTAATAGTACCTCTAGTGTTTGTGTGTCTGTTGTAGTTAGTTGTTGTAGTTTGTCTGGTTTTTCTGGGGTATGTATATGTAGAAGATCATGAGATATTTTTTTGCCGCAAAATATTGGTTGGTAGTGCAATAGAAACAGATTATTTTCTAGAGAAGAATTTATGCGGGCGGACCAGTTAATATCCTTGTCTTCATTTACATCGATTTTGGGTTGGTACACATGAACTTGATTGCGTCCACGTTTTTTTGCGATATGACAAGCCATGTCTGCATTGCTAAGGGCTGACTCAGCACTGGGTACGCTACTATCCATGGCAGCAAGGCCAATACTGCCGTTTATGTTGTATTGTTTGTCCTTATGCGAAAATACATACTGCTCTAGCAAGTATCTATATTCGTCTGCTGTCTGTTTTATATCTGCTTTTGTTACGTGCCTGAGGATAATGGCGAACTCATCTCCGCCAAGACGAGCCAAATGATCAGTTTTGCGTAGACGGGATGATAGAAGTTGCGAGATCTCTATCAATAACTGATCACCTGCGGCATGTCCAGCTGTATCGTTTACATGTTTGAATCTGTCAAGATCAATATAGAGTAGGGCGCTGAACTCTTCGCTTCTTCTTAAACGATGAATCTCATCATTCAACTCTTTTTCAAAGCTGCGCCTGTTAGATAACTTTGTTAGAGAGTCATGGTCTGCCTGCCATCGAAGTTTGTCTTCTAATGATTTGCGCTCAGATATATCTCGAAATGCTACTACCGAACCTTCGCGCTGAGTTTCTATTGTGAATGGATAAACAGTGCACTCGATAGGTACGGGTTGCCCTGCTTTGTTCCAGAAGATTGTTTCCTGTCCGTGGATTGTATGTCCATTTTTGTATGCGCTCTGAAGAGAGCAGCTTTCTTCGTCTATGGGGTTGCTGTGCTGATCTGCATAGTGAAACAGATGATGTGCAGCCTTGCCAATTAGATTGTCTTCCTGATCAAATCCAAGTATCTGCATGCAGGCTGGATTTATGAAAGATATTTTTCCGTCATTATCAACCCCATATACTCCGTCGCCAACAGAACGTAATATTCCACCAAGACGCTTGCGCTCTTTCTCAATTGATTTGCGTGTTCTGATATGGCGACTCATGGCGTCAACACGAGCTAGAAAAAGTTCCTTACTTTCATTTTTAAACATACATTCAACAGCGCCAGACTTGAGTGAGCTTTCAATGGCATGTTCAATATAGGTGCCGGTGATCAAGGCGCTGGTGATTGTATTGGTGCGAGGGTCGTCTAACAGTTTTTTACATAGAACATCTCCGTTAGCGTCAGGCATAAAATAATCGATTATGGCTATATCAAAGTCAGAGCTGATTGCTTTTTCAAAACCTGTTTCTACAGATTCTGCAACTTCAATGTGATATCCATTTTCTGCGAGTATTTTCTTGTATTTGTGTCGAACAGTGTGGGAATCATCAATAAACAGAATTCGTATTGGTCGTACGAGAGACAAATCTGTATCTTGTGTTTTGCCGTTTAGACGCTTATTAAATGTCTCAAGTATTTCCCCGCTCTTTTTGTGTTTATGCCACGGCACATGGAGGACGTTGTTATTTTGGGAAACCCATTCCTTTACTTCTGTTCTTGTGTCGTGGGCAAGTATCAAAATTGCTTTGGTTGCGTACTTTTCGGTGAACAATGCCTCTAGCAATCTATCAGAGTTCGCACATTGCGTGCTGGACCAGCCTACGACGAATGCATCATAGCTACCGCAAGCGTTAGTCTCACAGTTGATTAATTCCAGGCCTTTGGTGAAATCTGCTGCGGTTTCAACGTAATAGCCGTACTTTACCAGGACATTCTCTTGAATGTGTCTGATGGTTGCCGACGGTTCGATCAACAGTACTCTGAGCAAAGCTGGTCCTTCGCTGGGAAAGCTGTTCGTTATTATAGTGATAGGTACCAACTAAAATAACGGCAAGCTGGATATTTTCTTTAGGGATTTTGATTGATTTTCGATAATAAGAATTAAAGTCTATACTTCGACTACTTTCTAACAATCAATACATGAGGCTGTAGTGTCCATCTGGAAAAATCCTATCTCATATAAAGAGATTGAAGAGCTATCAAAAAACACCATGATTGAGCATCTGGGGATAAAGATAACCGAGATTGGTGATGATTATCTCAAGGCTTCTATGCCGGTTAGCGCCAAGACTAATCAGCCAATGGGGTTGCTGCATGGAGGTGCGTCAGTAGCATTGGCCGAGACGATAGGAAGCTATGCAGCATTGATGGCATCTCCACCAGGTCAGCAATGTGTAGGGCTAGAGATAAATGCAAATCATCTGCGAGCTGTTAAATCTGGGCTTGTGTACGCAGTAGCCCGGCCAATACATATCGGGCAATCTACTCAGGTTTGGGATATAAGAATTACCAACGAAGATGGCAAGAATGTTACAGCTTCACGGATTACCATAGCTGTTCTGGATAAGTAGTTAACTTAAAGTTAATTTGATTTTCTTGGTGTATGTTCTACATTGGTTATATGGCGTTACGATGTCATGCAATTATTTTGTATTATTTTAAACGGAGCTTGTTATGGCTACAAAGAAAAAAGCACTAAAGAAAGAGATTAAGAGCAGAAAAGGAAAAATTTCCAAACAAGAAAAAAAGATTAAAAAACTTAAGAAAAAACTCTAGTTTAGTTTTAAGCTGTTTGGGGTTCTGTCAGGACCCCAGGCAGAGAGTTTTTAGTTAAACTTAGTTTTTACTTACATGCCGTATATCCAGGGCAGCAGAAAACTCAGAAGTGCCCACATAAGCAGTGTTAGCGGTACGCCCACTCGAACGAAATCACCGAAGCTATAATTACCCGCATTCATTACCAGAAGATTGGTCTGATAGGCCATCGGTGTAGCAAAACTGAGGTTAGCTCCAAACAATACTGCCAGGACGAATGGTTCAGGTGGGGCTCCTAGCTGATTAGCGATACCGATTGCGATGGGGGTTCCAACGACAGCAGCAGCGTTGTTTGAAACAATATTGGTTAGTATTGCCATTAGTAGAAGCAATCCGCTTAGTACATATGCTGGTGGTAGGCCGTTGGTGGCCATCACATAGGCTGATGCGATGTATTTCGCTCCTCCGGTTTCAACCAGGGCCAGCCCCATGGCCAGACTGGTTACGATGATCATGATCACAGAAGCGTTCAGGGCGCGGCTGGCATCTTTCCAACGTAGGCAGCCGGTCAGCAGCATAAGAAGTACGCCAAGGGTCGCGCTTACTGCGATCGTCAATATACCCAGCGCGGCCAGGAGTACAATTCCAAGCATTATGGCCAACGCTACTGGGGCCTTGTCTGAGTGAGCCAGATCCTCAGTTGCGTCTAGTACCAGAAGTTCACCTTTGGATTTTAACTGTTTTATCTTTCTCTTTGAACCCTGCAAAAGAATTACATCGCCGTTTTTTAGGCGTGTATCTTCCGCGTGCTCAAGCGGATCTTTTGTTCCGGATTTTGCCCAGATGCCAGCACGGTGCAGGGCCAAAACCATAACCTGATAGCGGGCGCTGAACTGGTAATTATTGAGAGTAGTTCCTTCCAGAGGGGATCCGCGCACAACCGCTACTTCTGCTATTTGCTGTTTGTCATCAATCAGAGGATGCTGGTCATCTACCAGTACGTTTTGCGAATATAGCTTGGCACCCAGGATGTTCTCAAATTCCTTGAGTCGTTCAGGAGTATTGAACGCAATGATTCTATCCCCGGCCTTTATAGTTATATCTGGGAGTGTAACCAGGCAGTAGGAACGATTGCCTCTAAGGACCTGTTCAATCTCCATGCGGCCATCGGTTAAATCCAGTATTTCCGCAATGGTTTTGCCATTTGCTATGCTGTCATCATCAATATGTAACTGGGCGCGGAACATACGGGGAGAGGTTGATTTAAGCATGGGCTCCCGCTCTGGGATTAGCTTAGGTGCGATCAGCCATAGATAGAGCAGGCCGACAGTTCCAGCAATGACAGCGGGCAAGGCGAAATCGAACATTCCAAATTGTTTAAGTCCGAGATCAATGGCAACGAACACTACTAGCAGATTGGTGGAAGTGCCGATAGTTGTGGTGGTGCCACCAATCAATGTTGCGAATCCCATGGGCATTAGGGTGTGTGCAGCAGTTGTTCCGGTGCGTAGTGAGACGCTTATCAGAATTGGAAGCAGCAGAACTACGATAGGGGTGTTGTTGACGAATGCGCTTAGTACTGCACCAGAGAACAGGGTGGCAAGCATAGAGAGGCGTGGATGGCTGGTCCAGTAACGTGCAAGCTGCCTACCAATCGGTTCAAGTGCCCCGGTTCTTACCAGGCCTTGACCCGCGATCATCAAGGCCGATACCGCGATCAGCGCCTCATGGCCAAAGCCGGAAAAGAAGTGTTTAGCGCTCAGCACTCTTCCTGTAGATTCGTAAGGGAATGTCTCAAAAAATACTATTAGTACTACCAGGATGAACAAGCTGGAAGATGCAAGTGGTAACTCTTCTCGAGTGAATAAAAATAGGGCAGATACAATTATCCCCATAACCACCATAGCGTGAAATGATGGAGCCATGAGTTCTGTAGAAATCGATACGTCCATTAACTGTACCGGATAAAAGATGGGTTGATTTTAATTTCCATTGAGGAAGTATATTAGTTGTCCTGGTCTAAAAGACTTCGCACAAATCCATGGTAAATCTGTTTATCATACTTTCCTGCGTCTACCTCTGCTTTGATTAGTTCTAATGTGCTAAACGGCTCCATAGGAAGGCGGTATATTCTGTTTGAGTTGGTCAGTGCCTCATAAGTATCCACTATACCGATGAGTTTTCCAATTTCACCCTTAGGCTTTATCCCATTCGGGTAGCCAGATCCATCAAGCTTTAGATGGTGTTCCAGAGCTCCTTGTTGCACAGTTTGACTAAAGCCAGCCCTTTTGAGTAGGTTCATTCCACATTCCGGGTGTTTTTTTATCTCCTGGTATTCTTCTTTCGACAGTTTCTTGGGTGAATCCAAAATTGTAGTACTGATGGTGGACTTGCCAATGTCATGAAACAACCCTGCTAATGCATAGTCACTAAAACAGTTATGCTCCAAGCTTTGGTTCTCAAGACAGTAATTTAATGCTAATGCAGCTACATTGAACGAGTGCTCAACCGTTGAGTATTTGTCAGATGCCAGCTTAAGAATTCTCTTTAGAATATCTGGTTGCTCAATCACAACATCCACAAAAAGTATGAAAGGTTTTTTGATAGAGTTTAGTACTACAGGATTTGGAAGGATTAATGCATTTTCCATCATGGCAGACATCAGTCTTTTTATCTCTTTTGGTTTGCAGTCTTTAACCGCCGTTGTCAGCTCACGGTTAAAATCTTCCTGCATCTGTGTGATTATATTGTCTCGATCCTGAGTTGATATAAACACCTTATGAATTGAGAATTCTGCAGGTGTGCCAGGGTCAATCCCCGCTCTTTTATAGAGCACATAATCATCCTGCGGTTTGATATATATATTTACATCCTTGCAATATCGAATCTGATCTAGGCGTAATAAATACATTGCTATGTTTTTATATGTTCTCGTTCTCACCGACCGCAAAAACCCGGTCGAATGAATAACTAATTCATAGGTAGAGTTATGATACGTGGAAAATATAAATAAGGTATTTTGGTTCCAATATTAATAGATGCTTAAAAAGATTAAGTACTAACTATTCCCGCATGTTAAGGATGGCACAATGCCAACATTCTTGTCTGATCTGCTGATGTATATAGCGGCAGAGATAAGCGATTGTTAAAGTTTATTTGTTGCAAAAATCGAGCATTGCAGTCGCTGCGTTGGAGAGGGTGCGAGAGCTGTGGGTTACAGCCCCAAGGGTTCTAAACAGATTCAGCCCAGGAATCTTGATCACATGCAGGTCACTATTACGGACCATGATTTCAGGAAGCAGACTCCACCCCAGGCCTGTGCTGGCCATCATCTTCAGGGTCTCCAGGTAATTGGTTGAGATGGCTACATTAACTGCTAGTTCCTGAGGAGTAAGTGCCTGTTCCAGGATATCTCTAGTGTAGGTTCCAATTCCCGGGAGCAGGGCGGGGTGTTGAACTAGGTCTTCTAGAGTAGGGTATGGTATCAACGATAGTGGATGCTCGCGGCTTACTACAAAATTCAGAGGATCGTGCCAGATCTGGATAAGATTTAGATTTGGAGTATCGTCTGTCGGCAGGGTTACAATCCCCATTTCCAGCTTCCCTTGGGATACTGCATGGCAGGCGGCTTCAGATCCCAAGAACCTTATATCTAGTTGAACATCTGGATATTCCTGCCTGAATCTACGTAGTACGGAGGGTAGTCTGTGCAGACCTATGTGGTGACTTGTACCCATCTTCAAAATACCGCCCACATCACCGGAGAGATTAGAGATGGACCTCTGTATATCCTCCATCTCCTGGAGCATATTGTTGGCGCGTGGCAGGAGTTTTCTGCCAGCCTCATTTAGACTTGTAGTCTTGCCCATTCGATCGAAAAGCTTTACACCCAGCTCCGTCTCAAGTGAAGCTATTCTCTTGCTTACAGCCGATTGGCTAAGGAATATTCTCTCCGCCGCTAGAGAGAAAGAGTTCGAGTCTGCTACGGCAACAAAGGCTTTTAGGGTATTTATATCCATGATTTGCACTTATTCGGCAATTTTACTGAGTATATTCCAAAATGGAATTGCATGCAGAAACAAGATGAATTTGTCTTATAGTTGGTTCAGGACTAATATTCAGGCTCCACAGATAAGGTATTAAAAGATGAGCACAAAGACACTCTACGACAAGCTTTGGGACGACCACGTGGTCCGCACCGATGACGATGGCACCGTATTGCTCTATATAGATAGGCAACTGGTACACGAGGTAACTTCCCCACAGGCATTTGAAGGTCTGCGTATGGCCGGGCGCAAGCTTTGGCGTACCAGCGCTACGATCGCCACGCCGGATCACAATGTTCCTACCCTGGGACGCAGCCAGGGTATTGATGACCCAATTGCCCGTCTGCAGGTAGAGACTCTGGACAAGAACTGCGAAGAGTTTGGCATTACAGAATTTGGCATGAACGATATCCGTCAGGGTGTTGTGCATGTTATGGGTGCAGAGCAGGGTGCGATCCTGCCAGGAATGACAGTTGTATGCGGTGACTCCCATACCGCTACCCACGGAGCATTTGGTGCTCTGGCCTTTGGTATTGGCACCTCGGAAGTTGAGCACGTGCTTGCTACTCAGTGTCTGATTCAGAAGAAATCCAAGTCCATGCTGGTCAGAGTTGATGGTGTGCTGGGTAAGGGTGTGACTGCCAAGGACATCACACTTGCTGTTATCGGCAAGCTGGGGACGGCTGGTGGAACCGGGTATGTTATTGAATTTGGCGGTGATGCAATTCAGGCGCTCAGCATGGAAGGTCGTCTCACCGTCTGCAACATGGCTATCGAAGCAGGTGCCCGCGCCGGTATTATTGCTGTAGATGACACTACAATCGAATATCTGAAGGGTCGCCCATACGCGCCTAAAGCCGATGGGTGGGATCAGGCGGTAGCAGCCTGGAGAAATTTCCATAGTGATGATGGTGCTAAGTTTGATCATGTATTAGAGATTGATGCCGCATCCATTGAGCCACAAGTTACCTGGGGGACCTCTCCAGAGATGGTGCTTCCGGTCGGATCAGCGGTTCCAAACCCGGACGATGAAGCAGACCCAGTCAAGGCAAAAGGCATGCGTCGCGCCCTGGAGTATATGGGTCTGGAAGCTGGAACCAAGCTGGTAGATATCCAGCCGGATCATGTGTTTATCGGCTCTTGCACCAATGGTCGCATCGAAGATCTGCGAGCCGCAGCCGAGGTGGTGAAAGGTCGCAAGGTCGCTTCTACCATCGAACAAGCCCTGGTGGTTCCAGGTACAGGTCTGGTGAAACAGCAGGCCCAAGAAGAGGGCCTGGATAAGATCTTTATCGAGGCCGGATTTGAGTGGCGTGAACCTGGATGTTCCATGTGTCTGGCCATGAATGCAGATCGTCTGAAACCTGGTGAGAGGTGTGCCTCTACATCAAACCGTAACTTCGAAGGTCGCCAGGGACAGGGTGGTAGAACCCATCTGGTAAGCCCGGCTATGGCAGCCGCTGCTGCGGTAGCAGGCCATTTCGTAGACGTGCGGGATCTTTGATTCCGGCAGGCAATAGACAAGTTAATAGGTGATCTAGATGGATAAATTCGAGATATTTACCGGCGTTGTTGCCCCACTGGACAGGTCCAATGTGGATACAGACGCCATCATACCCAAGCAGTTTCTAAAATCGATAAAGCGTACCGGTTTTGGCCCGTACCTATTCGACGAGTGGCGCTACATGGACCACGGCGAACCAGATATGGATTGCACCAATCGTCCGCTCAATACCGAGTTTGTGTTGAACGATGCTCGTTACAGCAGCGCTAAGGTTTTGCTGACCCGCGAGAATTTCGGCTGCGGCTCCTCGCGTGAACATGCTCCATGGGCGCTGGCTGATTTTGGCTTCAAGGTGGTTTTGGCACCTAGCTTTGCTGATATCTTCTTTAACAACTGCTTTAAAAACGGCATCCTGCCAATAGTGCTGAATGATGCTGTTATCAATGGCCTGTTTGCAAAGGCCAAGGGTGAACAAGCCTTGGAGATGACGGTTGATCTAAAAGCCAACGAGCTGAAGCTGGCTGACGGTGAGACCATATCGTTCGAAGTAGATGAGTTTCGCAAACAATGTCTGCTGGAAGGCTTGGACGATATAGGTCTTACCTTGCGTCACAGCGAAGAGATTAAGGCATTTGAGCTGCAGCGCCGCGAGAAGGCTCCTTGGGTTTTCGCCTAAGCCACAGAATTTAACGAGGTTACAAAATAATGAGTAAAAAAATATTGGTACTGCCGGGCGACGGCATTGGTGTGGAAATTGTAGCCGAG
>RRYU01000309.1_pt1 | contig 11219 bp, 10 predicted proteins | sample 2162651 | NCBI WGS metagenome assembly RRYU01 (sample SAMN10267283, study PRJNA491782) | microbial mat metagenome | isolation source: biomat in the production well | place: Japan: Minami-Kanto gas field, natural gas well KTG3 | collected 2017-06 | reverse complement strand
ACGGCGCTCCGGCCTCCGGTCTCCAGTCTCCGGCCTCCCTTCTTCACCATTCACCATTCACCGGTCACTATTCACTATTCCCCATTTCCTTCCTCACGCTTAAACTTTTTGGGTTTCGTTGTGGTTGTTGTTTTAATTACTTTTAAAAAAGCAAGTTATTAACGTTCTGAATGAAAATATTTGACATGGCGGAACAAGAGGGGAAGAAAAATCAGATTCGCAACAAGTTTAAACCGGTCAAAGGTGACCAGGATCCGCAGTTTGGCTGGTTCGGCGGCGGGGGTGACGGGGATGGCGGCGGTGCGCCGCGTGTGCCCAGGATCCTGATTTATATGATGATCGGTCTTGTGTTCATTTTTCTGTTCCAGCGTTTTTTCGGGGCGAACGCCGGGCCTGAGATCACCTATAACGAGTACCGGAAGGTTCTTGAATCCAACAGGATAACGGCGGTTACCGTCGAGACGTATCCTGACCGTTCGGCGCTTCTGATCGGGCAGACGAAAACCCTTTCGGAGCTGAAGATGATCGATGGTTCGTCAGTGATGACCGATCGTTTTTCGGTACGGGTTCCGGAGTTTTCGATGGAGCAGGTCGACAGGCTGGCTGACAGCGGCATTGAGGTGAAGGTGCGCGAAGGAACGAACGATCTGAACAATTTTCTGATCCTGATGGCCCCGTGGATCATTTTCGCCTTTATCTATTTCTTTATTTTCCGCCGGATGTCGATGCAGAACGGCGGGGCGCAGAAAAACATTTTCTCGTTCGGCAAGAGCCGCGCGAAGCTGATGAGCGATTTCGATGTGCATGTGAAGTTCGAGGATGTCGCCGGGGTTGACGAGGCGGTCGAGGAGCTGAAGGAGACTGTCGAGTTTCTGATGAATCCTGAGAAGTTCCAGAAAATCGGAGGCAAGATTCCGAAGGGTGTGCTGCTTCTGGGCCCTCCGGGAACAGGCAAGACGCTGCTTGCCAAGGCGATTGCGGGCGAGGCGAAGGTGCCGTTTTTCTCGATTTCGGGTGCTGATTTCGTCGAAATGTTTGTCGGCGTGGGTGCGGCGAGGGTCCGCGACCTCTTTGAAACCGCAAAGAAAAATGCCCCCTGCATTGTCTTTATTGACGAGATCGATGCGGTTGGCCGAAGCAGGGGCGCCGGCCTCGGTGGCGGTCACGATGAGCGCGAACAGACACTGAACCAGCTTCTGGTGGAGATGGACGGGTTTACGACGAAGGATAACGTGATCCTGATCGCGGCGACCAACCGGCCGGATGTGCTCGATACGGCTCTTCTGCGGCCGGGGCGATTCGACCGCCAGATCACGATCGACAAGCCTGACATCCGCGGACGGGAGGCTATTCTGAAGATTCATTCACGAAAAACGCCGCTGGACCCTGATGTGGACCTGAAGGCGATCGCACAGAGTACACCGGGATTTTCCGGTGCGGACCTGGCGAACCTGATCAATGAATCGGCTCTTCTGGCATCGCGCAAGGGACAGACGGAGATCAACGCCGAGGATGTCGATGAGGCACGTGACAAGATCCTGATGGGTCCTGAGCGGCGAAGCATGTATATCTCGGATGAACAGAAAAAGATTACGGCTTACCATGAGTCGGGCCATGTGCTGGTGGCGAAGTTCACCAAAGGGTCGGACCCGATCCACAAGGTGACCATCATTCCGAGGGGGCGCTCCCTCGGCCAGACGGCCTACCTTCCGCTGGAGGACCGCTACACCCACAACCGGGAGTACCTGATCGCCATGATCACCTACGCGCTGGGCGGCAGGGTTGCCGAAGCGCTTGTGTTCAACGAGATCAGTACCGGAGCGGCGAACGATATTGAAAAAGCTACCGATATCGCGCGTAAAATGGTACGGAACTGGGGTATGAGCGACAAGCTCGGACCGATCAATTACGGAGACGGGCACAAGGAGGTGTTCCTGGGCAAGGATTACTCGCACGTAAGGGAGTACAGCGAGGAAACGGCCTTGCAGATCGATGTCGAGGTGCGCAATATCATTATGGAGTGCATGCAGAACGCACAGCGCATACTCACTGATCACCGGACAATCCTGGAAGCTCTTGCGGGAGAACTTATTGAAAAAGAGGCCCTGAGCGGCGAAGAGATAGACCGTATTATTGAAGCTGCCGGGAGTGTTCCGGCTGCAGGCTGAACGGAGCGGCGATGCAATTTCTTCTCATGGTGCTGACTGGTGCGGCAGCGGGGGTGCTGTCGGGAATGTTCGGAATCGGTGGCGGGGTGATTATTGTCCCGGTGCTGGCCCTGGTGCTGGGGTTCAGCCAGCATGCGGCAAACGCTACATCCCTGGTTGCGCTGCTGCTGCCCGTCGGGCTTCTCGGGGTGCTTGAATATTTCCGGGCCGGAAAGATCGGAATGGATAACGTGTGGTTCGGCCTGCTGATAGCTGTCGGGCTCTTTTTCGGGGCGCTTCTGGGCGCCAAAATCGCTACCGGTCTGTCGAGCGATATGCTTCGAAAAATGTTTGCTGTTTTTCTTGGAATTGTTGCCGTCCGTATGTGGTTACAATAATTATGGGTAACGTTCTTTAAATTTAGATGTTAAGGGTCATGAGCAAAACAACCACAAAAGCAGATCTTGTCAACACCATCTCCCACCGGACGGGGTTGACGAAACACGAAACCGAAGCGGTCGTGGACTGTCTGTTCGAAAGCATTATCGATTCGCTCAAGGCAGGCAAGCGCATTGAAATCCGCGGGTTTGGTTCGTTTAACATCCGTTACAAAAACGAACGTCAGGCACGTAACCCGAGAACAGGCGAAAAGGTCTCTGTCGAGGCAAAGAATGTACCGACATTCAAGATATCGAAAGAGTTCAAGCATGCCGTCAGCCAGAGCCTGAAAACGGACGGCGACGATTGATGCCTGAAAAAAAACCCGGTCAATGACCGGGTTTGAGAGATAGGCGACCAGCTGCTGGCGTTCACACTACAGATAGAAGGGATCTTCGATAAGTTCGAAGGTGAGCAGGTGTTTATTGGCAAAACACACTCTGATGTAGTGGAGGTTTTCCTCTTTGAAGATATCGCTCCCTTTCTCTGCTGCGTGCAGAATGATGTGGCCTTTTTCATGCCCCAGTTCTTTACGCAGGTCCCCGCTTTTGCGAAAAACCAGATTCGTATACGCGCTGCCTTCACGGACCGCGACCTGACCGTTCCCTTCCGTCAGGTCGGTGATCAGGTCGGGAGCGGCAAGAAGCGACATCTCCTTTCCGATCCATACGGTCAGCAGATCGAGGTGAAACGGCAGGAAGATGGAGTTGCGGAACACCATTCCTGTTTCACCATCCTGTATTGCTTTGACAAACCCTTTCATGTGTTCAGGCTCTTAGTGGTTGAAAAAGATAAACCAGATAACGATAAAGACCGGAACCAGAACCGGAATCGAATATTTGTAGACATATTCGACAAAGCTCGGCACATCGGCATCGGCCTGTTCGGCAATGTTCTTGACCATGAAGTTCGGCGCGTTGCCGATATAGGTCATGGCTCCGAAAAACACGGATGCAACGGAGATGGCAAGCAGGTAGACATCGGACGGGACATCATTGGCAATAGGCGAGGCAATGCCATTGGAAAACTCCTTGACAGAGGATACTGCACCGATGTCGAGGCCGAATTTACCCATGGAGCCGGCAAGGAAGTTGAGATAGGTCGGAGCGTTGTCGAGCACGCCGGAAAGGGCGCCGGTCATCCAGTAGAAGCGGGTGACTGAAAAATCAGCTGCGTGCGCTGCCGCATAGGACCCGATCAGTTCGAGAGCGGGAATCATGGTGGCGAAAATACCGATGAACAGAAACGCTACTTCCTTGATGGGCTCGAAGTTGAATTCGTTGCCTTTGAGAGCTTCCTTGTCGGCGGCTTTGTAGGCGACGAAGGCCACGGTGAACATGATCACTTCGCGAATGCCGAAGGGGACATGGAACATGTCCTGAAGACTCGGGAAGCCTGCGATAACGGCAGGATCGAGGAACACCGCGATGATAATGACGATGAGAAAAAGGAAGTTTCTCGAACCGACAATTTTCACGCCGCCGCCTGTCTGGCCCTTGAGTTCCTCAGGCAGGGTTCCTTTGCCTGCTTTTGCGTCGAGCACCATGAAGATAGCGATCAGGATGAACACGGTTGCCAGCCAGATGTACCATACCTCTTTGAGAATCCAGAAGAACGGTACCCCTTTGAGAAAGCCGAGAAAGAGCGGAGGATCGCCGATAGGAGTGAGCCCGCCGCCGACGTTGCTGATGATAAAGATAAAGAAGACAACGTGGAAGGGTTTCAGGCGTCCTTCATTGATGCGAAGAAAGGGGCGTATCAGAAGCATGGATGCCCCGGTGGTTCCGATGATGTCGGCAAGGATGGCTCCGACAAAGAGCAGCACGGCATTGACGACGGGGCGTCCCCGCTGCTCGATCTTGATGAGAATACCGCCTGAAGCGATAAAAAGCGAGGCGATCAGGGCGATAAAGGAAATGTACTCCTCGAGCGTATGGAGCAGCGCGTGGGTACCGTGGTCCATAAAGAACCCGTAGAAACCGGCTACGATTGCCGCCAGCACGATCGAGACTTTCGAGTAGTTGTGTTCCCAGAAATGGTGATAGAACAAGGGGCCGGTAGCGATCATCAGCAGCAGAACGACAAAGGGGATCACCATCCATACCGGAGGAAGGTGATGCGCTGCTGCAGCGCCATGTTCCGCGACTGCTGCGGCTGCGTGAACCGCTTCTGCGGCTTCACTGGCATAGAGCACGCCGCTGAAACCCGATACCATCAGGACGACAGCGATCACTGCCATACAGAACATGTAGAGCAAGGATTTTTTCATACATGAGTTTGTTTACGATTACAAGCAAAACATAACGGATCTTCCTGTCAGGGCCGGGAGATGCCACGGCCGCCATGCAGGGGTCGACGACCGACACGATCAGCCTGTCATAACGGTGCGGAACCCGCCCGCTGCCAGGCTGATGGTCAGCTATCAGATCATTACTGGATTATTCACCTTCAAATTCTGTCAGACAGAAGACGCTGTAGTCTTTGTCCTGGAGCTTTTTCTGGCCGCCGATGTCGGGAAGGTTGACAATGAAGGCCATTTCTGCAACGATGCCGCCGACTTTTTCAACAAGCGCGGCTCCTGCAAGGGCTGTTCCGCCGGTGGCGAGCAGATCGTCGACAAGCAGAACGCGGGTTCCTTTGGCGAGAGCGTCGATATGCATCTCAACCTTGTCGGTGCCGTATTCAAGCTGGTATTCCTGGTCGACGACGTCGCCGGGAAGCTTGCCGGGTTTCCTGATCGGGACAAACCCTTTGCCAAGCGTGTAGGACAGAGCACCTCCGATGATGAATCCGCGGGCTTCCATGCCGACGATCATATCGAAATTGATGCCGTTTTCCAGGTAGTGCTGGGTGATCTGGTCGATCACGAGCCTGAAACCTACCGGGTCCTTGAGAAGCGTGGTAATGTCGCGAAACATGATCCCCTTTTTCGGATAATCGGGAATAGTCCGGATACGGGATTTGATAGGCATTGATGCTGTATGTTTTCGGGTTGATGAAACTGCAACGACAGGCTGCGGTCTTGTTTGAACCTCCTGCCGGTTGCAGACGTCCTGAGGCAAAAATAGTTTTCAAGTTACGAATATGCCTTCTAAATCCAAATCGCCGCTGATTTTCAATACCTTCACCCGTCTCTCTTCACCAACGACAGACGCCCTGAATCCCTGATCAACCGGGGCTATCTGCACACGCAGATAGTTGCGGGTATAGCCGGAACAGGATGCTGTTTGTCCCCGGGAGGTCGTCTGCTCCTCGATGAGCACATCGACCTCGCGCCCGACAAACGAAGCGAGATACTCCCTCTTTTTCCGCTCCCCGAGTTCGTGAAGCAGGCGGCTTCGCTGGCGAACGGTTTCAGGTGGGACCGGCTGGCGAAGGCCGTCGCGAACCTGGCGAGCCAATGCGGTTCCCGGACGGACGGAGCAGGGAAAAATATGCAGATAGGCGACAGGAAGCGAGGCAATACAATCGTATGCCGACTGGAAATGCTCATCGCTCTCCCCCGGATAGCCGGTCATCACGTCGGCACCTGCGGCGCATTCGGGAATGCGCCGCAGCGCTTCGAGCAGCCGTTCGCGATAGTGGCGGATGGTATATCGACGACCCATGGCGCGCAGCATGGGATCGGATCCGCCCTGAAGCGGGAGGTGAAAATGGGGCATGATCCTTTGCGAGGAGGCGACGACATCGATCAGTTCGTCGGTAAGGCAGTCCGGCTCTATCGAGCTGACCCGGATGCGCAGGACATCGACCCGGTCAAGAAGACGCAGCAGACCGGCAACATTGAGCCCGCCCGAATGGTAGGCGGCGATATTGACCCCGGTCAGGACAATTTCGCGGTAGCCTGCCCCGGCAAGCGCGTGTGCCCCCTCGAGCACGACTGCAGGATCGATCGAGAGGGAGCGGCCTCGTGCGAGGGGAATCGCACAATAGGCGCACCCGTAATCGCAGCCATCCTGGATTTTCAGAAATGCGCGGGTTCTGCCTTTCTCCCGGGATTCGATAAGGGAATGAGCCGGAACCGGATGGTCGATAGTAGCAACATCAGAGACATGCTTGACGAGCCCCGATTGCGAACCGGCAACATAGCGGTCGACAGCAAACTTCTCTTTTGAGCCGAGAATAACATCGACGCCTTCGATGTTTCCGATACAATCCGGGGAGAGCTGGGCGTAACATCCTGTAACGACAATACGGCTGGAGGGATATGTCCTTATCATCCTCCGTATCTGCTGACGCGACTTCTGTTCGGCCTGGCCGGTGACAGCGCAGGTGTGCACAATAACGATGTCTGGCTGCTCGTTGCGGGAGGCTATCCGCCAGCCCATCCGGACAAAACGCTCGAGAATTGACGATGTTTCGGCATAGTTGAGTTTACAGCCGAGGGTAACAGCAAAAACGGTTTTCGTGTGGGCGTTCTTTAGTATATCCATATCACGGAGCTTACAATAAAACATAGTTACAGACGAGCGACAGGGAGCATACGCTTATTTTACCATCTGATTGCATAATCAATAAAATACTATAACGTATTGTATAGCAATGGCGTTTCTTCTATATTATCCCATGAGTAATATTTATTATACAACAGTTACATTGTAACAAACAGAAAGAAACTATGGCTATCATGCAAAAAGATATGTCGTCACCGGACAAGTATGATCGATTCATTCAGAAAATCGATCATTTTCAGTATCTCGTCGAACAGAAAAAGGAATTACAGGAAAAAATTTCTGCGATACAACATGAATATCATGAGCGGATCCAGCCTCTCGAGACGGAACTGGAAGGCATTATCCGCGAACTCGACAGAAACCTTGCAAAACTCGAAGCGACCGCCGAAGCTCCGGCAAAAGAGTCCGGCGAGTTCACCAAATACGGCCGCGGCCAGCTCGGCATTGCCATCAAGGATCTGCTGCGTTCAAATCCGGACAGGACATTCAAACCAAAAGATATTGCCAAGGCGCTCAACACCAAAGGCACGGCAGTCAGTCTCTGGTTCAACAAGTACGGCCTCGGCGACGAAGAAATCGAACGCATTCCTGCCGGTGCCGGCGGAAAACGTTTCGTCTACAAAATCCGGTAAATACCCCCCCTGTCGCAGAACCCCCTTATTCTGCGACAATGTTCTTTGGTTGTCAGAAAAACAGACAGGCGGCTTGCAAAAGCCGCTTGTCTGTTTTTTTCCTTTCAGCCCACAGCGCAACTGGTGACCGGTGACCGGGGCGCCTGTCGGCGCAGAAGCAAGAGACGAGAGGCGAGAGACCAGAGGCCGGGGCGCCTGCGGCGGGGTTTTTGGCCCACAGATTGCACTGATTGTCACTGAGAAGAGCTTTTTTCTTTTTCTGTGTTCCTCTCTGTGGAATCTGTGGGCAACAAAACTCTTCAGCGTTTTTCGTTATTCGTTATCCGTGAATGGTAAACCGTTTGCACCAACAGCGCAACTTGTCACCGCGCGAAGCGCATCCCCTCCCACATTATCCGGTCACCGGTTACTGGTCACCATTCACTATTCCTCGTATTTTGCGCGGGTTCGCTGCAGGCGGCCCTGACGGTGTCAGGTCGCCACTGGCGAGGGCACCTCGCCCCTACACGGAGCGCCTTCGGTGCAAGAGACGAGAGACGAGAGGCAAGAGACGGGGGGAGTGAAGAGCGACGGGGCGCCGGAGCGCCGAAGACCCAACTCGTCACGGGTCACGCGCCACTGCGCCAACGGCGCTCCGGCCTCCGGTCTCCGGTCTCCCCTCTTCACCATTCACCATTCACCGGTCACTGCGCCAACGGCGCTCCCCTCTTCAATACCCGAGGTTGCGTTTGTTGCGGTTGAAGTTGAGGGCGAGGGCTACCATGAGCATGTTGCCGAGGAGTGATGATCCTCCGTAGGAGAGAAATGGCAGGGGGACACCGATGACGGGAAAGAGGCCGATGGTCATGCCGATATTGATCATGACATGAACGAGCAGCAGGGAAACGAATCCGACGAGGGTGAGTTCGACGAATTTGTTTTTGATGACGCTGACCATCCAGAGCATTCTGAGCAGCAGTGCCAGAAAGAGACTGAGGAGGACAATCGCCCCGACAAAACCGAGTTCTTCACCGACGACGCAGAAAATAAAGTCTGTCCACTGGGCGGGTATGAAGCGCAGCTGGGTCTGGGTGCCCTGAAGAAATCCTTTGCCGAAAAGTCCTCCGGATCCAATGGCGATTTTTGCCTGGAGCGCGTTGTAGCCTGCGCCGAGAGGATCGGACATGGGATCGAGAAATGTCTGAATTCGTTTCAACTGATGCGGCTGAAGGATTTTCGACGCTGAATTGAGCGTAAACAGACCTCCGGCAACACCAGCGCCTGTTACAAGAAAATGCGAAAAGTAGAACCTGCGCTTGATGAGAAAGAGTATGACAAGGCTGAAAAGGGCGAAAAACGCAAGCAGGTAGATATTGAAAAAGCCGAAGACAGTGAGCAATACCGGAATACCGAAAAGCATGAGATAGTAGGCATTGAAGCCGGCCATGATCATGACGGGAAAGAGATAGGAGAGGTAGGTGAGGGTTGTGCCCATATCAGGCTGCAGCATGACGAGCATGGCCGGGAAAACGGCTATGGCGGCCGCTATGGCAATATGTCGGGGAGATTTCAGGTCGGTTTCATCGCTGGCGAGATATTTTGCCAGCATGAGAATGGTGGTGACTTTTGCTATCTCGGAAGGCTGGATACTGATAAAACCGATACGGACCCAGCTGGTTTGTCCGGCGACTTTTGTACCGAACAGCAGGACGAGAACGAGCAGAAATAAACCTATGACATAATAAACAACGGTATACTCCTTGATAATGTTGGGATCAAGGTAATAGATCACAGCCATAACGATCAGACCGATACCAAACCACATAAGCTGCTTGTAAAAAAGGTCAATCGATCCTACTCCGTTACTTGCACTGTAAATAGCCAGGAGCCCTAAAAAGATCAAACCGATCATTAAACTGAACAACCATCCGTCCAACGTGTTATATTGATTCATTACTCTGTATCCCGGATAACCTGATAAATATAGCTTACAGAAAGAAACACTGTTTTTTTTCTTTCATTCAAAGCAAAAAAAACATACAGGAAGAAAAACAGCAATCCGTAAAGAGAGCGTTCCGTTATAGCCTGTCCGTCTTTGCTTGTATCCTGCAAACCAGTTGCAGCTCGTTGCCTTCATAGCACGCTTACGGCCACCGGCACTGCAGCAATTGCCCTTATACGCACAGAAAACAGACCGCGCTCGGCAAACATCCATTCTATGACAAACCCTGATAGATTCTCATGCGGTTACGCGGCAATCATCGGTCCTCCCAATGCGGGAAAGTCAACACTGCTCAACCGCCTTATCGACCAGAAGCTCTCTATAGTAACGCCCAAGTCTCAAACTACAAGAAAAAAAATCACCGGCATATACCATAATAATGATTGCCAGATAATTTTTCTCGATACTCCCGGTATTATGGAACCGATGCATATGCTTCACGAAGCGATGCTGAAAACGACGAGAGAGACGCTGAGAGAGGCCGATGTGGTCATTGCGCTCATCCCTGCTACAAGAAAGGAGGAGCTGTTTGACCGGGAATTCACACAACAGCTTTTTGATGACTGGCTTACACGGGAAAAGAAACCGGTCGTGGCGGTCCTGAACAAATGTGACCTGCTCTCGAAAGCCGAGCAGAAGGAGGCTCTGTCGCTCATACGGGAGAAACTCAAGCCGGAAAAAGCGATGGCATTGTCAGCCCTGCAGGGCACCAACGTCGAAAACCTGGTTGAAGCCCTCCTGCCGTTTCTCCCGATGGACCAGCCGCTCTATCCCGAAGATATCCTGAGCACCGCCCCCGAGCGTTTTTTTGTCAGTGAGATTATCCGGGAAAAGATTTTTATGCAGTACGGCAAGGAGATCCCTTATGCGACCGAGGTCGTTATCGACGAGTTCAAGGAGCAGCATGAGGAAGATCCATCCCGGAAAGACCTGATCCGCTGCTCGATCGTGGTTGAACGCGATACGCAGAAGCATATCCTGATAGGAAACAAAGGAAGCGCCCTGAAAAAACTGGGGCAGGCGTCACGGGCAGAGATCGAATCGTTCCTCGACCGCCCGGTATTCCTCGAACTCTTCGTCAAGGTCAGACCGAACTGGAGACGAAAAAAAGGCATGCTGAAAAGTTACGGATATTGATGTGCGCCTTTGCGCCTGCGGCGCGGGTAAAGGGAGCGCCTTCGGCGCAGTGACGAGTGACGCGTGACGAGTGACAAGTTGCGCCTTTGGCGCGGTTTTTGGCCCACAGATTGCACAGAAGGACACAGAAAAGGAAAAAAGCTCTTCAGCGTTATCCGTTACCCGTGACCAGTCTCCGGTCTCCCCTCTTCACCATTCACCATTCACTTCTTCCCTCTTCCTGGTGCTATGCGCAGGATTGCTGCCGGCGGCCCTGACGGTGTCCGGTCGCCACGGGCGAGGGCACCTCGCCCCTACACGGAGCGCCTTCGGCGGAAGAGACGAGAGGCAAGAGACGGGGGGAATGAAGAGCGACGGGGCGCCGAAGGCCCAACTCGTCACGTGTCACGTGTCACGCGTCACTGCGCCAACGGCGCTCCGGCCTCCGGTC